>JACKZZ010011822.1_pt1 | contig 19132 bp, 11 predicted proteins | sample 8027871 | NCBI WGS metagenome assembly JACKZZ01 (sample SAMN15724774, study PRJNA655200) | protist metagenome | isolation source: fluorescence activated cell sorting (FACS) single amplified genomes of... | place: USA: West Boothbay Harbor, Gulf of Maine | collected 2000-07-19
TAAGTCGCACTCTCTTTCAATCAAAACATACACATTGAAGGGTTAGCGGCGCGCATTGTTTCTAGCACGTACAAAGGATCCAGGCATCGAGCGCAGGAATGCTTTCCGTCTCGACCGTAGCCTTTGTCACAGATACTACATAGCGTTCCACCATAGCCTTGAGCACAGCCTTCCTCTCCTCCGAGGCAATGGCTTTCTTCGTAGCAACGATAGAATTCCAAATTTGTTCCACCCACATCTGCATAGTAGTTCTCACCTGGAAGCACAGAGTTAACAGTCGTTCCTCGCTTGGAACAATCTGCCCCTGTCGGGCATAATTGGCAATCGGGGAAAGCGAACTCTGGGTCCGACTCATTTCGGCCGGTCACGTCGTAGAAACCGATATCACACAAGCACCGAGTTTTGCTACCATCCTGCGGATATGCATGGGCACCGCACGGCGTGCAAACTGCAGTTCCATTTTTAGGAGCAATTGACCCCGAGGAACAATCGAAGCAGAGTTCAGATGAGTTGAGGGAGTAGCGCCCTTCCGCACAGTCCACACAAGAAGAGGCTCCGGATGCTTCACCGTTAAATTGACTTTCAAGAACAGTTGCCGAGCGAGTACCAGCTTGGCAGCTTTTACATGCAAAAGCACCTTGAACATCGCTAAATTTCCCCCCTTCACAGAGAGAACACTCACGCTGCCCTTGCGTGGTAGCATATTTTCCTAGGCCACACAATTCGCATTCTGCAAGTCCAAGGTCACGAGTAACAGACCCAACTGGACATCTCTATGAAGAGAAATAGCATGAAAAGTTTAAGTAACTCATTAGTCTTGTGAAGGTGAAGAGCAAAGCAAAGTTTACCATGCATTCAAATGAGCCTGAAATATTTGAAAATCTGCCAAGTGGGCAGGCCTTGCATAAATGTTGGCCAGGAAGATCAGAGTATGTTCCTGTCCAAAGAGCAGTACAAGGTATTAGCTGTGTTCCTTGCTTATTTTCAAAAAACCTTATTAGTTTCTCCAACTATATACCTGGTCCGCAGGTCAGGCAACTTATAGCTCGCTCTATGGGGGAATATGAGCCCGGCCAGCAATCGTTGCAGACAGTCTGGCCAGCCAAAGGATTGTATTTTCCAATGCTGCATCCTGTGCAGGATTTTTCGCCCTCCAAGTTGGCGAAGCGTCCGGGCTCGCAATGAATACACTAAGCAAAAAGGAATGTAAAAAGGGTCAAGTGGCCATTTAACGAAACTGATACAACCAGATGACTTACTGCCGCGGCTCCGAACACATCTGAGTAAGTTCCAAGAGGGCATGGGTCACATGGAAGGTCAAGTCCAGTTTGGTTGGAGCTCTTCCCTTGCGGGCAATCAGCGCAGCTTCGCTGTCCGCTGGTGTCGGTATACTTTCCGACAGGACAAACCTGAAAAAAAAAAAAAGGAGAATTGAGCCGAGGTGTAAAAATATGTTTTAACCTTTTAACGATTAGTGTACCTGACAGTCAAGTTGACCTTCCTCGTCACCGAAGCGTCCCGGCTCGCATGAAGTGCATTGCTGCTGGCCATCAATTTGGCTGTAGCGACCAGATCCGCACAGGTAGCATTGGCTCTGACCAGGGAACTCGGTGAAGGTTCCTGGCGAGCACGGGAAGCATCCTGTTTGACCAACATTAGGCATAGCAGTCCCAGGCGCACACTCCTCACATTCGGTTGCCCCTGTAACATTTACGAATCTACCAAGCGGGCAGAGGCTACACTGACGCTGTCCTGGTTCTCCTGAGAATCTTCCACGCTCACATGGATTGCAAGATAGTGCTTGCTCTGTATCAGAATACCTCCCACTTGCACAGTTCAAGCATTCCGACTGCCCACTTTCGAATTGGTACTCTCCAGGTTTGCATCTAATGCACTGCTCGGTGGTATTACTTGGATTAAAACTCCCCGGATCGCATTGCGCACACGTCGTTGCCCCTAGCTCAGTCGTAATGGTGCCGGGCGGGCAGAGGGAGCAATCTTCAGTTCGGGCATATGTTGTGCTGAACCTGCCCTTACTACACAGTGTACACTCAACGGAGCCCTCTGAAGCGCTGTACTCTCCAGGCTGGCAGCTGCTACAGCGAGTGGCACCAATCGAAGGCATGGCTGTGCCTATATCACAGGCAAGGCAAGAAGTCACCCCAGTTTCATTGGAATATGTGCCGACGGGACATGCATTACACTGAACCTCTCCATATGTCGAAGAATAAGAGCCTTTGTCGCACAAAAAACAACGATTCTGTCGTGCCGACGGTTGGAAAGTCCCAGGTCCACAATCCACACATTCAATTGCTGCCTCACCAGAAGCATGCTTGCCAGGCTCGCAGTCCTCACATGAATGCATGCCTGCCTCAGCGGAAAATCTCCCTTCTGGGCACGCGGTGCAGTCCTGCCCCTCTCCCGCAGCTGAGCCAGGATCACAATCTGAACAGAATTGGAGTCCTTCTTGCCCTTTTGTTGATTTTCCTTCAGCACAAAGCTCGCACCGTGTCTGCCCCGTGAGGTTGGCATGAGTGTTTACCGCACAAAGATCACACTGGGTTGATCCCGCGTTTACAGTGAATTTGCCGAAAGGGCAATCCTCGCAAGACTCGGCGTTAATCATGGAAGAAAAGCGACCAGGTAAGCACTGAACGCACACAGTCGAAAGTAGATACTCTCCCGGGTCGCACTCCTTCATTACAAAGCTGTACAAAGGTGTTGCGAGAGCGCCGAACTGCAGACTAGCTTGCACGTAAAACGATGCAAATGAACCAGGCACGTGAGTAACTCCTATGCTTGTGCTTGAATTACTGCTGAAAGCAAATTTCCCACTTTCTAAGACTCCAACAGAGGCACCCAGAAATTCTAGACCCAAAGTGCTGGATTTCATCTGCACAGTAGTGGAAGAGTCACTTGCAACCACTTGTTCGTAAAAGTCCATTAGTGTCACGTGGACATCGTACGTGAAAAGCGCACCGGAAGCCGCAATGTAGGCTTCAGGCAAAAATGGGGCCGAAAATTCGAGCGATTTTGCTCGTGAAGCACGGTGGGGACCATGTACCGCCGTGTTGTTAACAAAAGATACTGTGTCCTCAAGGGGTGGGTTGTCGGTCCAGAAAACTCCACCGCCGCTCTGAGCGCTATTGATGTTGTACACTACTCTGGACTGCAGTAGTTCACTGCTGCCTTCAACGTACAATGCTCCCCCTTCCAGACCAGCGTGATTGCCTTCAAAATGGCAATCCTGAACCAGAGCTGCTGCCTCAGTATTGAGTATTGCAAGCCCTCCGCCTAAGCCTCCGGCATAGTTGTCCACGAAGACAGTTTCTTGCACTGTTAATCCTGCACCTGCACTTAGAGCCACGCCTCCGCCGACAGTTGCAGCATTGCTCTCGAAAGTACAGCCCACTATGCTCGGCGAACAGGATTGGGAAAATATACCAGCTCCGCTATGACCAGCCGTATTGCCCGCAAATACAGTGTTAATAAATGTCATCGGCTGATCTCCTTGACAGTAGACAGCACCACCATTGCCAGAACTGACGGTTTCGCCGACAGTATTCATAGCAAAAGTAGAATCTTGAACAGCAGCCGCACTGAACTCAACCATTATGCCACCTGCAAGTTTGCCAGCCGAATTGGACGAAACCGTGACGTTGTTGAGATTCGCGACTGTTTCGCGCAAGTAAAGACCACCACTATTACTTCCCGCGTCATTTTGCGATATCTCCGAATTCAACAAGGTAAGGTCGATGTGACTGCAATGTATTCCGCCGCCACGTTCGCTGGCAAAGTTGTTGGCGATGAGGACGCTGCTCCAGTCCACCGTTGTGTGCCCGAAGAATGCTGCACCACCACTTGCTGCAGAATTGCCGGTGGCATCGCTTTCGACCAGGGAAAGGTCACCTCCCATAGTATAAATGGCCCCTCCACTCTCTATCGCCGTGTTGTTGTACAGCGAGCATTGTTCGAGATGCACACTGCCCAAAGATGCAAGACCAGCACCCCGCTTAGCAGAACAATCGTGGATTTTTACATCCAGAAGACGCACGTCTACTTGAGCAGGAACGAACAGACACCCCCCCTCCACAGCAGAGCCATTGAGCAGTTGCAGACCCTGCAGCACCAACGATGCGGCCGAGATGTCGAAGCAGGTATGTTGCTGGCAGTCCAGAGACGTTACAGCGGAGCCAGCTCCGATAATCTGGTTGCCAGTGGCAGTAATAGGAATAACCTCGGGGCTAACATGATCTCCTTCCTCAAGCAGAAAGATCGTACCTTCCATCTTGTATTTATTTACTGCACTGCTGATCTGACCACATTTAAAGGAGTTGGGTATACAGCAGTCGTCAGGCAGACCTTCACCGGTGCACTGCGAGGCACCCGTCAGGTTTGCAAAAGTCTGGCTTGGGTAGACGCGGACAGCAGGTGGTACAAGGGCTACATACTCATAATAATTGGAGTACACAACGCTCGGTAGCCCCATGTCATTGTTGACACTCACAGCGACGCTATTCTCCTGGAAAGTGTCATCATCTTGTTGAGGTGAAGGCCAAACCCAGACCACACCATCCGAATCGGATGCAATAATTACAAAGCGTCCAACTGAAATGAGATTCACGTTACGGCCAGTGATAGCGCCCCCCAGCCGAGTGAAGCTTAGGGGGGTTTCCATGCTCTGGGTGCCAGGTAGCAGGAGGATCGAGTACATCTCTCCTCCTTCCACCAGCACCACCACCACAAACTCATTTCCGTCAAGCGCAATCACCTGCTGGCCATCGAAAAGATCGGTTGTTCGACCCAGCATCGACTGAGCGAGCTGAGAACTAGGAAGAATAGTGTTCTCGAGCTGAGATCCCCACGATATCAGGTGCTGCTGTCCGGCCTTCTGCACTACCACGATACCGTAGTGGTTCCCACACAACATATGCTGCACGGTGCCGAGATTCTCAGATGCAAGGATAACCGGAAGAGGCTCCAGGTGTGACCCTCCACGTCCTAAATAGGACGACTGAGAAGGCAAATAGCCCCAAGAGTACACTGATCCATCCATCCGGGCCGCCATGAAGTAGGGTCCTTTGGTAGCGATCAGCTCCACCTCCGATAGCAGCTCAACGGCCTTTGTGGGCAGGCTCAAAGACCAGCCATACAAACTGCCGCTGCCACCTTGCGCAATGGCAAAGTAGAAGTTGTCGGATCCTTCAAGGTCTGCGCTCTCCTCCTCATAGTCCAGCACGGAGACGCTGGCCACAACTTCGCCATGTGGCTTCTCCACCGCGCCAAGACGTACAGGATCAGAATCTTCGCGCGCCATTGGAGAACCCCAGCTCAGAATATCACCTGACTCGGTTACACTCCAACATAGTTGCCTGTTGCAATCTACCTGCACAAACCGCTCAGCTGCATCGACCTGATGAGGTTCGGCACCTAGTGCCTGGTTCGTGATCTCCCGGCCCAACATAAGCTCGTCCTATGGGACAGTGTGTTAAGTGTTACAGTACTATGAGGACAGTGTGAAGTGGTGCAGTGCTAGGGGGAAAGTGTGAGACGGTGCAGTGCAAGGGGACAGTGTGTTAAGTGTTGCAGTGACATGAGGAAAGAGTGAAGTGGTGCAGTGCTACGAGGACAGATTGAAGTGGTGCAGCGCTACGAGGACAGATTGAAGTGGTGCGGAGCTACGACAACAGATTGAAGTGGTGCGGAGCTACGAGGACAGATTGAAGTGGTACAGAGCTACGAGGACAGATTGAAGTGGTGCAGCGCTACGAGTACAGATTGAAGTGGTACAGAGCTACGAGGACAGATTGAGGTGGCGCGGAGCTGCGATGACAGTGAACTGTGATGCGTGTATTAGCGCATTGGTATGGTGGTGGTCCTTGTATGACGAGAATGAAAAACAAATAAGAAGAAATGAAAGTGAATAAAAAGTACTCACTGCTTCTGTGAAGAATGCGTCATCGTACTCCTGGGACGCAGACCAGGAAAAGAGGCTGCCTTGTGGGCTGATACTCAACTGAAAGGGCGCTGAGCTGAGACCATCGGAAAGAAGGACACTTGAATGCGCGGTGCTCGACGAGAAAGTAAAATGTAAGGTTTCCCCGACGTCTGGAGAAAGATCAGAAAAGGTCCCCTCGTCGGCGCTTAGTATAAAGTGATCTTTTGATGCGTAGATTGGCGCCCCCGAAATTCGCGGGGATATTGTGCACATTATGCCTACATTGACTGTCGCGAACTCGGACTCGCATTGAATGGAGGATGTCGAGTCTGGTGCACCTGCCACTAGCACGACTGTCTCTGTCACCTCTGTCAGTCTTCCGTTCGCGGTGCGGTCGAGGTAATCCACCACGAGGTACAAAGTTCCCGCGACATCACTGCTGATCTGAAACGAAAAGCTCTCTTGGACAGCCAACCCATTTGCATCCATCACCGGCGATGACCTTGAAATTTCCTGCCTGCTTCCGTCGACCCCCAGTTCGACTTTCACCGTAATCAGTGAACCACGCACAAAAATGGGCCGGCCGTTGCGCTGCGCAGCAAAAGTGCATTGGATATTTTTGCCAAACGGTGTTGTTGTAGGGCACGCCAGCACAGATGTTGGATCAGGGTCATCTACCACGAAAACCGAGAACGGCTCTGCAGATACCCCGTCACTGATCTGTAGATGTGCAGACCCATCACCTGGGTTGAACTGAAATTCGAACTGTTCTGCGTAGGCCAGAGGGTCTGCCTGTTTTGCCAGGTACTTGTGAAGTACTCCTAGACTAGGAGTGTTGCTGCTGGGGAATTGTTCTGACAGGTAGCTAATAGTGGGTTCGAATGCTGACCCCAGCACCTCCGACGCTTCGCCATTGATACGAGCCAAGATGCGACAGTTAGCACTCTCACCAGCGTGCACAAGCTGCTTGTCACATGCCAATTGAGATGTATGATCGGGAGATGCTGATACCTCTATCATTTCGAGGGCGAACTGAACAAGAGAACCATCCAAAATGAAGCGTAGAACGGCAGTGCCAGTAGCCTCTCCTGCCTGGAAGGTGAAGTGAAATTCTGATGCGATGTCTGCTTGCTCTGCATCTAATGAGAAATCGCCTAAGCCCGCCGGCACTAACGTATGATCAAACGAGGATGCAGGTGCGTGCGCAGGGAGGCTGCTGCTCTTCACAATAAGTGTGCACGGCACCGATCGGAATTGAGCGACCTTAGTTACGCACGACAGTTCCGCAGTGTCATCTGGGATAGTCCAGACATCAATAACAGCGTCTTGGTTACTCCCAATACTGAAACGATAAGATCCGAATCTATTCTCAAAGTGCATGCTAAACGCGAAGGCGCTGGCAGCTCCACTCTCGTCGGGGTTTACTGGCTCCAACTCGGTGATCATTACATCTTCTGCATTGCAAAGAGTACCCGCAGGGTCAGTGCAAACAAGGGCACTGAGTTCTCCGGAAAACAGCAGTGCTGCAGTTGTGGAGGCTGAAACTTGGAACAGCCGAGGTGAGACTGTGCAGTTAACTGAGCCGCCCAGAGGAGCTAGGTGCTGGTTGCATTCGATCGTGCTTGTCGTATCTGGGACTGCGTTTGCTACAACTGTCCATGAGCTTGTGCTGACTCCGTCTGTGAGTTCGAACGTGCCTCCGTAGACAGGTGGGCGGAAACAGAAGGAAAATTGCGAGTCGAACCGTGCACCTTCGTTAACTGGAGACACACTCGTCAAAAATCCACCAACACCTGACAACAGCATAGCCTTCATTTTGTCGGCTGTAGTAGTCACAGACGCCCCGGCGCGTTGTGGAGTGATGTCGCAACACATTTCTTGCTGCGCTGGGACCAGCATGTTCGCCAACTCGCATGTGAAGGTCGATGATTCATCTGGATCCTCGAGCAAGATGATGTTCAGCACAATATTTACAGAAGCTTCGTATCCGAGAGTATTGGTCGCTGTGATGGTGACCTTGTCCACACCTTCATGCCTATCTTCCGGAGTTGCCTTAAAAGACCTGGAGGCGGGATCGAACAGTAGCCACTCTGGGAGAGGAAAGTCGAGGTAGTCACGAGCAGAGAATGTGAGGGGGTGATGGGAAGGATTGTAAAAGACGTCTTCACCGAAGGAGAATTCGGTCACCAATCCTGTGCCTATCTCGATCGGATCTAGCGTGGTAGTAACAGACGGTCGCGGGAGATTTAGGCGAAAACGGATACTGATGCCTCCGTACTCTACAAGTTCGTCCGAGTGAACGTATACGAACACGCTGCCGCCCGTGGACAGTAGGCTGGCTGCATGGGGGTCGATCGGATCCTCATCCAACTCACCATCCACGTCGAGGGTGTACATGACCTGCTCGCTGCTGTAGAAGGATCCGGTGGCACCTTCACCACCGCAAAGTCTCACCACACGCACTCCGTTGCCCAGTCGGTCGGAGTAGAGCTCGACATAATCGTAGCGGCACTGAGGTTGCGCTTCCATCTCGAAAAAATCAAAGGACAACAAAATTTCTGCGCCGGGGGCAACGTTCGATGGAGGGACCTCTATCCACCACATGGCGTCTTGGTTGTTGGAGTAATTTCTATAGGTCAGCAATTCGATTCCCAGTTCATCAACGCCGGTACGGATATGATCGTAGCCACAGCACCGCACAACGCCTTTTCCAGGCTGCGTCACATTGGTGGAACCCCATGTCGGCCGGTCCCCGAATTTGTTCGAGTACGTTTGACAGAGCCATGGATTAGATCCAGTGCTACCCCTCGTTCCAACTGAGAGCCACTCATTGTGACCTCCATTTGCAACAGGCACCCACTGTTCGCCAGGCAGGAGGGAACCGGTGCGTGGCAAAGGCGAGGGAAGGTTTGGGTCGAAGTCACAGAATGCAGATGACGGGCACACTACTGAGTCTCGGTCGGTGCAATACTGGTTTGCGTCGTCCCAGGAAAATGTATCACCGAGGTCAACCTCACTCAGTTGGAGCGGTAACGCGTGTAAGTCGCTTGTACCGTACTCCACAATAAATGCTGCTACCTCAGAGCTTGGCTTCGCCTCCCATTTCCCGGAAGCCACATCGTCGCCAAGCAACAGAGAGGCAAATTGTCCAAGTTGCCCCTGCCTAGCTGTGTGGAGATCACCCCAGTTGTGGTAGCGGCCATCTATTGGTAGCGAAGCGTGTGTGAACACCCCGTCATTTGTTGCCTCCGGCCCTGTTGCCCACTCCCATACGGAATCGATATCATCACGAAAGCGACCTCCAATCCACGCATGGAAGGGTGCAGTTATCAAGGAGCCAAAGCGATCTTTGCTGAACATGGAAGCTACAAATTCGGCTTCTTCCGCTGATGTAAGAGTCACCAAGTAGCCTGGAAGCGCGGTACCCAATGGATTGCGATTCTCGTCCATGTCAATATAGCTAAGGCGCTCTGCTTGCTCCTTGGCATAGTTCCAGGTCGACCTCGCAATAAAGAGCTCATAGTAGTGCCCGGTGGCATTGTTGTACAGTACCCGGCGGTCACAGCCACCACAGGATTCCTGGCAGGACCATTGCACCTCGTAAGGATCGTAGTCACATGGGGATCGGGGCGGTGACCCCGTAGCCACCGCCTGTGCCGCACAGCTGAAGCTAGCGGCCGCATAATCCCCGCATGTGGCGGGATCTTTTGTGTATGCCAGATGTGGTGTTCGGTACGACAGTCCTTCATCGGCGACTAGCGGGAAAGCCGAGGAAGAGTAGATGAAGATAGTCCATGTCGTGACCTCGGGCCAGTTGTATGCGTTGCCCGTCATGCCAAATCCAACGCAGCTCGGAGTTTGGGCGCAAGTCTCTTTAGCCTGTTCCTCGCAAGATACAACGCTGGCGTCGTTGCAAAACTGCTGCTCCAGTACACCGGCTGGCTGGCCAGCGCCGATCTCCTCGCGCCATCCAAAGTGACTGCAATCGTGTCCGGCGTAGCCTGGGGGGCAGTTGCAGTAATGCTCGCCCACGCGGTCCTCGCAAGTACCTCCATTACTGCAAGTCACGGTCTCACAGTCATCAGTATTTGTGCTGCAATTCTTGTCTGAAAAGCCCTTCAAACAGTTACAGTTGTAGTCGTTGATAAGATCCTCGCAAAGAGCGGCATTGGCACACGGAGAGGGATCGCACTCGTTAATTTCGATTTCACAGTCGTGTCCTGCGTAACCAGGGACACAGTCGCACCTATATTCGTTGATCAAGTCGTTGCACAGGGCTCCGTTTTTGCACGGGTCTGGATCACACTCGTTCACATCCACCTCGCAGTTGCTGCCCACAAAGCCAAGCTCACACTCGCAGCGGTACTCGCCCTGCAAGTTAAGGCACGTGGCTCCGTTTAGGCAAGGACTACCGGCACACTCGTCTATGTCAATCTCGCAGTTCATCCCGTCGAACCCGTCCGCACAGTCACACTCGTAGTAGCCCAGTAGGTCCAAGCATGTTGCGCCGTTTTCGCATGGCGATGAAGCACACTCATCGATATCTGTTTCGCAGTTGTCGCCACTGTAGCCAATAGTGCAGTTGCACCTATACCTGCCGATCAGATCAGAGCAGGGTGCTCCATTCTGGCACGGGGCTGGTGCGCACTCATCGATGTCCATCTCACAATTGGTGCCATTGAAGCCCAATGGACAGTCGCAGAGGTATCCGTTGACCAGATCGTTGCATGGAGCACCGTTCTGACACGGCCCTGATCCGCAGTCGTTATCATTCACTTCACAGTCATCGCCGGAAAATCCAGGTAGGCAAAGGCATTTGTACTCGTTTTTGAGGTCAAGGCACTCTGCTCCATTTTGACACGGAGACAACGGGTCCGTGGGCTCACCAATGTTGCACTCGTCGATGTCGATTTCGCAGTCTTTGCCAGTGTAGCCCGGGGCGTCGGTGCAATCACATAAGTAGGTCGCTACTTTATCAAAGCAGTCAGCACCGTTCATGCAAGGGGCTGACGCGCACTCATTGATATCCTCATCACACACTAAGCCCATATAACCTGGTTGGCAGTCGCACTGGAAGCCTGTGTTTCGAGTAATGCACACCCCTTCATTCATGCACGGGTTGTTAGTGCATGGATCTAGCCACAGTTCGCAGTTGTCTCCATAATATCCTGCAATGCAGCCACAGGTGTAGGTTCCGTCTTCGTTCGCACCACACTGACCGCCATTCTGGCAAGGTAAGTTCTGGCATGGATTGACAGGTTTTTCCCAGATCATCTTGACGTTTGGGTCCAAGTCCGCCGTGATGTCTCCTTTATACAAATCTGGGTTTTCCTTGATAATATCAATGCGCTGAACAATGTCACTGGTCAATTCGGCACCACCCTCCTCGACTGTTGTTGTCACGTCGAAGTCGACGATGATACTGCCTTCCGTGAGCTGTTGTACGATGAGGCGTCCTGCCCGAGCGAGATCCAATTGTGTCAGGTGTCTCACAAATCAAAGTGCAACAACGTCAAAATGCTTATCTCACCTGGTTCAAGTTCGAGCAATATTTCTAGTTCCAGCTCAAACGCTCTTGCAAAGTTTGCAGCGTCATCAGGTTCGGCCACTTCTGAAAAATCTCGCAAAATTCGAGTAAATCCCGAGACCGAGGTCTCAGTGGTGCAATTCTGGTCTGAGAAGCCCAGTGGACACTCGCAGTACCTAAGGGCGGGGATGTAGTAAGAGGCTGCTCTTTTCAGTCACGAGACACAGGGCTCTATCCACTGACCAAGAGTTGATCCCGTCAAGGCAGGTGCCCCCATTCTCACAGGGCTGAAAACGCTCACATTCGTCGATTTCTGTCCAGGGAATGCTTGTGTGTGAGCGCAGAGCTTTGCTGTCGGCAGTTGATGGCGAGAAACAGAAATACATACCTGCTTCACAAAGGTCGCCTTCGTAACCAGGAAAGCAGTCACAGTAAAGTTCTGCGATGCAAGTATGACGAGTTTGTAAACACATGAATGTGCAATGGAAAGAATACAGCCAATGCGCTCTCTACCTGTGGCAGGTGGGAGACCATCGTAGCAGTCGCCTCCGTTCTGGCAGGGGTTACTCAAGCAGTAGTCATACTCTGGAGTTGCAAGGGACAGAAGGAGTTCATACTTGGTTTAACGTGTGTGTGTGTGCGGGGAGGAGGAGGGAGGGAGGGGGGACAAAACACGTCCGTGCAAACAACAACAGCAAGCAATACCTTCGGTGCAAAATTCCCCGACCCAGCCGTGATAACATGCGCAGAAGCCCGTCCCCTGCTCATTAGTTGCCAATGTGATATGTGAGACAACGGCTCCACACTTTAATATTATATAATGTACATGTAGGCACACATACGCACACACTCACACAACATAACACACGCACACGCACGCACACACACCACATCAAACAAACATACACATAACACACAACACGACAGACGTACACACGTATGCATATAAAGCTCACATAAATTCCAGTTAATATATTGTACCTGAAGACCGTCTGAGCAATCTCCGTTGTTGCAGTTTGGGCAGGGCCTACAAGAGACAAAACATGGAACTCAGCGACCAGAATCCATTTCCAATGTAATGACATTTGTTCTGCCGCTTACCAACACAAGGATCCAAAATAATTGGAATCGCACGCAGTAGGCAGGAAACAATCTTCGTAGTTTGTGCCAATATTAAGCCCCCCGCCATAGCCAATGACAAATCTGGGGCGCAGTGACCATGTAAAGTCCAGTGAGCCCAGTCAATAACCCAACGGAAGGCAAGAGACAAGCCCAAAACATAAACTGCTCAAGTGCCACACTCACAGCTCCGAATCCGCAATGCCCAGCGAGAACCCTTCTCCGAATCCATCGCTCAGCTCGACCGATGTGAAGCCAACCTGTCATTATTATTGTTTTTTTGTTGTTGAACATTTATGTGTTGCTGAACACAGAGCGACACAAGCGAGGTGGTAAAGATACGTACCTCAAACGTATCATCTGAGTGTGAGCTGATTTCCACCACCTCCGCCTGTGTGGGTATCTGTATTTGGTAGAATGATGTCAGCCATTTATGTTTGCACATCCCTCGACATCTCATTAACTCTGACGAACCCGGTCGCGAGCCCAGTTCAGGCCATCCTGGAAGTCAAAATAGTATTTCTTCTGTGGATCGGAAGTTATCCGCTGGGCCCCATCAGCCGTGAAGCGCAGCTCTGGGTGACAAGGAACCTATCATGGGGGAGAGGATGAATTCGGACAATGCTATGCGCTGCATAACTTGCGACCTGATTTTGGGTAGGAAATTAACTTGTGTTAGAGTCGAATATGTTAAACTCCCCCCTTCTGTACCTCCTCCAGAGCCAGCGGTTCGGCTGATGACTTGAGCAGGGGACTTTGCCACCAAGAGCCCATCAGTCCCACTTCCAAAGAGCCACCCGCGAAGAACCATATTAGTGCCAGCGCGGCCAGCGCGCCGGACCTCATGGTTATGTGCCACGTCGGCGACCCTGCCTTCTTGCTTGGACCCCCCCGGTGGGCTGTATTAACCTGCTAGCCTCTACCAGCTAATTGTTCCTTACGTGAAAAATTGTTGTGCTCGGCTTAATTGCCGTTTTTTTTTTTTGAAATTGGAAATCCAAAATGGAAATGGAAATGGGGATTCATCAGAGTTCAGATGGACGAAATGACCTCCCCCTCTGGCGTTTACTCTCCAACCAGCGTCCTTGCAAGACTGAGCAAGTGAGTTGTATTTGTTTCCACTATAAGTCTAATTGCCTTAACGACAGTGCTACATCCAGGTACCCTCTCGACGTATCATGGGTTGGGGGCAGCCCTCCCCCGAACCTCCTGTTGACCCCTGCAATACGCCGTACCCGCGCCCCAGGGAGGGTGCCTCTGGCATCAGCATGGCTCCAGGCTGTGCGAAGCGCAGGTGTTCTGGGCTGCGATGACAAGGTGCTACAGGCCATCCACTTCCTCTCACAGCCCTTCCTGCACGAGCGCTCCTACGCCATGGCACAGGTTTGGCCGGCCCACTTTTTGCTACTCCACGGGCTGCCCGGTTGCGGCAAAAGTATCCTTGCGCGAGCCGTGGCTCAAACGTCGGGCATGCATGTGCAACTGATCGACAGCCCAAGCATCTTCCAAAAGTTCCAGGGTGACAGTGAAGCCATTATATCCAACCTGTTTCGGCTGGCAGCTGAGCAGGCACCATCTATCATTGTGCTCGACGAAGTCGACGCTCTGTCTCCCTCCAGCAATGAAGGCACTGGAAGCGAACTCGAGGTGCGGATATTGAACCATCTCGGCACGTGCCTCGACGGACTCGAGGAACAGCAGCAACAAATCTTTGTTCTGGCGACAACAAGCCGGCTGCAAAGTATCTCCCCTTCCCTGAGAAAGTCGGGGCGGTTTGACTCGGTACTCGATATTGGATCTCCCTCTCCGGAAGACCGCCTTGACATCCTAAACCACTACTGTCGAGGCATCGAGGTGGAGAACCGTGAGGAAGTGCTGAAAGCAGCTGCGCAAGCAGCCCATGGGTATGTTGGTGCTGACCTGGAGCAACTGTGCAGGGAGGTTGTGTTGCAGGCCATGAGAAAAAGTGGCAAGAATAACAAGGCTCAGGTACACATATCGAGGAGCCACTTTGCGGCCGCGCTCAGCGCTGGAGGACCTTCTAACTTGGCTTCGCTTAAATACAACTGGCGGCCACCTCCCAATTCAGACTCCATCGGTGCAGAGGCAGCAGGCGGGGTCGACGCATTCAGCAATATTGGCGGAGTGACAGACATCATCGCACAGCTAGAAACAGCCTTGCTGGCTCCTGTCAGAGCGCCAGATCATTTTCGCGAGCTATCTGAAAGGTTGGGGGCCACCCCTCCTGCTGGTGTCCTACTTTACGGCGCAAGAGGAACAGGGAAAACCTCGCTTGCGATGGCAACTGCACGGGCTTCAGGGCTAAATGTGCTTCTGGTGCAAGGCTCGCAGCTTATTAGTAAAGTTGTTGGAGAGTCTGAAGCCGCTGTGAAAGATGTATTCTCACACGCCCACCAAAGTGCACCTTGCCTCTTAATACTTGATCAATTTGAAACCCTTGCGCCTCGACGCTTCGCCGTCGCAGCGCAATCTAAGGGAAGCAAACCTTGCACTCCTGCTGCAGGGTCCAGCGAAGGGTCATACGATCGACTACTCAGTTGCTTGTTGACCGAGATGGACGGAATCGGCGGTGAGTTGCCTACCTCTTGAGCTCAAGTTGACGATATATTTATTTCTAAACCTCGCCCATGCGATTGATTGCCAGGTGGGCGGCACGCTCAAGGTATAGGCGTTGTGGTGCTCGCGTGCACAAGCATGCCCCAGAAGCTCGACCCAGCAGTGCTCAGGTCAGCCAGGTTGCGTGCCAGCATCCATTTCGGTTACTTTGAATCCTCACTTGTACCTTAATTCCAGGCCTGGTCGCTTAGATCGCCATATCCACATTCCACCTCCTGGACCAAAAGCGCGCTTTGAAATTCTCAAAGTTGTAACTCGTAAGATGCCTCTTTCTGTGGGTCCAATTGACGAGTCGTTTAGCGGCCGTAGTTGGGATGCGATCAGGGAAGCTGACTTGACCAGCTGGGTCACTGAGCTCGAGCGTTTGTGCCAAGGGCTTCCAGATGGACAGCGGACCGCGATGACACCTGCTGCCGAAGGGTCTATCGGCACGGATGCTGATATACCAAACATTACTCTCCAGGAGCGACGCCTCGAGCAGTTTCTTGCTTTTGTGGCCCTGAACACAGGAGGTACTGCTTGTGACCAACATCGCGAATTCCTTTCCTCATTCTTCGCTTCACTGTCACATCAAACAGGTATGTCAGGAGCTGATCTCCGGTCTATCTGCCATGAAGCAGGTATGGTTGCTCTACGCCAAGATCAAGCAGCAAAGAAGGTGAGGAGATAGTGGAGGTGGCTGGGTGATAGTGGTGGCGTGTCGATAGTGCGCGTGTGTGTGCTGTGTGCTGTATGTGTAGTGTGTTGTGAGTATGATGTGTGCTGTGGGTGGTGTGCTGAGTGTGATGTGCTGTATATGATATGAGCTTGTTTGCGCTTAGTGTGCATGGTGTGCTGAGTGTGTGTTCTTAGTGTGTGTTCTTAGTGTGTGTGTGTGTGCAAATGGTAGGCGGGGATTTTGCGAGGCTGGATTTTCCTGACACAGGACCCGCATACGACGCCCTCTCTTGCTTTCTAGCCAGACGTAACCTCCGGCCGTGAGCGCTGTGCAGGCGGACAGGACAAGGGCACGTTGCATGTCATCAAGAAGTCTAAAAGAAAAAAGCCAAAAAAAAAAAAAAGAAAACAGGAAAATATGTGAACTGACTGGAAATAAAACTAGGAACTTAACCTTTTTTCAGTTTCGATGCAAAAAGAGGGGAAAAAACCACTCTCAGACACTGCAGTCTGCTGTTCAAGTAGATGATGAAGTCCAGCCTTTAGCTGCACGCATCTGACAAAGCATATTTTGCCAACCATCCACACCACTTTCATAATGTTTAAACTTCAATCATTTTGTGACAAAATTATGTCCGTCTCTCACAATAAACGTCTCTCACAAATAAAAAAATAAGTTCAGATGCAGTGGAACGACGCCTTGGCGCCGCCGCCTGCTAAGCGCAATTCGCGGAAGCAGTGGGACTCAAGCTGTCACGACTTATCTCTGCACAACCAAGGCAAAATCAAGGCAAACCGAACTCTATTCAATACCAAGCCCCCTGCTGTGAGTATAGGAGACGCACCCACCTGTTGATCTGCCATGTTTTCACACGCTGTCGCGCTGCTGCAGCCACTTTACCGGAGAAAAGTCCCCTGTTACGGAGGGGAGTACATGTGGCGGGCACAAAGATTGTCAAACGTAAGTAACCACTGTTATGCTTTCTTTCTTTATCCTTACGGAAACCCGCTAAATACTCGATATGCCGCAGACTCGGGCGAGTGATGACGACCAGAAAGATGACGAGCCGGGATCTTGGGATAAGTACTTTTATCTTAAAAGATCAGCAGTCAATGGCATGCTACATCGATCACATCGTGAGTTCTTCGATCTGCCGAAGGAGATCGAATCCACAAGCTTCAAGCAGGTAAGGACACACACCTTCAAGGCTTTTTGTCAATCCCAAGGCAATGATGAACCGCCCCCTAATTTGCAGAGGGGACCAGAAAAAGCCAAAGAATTCAAGGCTATCAGGTTTGGGGAGCTTTGCGCGGTGCGGTTAAGATTTGTTTCGTAGCTCACTTTTTGCTTTACGTGCACTCTAGCCACCTTCCCTACACAAAGGGCAATTATGTGCCTGCCGAGGAGCTGAATCCTGAGGCACTGGATCCAGAAGCCGAAGTGAGTGATTTGCATTTGGCACTCATCTGCAAAAATATAATCACTGACGGTCTGAAACTCATCTTAGACCCGAGAGAAGGCAGCCGCAGCTGAGCCTACGATTAGGTATGTTACTGAGGTTGATCAGATGAAATACGAAAATCAAACCTAGAACCACAATAGCAGAACCTTAGCTTTGCGCGGCGTTAGCTTGACATGGTCAAATTTTATCACAGAAGTGTTCGGCGGCAACCGTGGGACCACACCCCACAGGTGGAATGGTGCTTTGTTCATCCGCCTGGCCAAGGCCTTGAGACATACGAAAGAAAGATAAAACGAGAGCCGACAAGGAAGGCGAGGGGAGATCCTGAATTTTCAAATCCAATGAGAGAGCTGGTAAGAACCGAGGCGACTATCCTTTGTCAAGTCCCCCCCTCATCTGCTGACACACTACTCATGCCCTGGGAACATTGGGACCAGCGGTGGGATAAAAAGCACAGTCTAATCCGAAACCTGAAGGATCAGGGAGTCCCTGGAAAGGATCGAAGCCGTTTTGGTGAACAAGACAGTGAGTGGCTTACACCTTAGATCAACAGGCACTGCAACCCACTAACTCGTCAACTTTGCAGCCCGTGGGTACTCCCACAGCGCCACTTTGATGGCTGACGATGCAAGGTCCACAAATATCTGATCAAAGTTTCTTTGTCTACAAATAACACTATTTTGACATAGCCATCGACGACAAAACCGCAGGTATAACTTGTGGACGATATTCTCGGTGCCGCAAGATGATTTGACCTCGACGAAGGCACAAAACATCGAAGCATTACCTCGCCTGCAGTTTAAGCCGAGAGGAAAGAGGAGAACTGTGTCTGAAGGTAGGAGACGGAGGACAGACACCCAAGGAATGGTCCAAGCTCCGCAGATGCAGAAGCATATGCAATCTGATGACACAGTGTGGGTTAGACCCGACGGACCCGTAAGTTGACTGTGCTCCATTCAAGCTTGTTGTCGTGCATTCATCTCGTCACTTCTATGTCTGTTTCCTGCGCTATAAAGGCTTGGAGCGACCAGTGTTTGGGTTGGGAAGCACCTGTGCAGGCGGTAGGGACAACATTGGTTGTTTTGTAGCAAATATAAATGCTTCCTGGTTCGCTATGTTAACTTGTTACCCTGTCTCCCACAGGAACAGCGTGGCTGGGATAGCCCTGAAATGGCAAGCGTTGGACTAACACAGCCAGCGTATGGAGAAGAGTACGACGCAGAACATCTGGAGTAGGTGGCCCATTTGTGCATTCCCCACTTTCTGATCGCTCATATCACTCATAAAATATTATTCACTGAACTATAAATGCACAGATACGAGCGATATCGCCGCCAGTTTGAGCAGGAGCAGGCTCTGCTGCAGCAGCGGAGTCAAAAGACGGGAACTAGTCTAAATGCTGTTTTCCAGTCAAGAAACCTATCTGCACAAAATTTGGATGGAAGCAACGCGCAGACACGACGAGCACAGCTGGTTTCGCTTCTTAACTCATCTGGACCGCTTCGCTCAATATAAATATACACACCACAAAAAATTTGCCTGAGGTTTTAACATTACGGGTGTTTTGAGGTGGCCATTATCGTATTTAGGTATATTTATTTAGCTGAAACATGCTGTGAACAAAGCATGCCATCCGTACAAAGAGACACATCGTTGTCTGGATTCGGCTTTCACCAACGACGAACTCGGCTCCCTTCAACGACAAGGATGGACTGGCTTCCAGCCGTGCAATGACGGTGAAGTTTGCAGCAGGCTTTTAAAAATGTCATTGGGCAACACCTGTTTGGATAA
>JACKZZ010010013.1_pt1 | contig 19131 bp, 15 predicted proteins | sample 8027871 | NCBI WGS metagenome assembly JACKZZ01 (sample SAMN15724774, study PRJNA655200) | protist metagenome | isolation source: fluorescence activated cell sorting (FACS) single amplified genomes of... | place: USA: West Boothbay Harbor, Gulf of Maine | collected 2000-07-19
GCGGGTACGCCGGCACTATTAGTATACGATTTCGAGATCAATAGAGTGTCATTCGTGTATTACACACGGAAAAGTGTCCCGGCTTACCCGGTGCCGCCGCCGGTCTTACCACTCGAGGACACATACCGACTTATTGATTTTTCTTCGAATTGGTCACAATGGCGTCCCTCGGGGCCTCCGGCGGAGCCTCCAAGACGGAAGATCTCGACACCGCCATCAAAGACTTGAAGCGCGAGAGTACTTACCTGAAAAGAGAAGTGAAGGAAGACCCTAGCGTCCGTCAACGTCTGGACGAGTGTAGAGATCGTCTTGAAGAGCTACTCGAAGAACAAGCCTCTCGCGCAACAGAACTAGCCTCGGGAGAACGAGCCGAGAAGGAACGGGAACGAGCCAAACGACAAAAGCTGGAGGACAAGGAAGAAGAGCGAAGGCACCAAAACGTCTTCCAGTTGGGGATTCCGGAACTCGGACATCGAACGATCAACTACTCAACGTCACAAAAAGTTTCGAAGAGCAGTCGCTACAACGGTCCACGCAGATCCGAGGAGGTTTGCTTGATGGCTATCGAAGGATTGGATGTTTCTCGAGCAGGAGGATATACAGAACTCCTTCGTGGAGCGAACGGGGGTTGGGAAGGTGAAGCTTCGATAGCGTCGCTCTAGGAACGTGTGTTTAACGATCAGATCTTTCCCGTGCTGCCAACGGATGGACGCGATTCCCTCACTGTGACTCGAGAAATCGAACGACTTGTCGCAAAGAAGAGCGAGCGCCCGGATTTACTAGTAGTGAGAGAAGCTCAAAGAGATCCCATAGGCGTCATTGAAGTTAAGATCCCCTTGTACGCCGAATTGGAAGGCGGGGAGCGTGTTGGAACGCTGGAGAAGAAGGACAACATCCAACAAATCAGAGGATATCTGAATCGTTTGAAGGCATTTGACGGAGTGGTTCACGCTCTAGGTATTCTTTCGAATTACGATGAGTACCGTTTCTGTTGGTTTAAAGAAAGCTTCGCCTTGGTCGCCGCGAGGAACGAGGACGAAGCGAAGCTGGCCATCGCAGCTACTGCTGCCCCGTCGAACGATCTTTGTTTGTCTCGAGTTTATCGTTTCGACGAATCCGACACGGCACGACGACTCGCCGGCTGGATTTGGCGCATGCGATACGGGATTCGCGGTCGCGGCAAAGAGAAGGATTTCAAGAAGGCCAAGCCTCAGACCATCGATCTTGTGCTGTCGAAGACGGAACTCAAGTGGATTGTCAATGCCCATGTGAAGCCCAAGAGCGTCAAGGTCGGTGAATGGCTACTTTGGCGGTACCTTGGTCAAGGAGCGTCCGGTGCGGTCTGGGAGGCGTACGCGCAGCTGAAAGCTGGAAGATCGAAGCAATGGAGCGACCCGTTTGCGTTGAAATTACTGTTTGAGATCGAAGTCGAGGACGAGGACGAGGCGCAGCTTTTCGGCAACGAAATCGAGGCATGGAATCGGTTGCGCCGAGAGGTCCACACACACACGCTGAGCAGGAAGCGGTGGCTCCAAATGCCATATTACACGTCACCCCCAACGGACGTCCCCGAGGCCGCGGTCAAGAGCGAGGTCGAGCGTTTGGCGCGTTGCGGAATCCGGCATCTCGATTTGGAGGCGCGACATATTTTATACGACGCGAGCTGTGGGGAAGTTCGCATTGTGGATTTCGGATACTGCAAGTTGTTCGATCCCAACGACAACAACGCTGTGAAGGATGCCGTGCGAAGAATGTGCCACGACCTGAAACTGTCTTCTTCGTAGTACTCCTTGTTTGTTCGAGTGAACCGGCTCTCACTGCTGATATGTAACGTCGTTTTAGTACCCGTCCGGACCAAAGGGTATCAATCCAATTTGTCTGAACATGCGATATTCCGATCAATTTCTCGACCTGATCGAGAGTAGCCATTTCTTAATGCCACAGAATAAGGAACAGAATGGAACCCTTCGGAAGTGACGATATCGAGGGTTGACCGATGTTTTATCGCATCACCTCAGCTTTAAACCTGAGGTGGTCCGATATGGCCGACACGGTCACCGATACGCCGATATTTTGAATTTCGATTTTCTGAGACAAGGAGGATGTTCTTACTCCAAATGTGATTCTGAATTGGTTAACTATAGATGATTAAATTGTATACAATGCCACAGTTTAGTGTTCAGTGCACAAGAGACATCCTGTTTGTGAATACTCTTGTAGGCAATCTTCCCAGAATCTGGTAGCTAGCACCCGAAAGCGACGACGAAAATAAGATCGTCTTCTTCTTGAACGGCGGGCAACCCTGTCGAATTATGGGACTCGGAGGTGTTTGCAGAGCCGTGCCAACTCAGAGACTACCTACCAAAGGGAAGCGCGGAGTCGGAGGCGAAGCACCCAACTGGCTTCCTGGTGGGCCTTTTCAGACGCGGTTCACACAATATCTCTAGACTTGCCCTTTCCCGTTCCGGCATTCGTCAACGAGTTTGGTTTCCTCAAACGTGCCGTCTTGCAAGCGCAGTCCCTCGTCTTTGCAGTTATAATCGTAGTTTTCCTCTTTTCCCACGAGCTTGCGGGCCTTATAGACACCTTCAGAGAAAGATGACGTGGGGTTCCCAACAAACACTTTGGCTTGCAACGCCAACCAAAAGTCCAAAAACGCCGCCTGGTTGTACTTGAGCTTGGACAGCTCCGTGGAGCACTCTGGAATCCATTTTTTGTAATGTAGTTTCTGTCCAGGGTTCACCTGCGGCCACACCTCACGTGGACTCTCTCCGGATCCCTCTTTGTACCGGGTGGCGAGATCGCCGTGGATGAGCACCACGCTGGCGTTGCGATATCTACTGATTTGACGCGCGATAAACTTGGGCGTGTGACAAAACAGCGATGGCCCTTCGGTCCACTTGCTGGAATGACACGGGTGCTCGTACCAGTCTTGTTCAACCCTTGCGTGCAGCACGATTTCTGGAGGTGAAACCGCCGAGTAACAGGCCTCCCACGCGCGCGACAACGCGGCGGGCAGCTTCATTTGCCTGTAAAGCCATTGTTCTATGTCTCCTGCCGGGGCCATATTCTCGTGCTTGCGATTTATTCGCTCCGCCGCTTTCGGGACCTCGGCCGCATCGATAATCCTGCACTTCCACTGATCGCGCGCGTGTTGCTTGAGAACTTTAATAGATTCGTCGTCGAATACTGTCAACTCCCCAGTGCCTCCCATCCGTAGGTGGCCACCCACATCAAGATCGGGGGGAAGGACAACCGCAGCGCTCTTCTTCGTCGCGGCGGCCGCCTCGCACGCTGAAAACACTTTGGACGTCACTTTCCTCAAGTTGTTGTTCAAACAGCAACTCGAGTAATAAAATCTCTTCTCGACAAAAAACCGCGGAGGGCGGTTCGAGAACAGGCGTCGGGCGTAACTGCAACTGCGTCGGCGCTGCAGTAGAGCGTAACTGCGTTGGTGCTGTAGTAGGCGAGCCGGCCGACACGGGGGTTGTGGGAGGTAATGAGGCATACAGACCATACCAAGCGTTATAAAACGATCTGACTAGAAGGAAAATAGCAAAGAAGGTAGCAATAGCCGTTGCCTTCGCGTTGCGGCTCCTCAAACAAGAAACCATCAGTCCTTTTGTTCAGGATCAGTTACCTAGATGCTCTGCAACTGTTCAAAGCTCTGATATGTCGGAGCGCGTCGGCGCGTCAAAGCGTCGCGTGCACAAAAAGCTTCCCGTCGCTGATTCAATCGAAAACAACAATTCCATACATCGATTGCCTACAAATGTTATCATGAGTACCCTGAATCCTCCGACCGCACCCCGCGTGCGACGGGACGCCTTCCTCGCGAACTTCGACGTCGTCCACCATTTGGGGCAGAGTTTTCTGAAGCCCGATGAGTACCTCAACATGATCAAAGCGCTTGTGCCAGCGAAGTTTGCCGTACTCTACTCGATGACAACGGCGAGGTTTCGACGTCGGAGTTTGAAGAGGCGACGACGGAAAACGCTGGCGAGTCGCTTTTCTCGCGGGCGACCGCGTTACGGCGGACGTGGTTGCGTTAACGCTTCCCGCTGAGCTATTCTCTTCATATTTATCAAGGTGACCAGCTGATTGGGTTCTCGCTCCGGCTCGGCTCGCGCGGGCCGAAACGCGTGCGACCGCGTCGCGCTGAAGACGCTTTACGTACGAGGGCGTCACGGGATCACGACGTTTCCCGACCCATTGCCGATCTCTTTGATGTCTCTAACGATTTACGAATGCCTTGACCTGATTGCGCTCCCTCCTTTGCCAAGTGCGCTGACGTCTCTATGGATTGCGTGGTGAGAGGGAGAACTGAGTACGCCCCCTCCTTTGCCGAATGCGCTGACGTCATTAACTATAGCGGGTTGACGACGAGTCCCGGCCCATTTTTTACCTCCCGGCTTGACTTCGTTGATTGTTGAGTGGTGCGTGAAACTCATTGCGATTCCGGCGTTGCCAAGTGCCCTGACGTCTCTTACGATTGACGATTGCAAGGAACTGACTGCGCTGCCTCCTTTACCGGATGCCCTCGTGCGCCTGAGAGTCGAGGGATGCGCTCGGCTCGAGACGCTTCCCTCACCGCTCCCCGGTGCCCGGAGCGTGGGCCACTTTCTGGTCGCCGTCCTCGCGATTGCCCCGCCGTACACTTACAGCTCCGGTGCTGCCGTTGATTCTTGAACTCAAACGGCAGCGTGTATTACGCGCGCCAACACAAGCGGAAGCGCTCACCCTATTCATCGCCGCCGCCTCCCCGGTTCTTCTTGCCCTTCTTCGACTTCATCTTCTTGCCTCCCGCACCTTGGGCTCGCTGACCTCGAGCCGCCTCTTGCGCCGCCTTGCCGCCGCCCGCCGCGAGCTGCTTGGCGGCGCCGTTGCGCATGCCCTGCCGCGAGTGCCGTGCGACCGTGCCCTTGACGCGCAGACCGAGCTGAAACTGCTTCGACCCGGCCATATGGTAGTGCGAGCTCGTGTGGTGCACGATCGCCCGTCGCGCCGGGTTGTCGGCGACGTCAGGCTTGTAGACGGATTGTCCAGGGTTCGCCTTGGAGCTGCCCTTGGCGCGCGCCATCGCGGAGTTGATGATCGCGTGTCGGGCGCGCTGCTCCTTTTGCTCCTCGATCGAGAGCATCGACATGGCGCCTCTCTTCGTGGCGCGCTCCTCCAAGACGGCAATCTCCAACGCGCGATCTGCTTCCAACTTCGCAATGAACAAATCGTCGTCGTCGGGGTTGTCCTCGGCCTGGCGGCTCGCCACCTTCGCCGCCAGACGGGCCCGCGACGCGGCATCGCGCGCCGACATCGGCGATGCGGATTGGCTAGGGGTGATAGGGCACACGGACGTCAAAGTCCGCAAAGCGGGAAACGTTCAAGCACTTGATCAGCCGGACCGATGAGACGCTGCGACGCGCTCAGCTACGCGCGGGTCCAATTGGGTACGTTCCGAGTCTGCCTCTCCTACGCGCGTGTGAAGGGATTAACACTGGCCGCGTTTGGATCGCGCGAATTCCCAGCGCTCTATCCGTCACGGCGGGGCGCGGGGAGCGTGCGCGCGGTCGATTCAGCTTGTAATCGTACGTTTCCGTTTCGCGTGGCTGCGGCCGGAAACTTGGATGCGCTCGACGCGGTTTGAACGCCGCCGGAGGCGCCCAGGACGGATTTGGCTCGTTTTCGTGTTACTTGTAGCTCTTTTGGTGTATTTTCGTCCGTATCACTGGCGTGCAAAGCCCGCGCAGAGGCGCGACGCGCCGCTCGAGGCTCACGAGGCGTTCCTCGACGTTGGTGCGAGTGTCTCGTCGCCTGCCAAGGCGCCGAAAGCGCGCCGTTCGTCCCAGCTTCCCAATGCCATCAGCATGCGCAAGGCGACGTCGGCGCCGAAAGCGCGTCGTTCGTCCCACGACGTCCGTGATTGGAGAACACCACGCGATGAACCTCATTTCAGTTGGGGGCTTGATGAACTAGTCGAGACGAAGGCGGAGGAGTTTGAGACGCCGCCGCCCTCACCGCCGTCGCCCTCACCGCCGTCGCCGTCGCCGCCCCGGCCGTCGTGCGCGTCGCGTCGCCTCGTCGTAGTCTTGTGCCGCTGGAATCGGTCGCTCGACCACATGGTTTATCTATCGCAAATGTTTGACGAGGTGGAGCACGTCGCCCTCGCGGCCCCCGGAGCGCGCGTCGACTTCGATCCGTTGGACCTCTGCACGCTGACGATGGTGTCCCACAGCGCCTTGGACTCCTGCAAAGGAAAAGGTTCGGACGAGTTTTTAGAGCTAGCCGCGCGAATGAAGCGCGACTTTCCCGTCGTCGACGTGCCGGCGGACCGCCGCTCGCGATGGATCGACGAGGTGGGTTGGTTCGCGTCGGCGACGACGTCGCTGACGGACGGCACGCGTGTACGTCCTTTGATATTCAAGCGCGATGTGGGCGAGATGATGGCGTACGCCACCCGCGTGCGTCACGCGAAGCGCGAAGAGTACGACTTTGCCTACGACCGCGGTCTGGAGCATCCAAAGTTGGCAAAGGGCGGAGGTTTGCTGGTTCACTTCTTGAACGGATACGACTTCACCAACTGCCCGCAATGGAAACCGCCGACCGTCGGCGAACGCTGGATCGACGGCGTCGCATGGAAGCCCGACGTCGACTACCAACGCGTGTTGGCAGGAAAATCCGGACACATGGTGACGGTTTCGGGATCGGTATGGAAGCACATGTACATCGGCGATCATTTATTGCGCGTTTATTTCTGCTGGCTCGTCAATCGCGTCGACGACGAGGGCACGCACCCGTGTCATTCGGTGAGCACCCGGGGGGGGCGTTCGCGCTTGTTTTTTTCCTATGATCATCTGGCCAACGGTCGAAAGGGATGTCCCGGGAAGCCCGTCGACTCGCCCGACTGTTATCGCAAGTACAAATTCGTCCTCGCCGCGGAAAACGTCTTGTACCCTGGGCACGTGACTGAGAAACTGCTGCTGGCGGCCAAGGCGCAGGCAATCCCCGTCTACTTTGGCGCGCCCGACGTGTTTGACTACCGAATCAATCCTGAACGCATCGTCTATTGTCCCGTCGACACACTGTTGGTCGACCGACTCCGGGTGCGTCAGCGCGACGCGAGCGACGCGATCGGCAACGCGACCCGCGCGTTGAGCGCGTTGCATGTAGAGGGCAAAGACGATACGTTTCGAAGCGTCGCGCTCGAATTGATGGAGGAACTGCACGCGACGACGCTCACGGCCGCCTTTGAGGATTGTTTGGCTGAGATCGACCGTCTGGCATCAGACGACGCAGCGTACCTGGCCAAGTTGAAGCAGCCGTTGTTTGTAGATAACGACTTTACCAACACGCATTGGGACGGTTCGCGGTTGGTGGACGCCACACGCACCGTGTTGAACGCGCTGCGATTTCCCCCAAGCGCGTCGAGTCGGACCGTATAATAGTCAACATGTATTACGCGGAAACGGCCGTGGGGCTCATTTGCGCACGCGATGCGAGGTGATGAATGCACACGAGCAGCACGAGGAAATGATCGTCGACGTGAGGGCCTTGGCGGATTGTTGGCGCGGAAACGCGGGGCGTTTGCCGCAGCACCAATCGAAGTGCGTGCACTTGCGCGAGAACTCCATGCGGCGCAGATGCGAGAATGTACGCGCTCCCTCTTGCGCGGCGACGATGACGGCTGCGAAGACGGCGACGGTCGCGCGCCGCCCCGCGACATCGTCCACCTCCGGCGGCGCCCGGCAGTAAAAGCGCTGGGTGCCGAGCACTCCGTCGAGGACATCCGAGACGGTCGCAGCCGCGATCAACGCGATTGCCAGCGCGGGGCTGGGCGCAAACGGAGCCGCAGCGAACGCGAAGAGCCCCCACTCGACCGCGTTGGGCAAAGTACGGAAGACGCGCGCTTACAGGTTGCCGTCGACGTGGCAGAGCGTCTCGCCGGTCGCCCAGCCGGCAATGTGCCGTAAACTCGCAAGCGCACCGCCGCCCCACCAAATATGAGTAACGACGGTACCGGGCACCACGCGAGGTCGCCAGGGCGCCGATTGGTGCCGATGCAAAAGCCGACGTCTTTCCCCGCCGCCCGTCTTAGGGTACGCCATTTTGAATCGCAGCCGATTGGTACGACCGGCCACGCAAATGTTGGATGTCGGCGCCCACGGCGGCCTCATCATCTTCGTCGCGATCGAGTAAAAGCAGACGACGTCGCACACGACCATCGCTTGCGACAAGAAGGTCGTGGCCGGGGGGGAAGACGGTCAAACCCACGAACACAACCGCCGCGGGGTAGCGCAAACGCGCTCCGACGTACGCGTCCAACACGATTGGCTCTGGCATCACGTCGTCGTCGAGCAGCACCGCGCGCCCTGCTCACGGCCAACCTCAGAGCTGCGCGGCGCAGGCGACTCCATACGCGCCAGCCTGCCGGATCTTGCACAAAATCGACCAGGCCCACGATTCCCGTCATGTAATGATGCCGGCAGCGACTCGCGATACGTTTCGTAATGCGGACGCCCAAGCGGATTGAGAAGCGGATACGCAACGTTATCAAGGTGCGGGGGAGCCAGGTATGACGCGTACAGAGGCACGTGACTTTGGGACGCGGTGCCCGAAGCCACGGCGACACGATTGAAACTTGACAGCTTTCGCAGCATGTCGACAGCTTCAAAGTAAAAAAACTTCTTGGTGTACGCAAATGTTAAGAACGGAATCCATTTGTCGCGGTACAACATTGTACGATGTGGAGAGGTGTCCCGATGACGCGGCCGCCTTGCCAGCGATCGCGCGCGCGAGCGCGAGCGCCGGCGCGCGTTTGCTCTGGCGAGCCTCTGTCATTATCCTTACTCACCGCAGTGACAATATAGACCCATTCCCGTACAATACACCGACCGGCGTGCGATATATCTTGCACGAGCGTGTCGAACCGTGAATCCGTTTGTTAATTCAACGGGTCAACTGTGCTTATTTACGTTGTTTCCTGCCTTTTGAGCCTCGTCCACGGTCTCGCGCTTGAACGGCGCGTTCCGCTGAAGAACGATGACGGCGCTTTCGAAACTCGCGTACGCGGGCACGCTTGCGTACGCTTTGGGGATTCGTCCCAAATCCTCCACTCCGGCGGGCTATGTCATAAAAGCCCTCGCCCTCTTCCACGCCTACCAGCTCTTCTCCAAACGACGTGCCAAAGCTCTACTTTTGCTGTTGGTGACGATTCCGCGCGTGACGTTGGGTCGCGTGAGTGCGCCTTTGATACATCATTTCACGACTTGGTTGCTGTTGGGCAAGGGCGTGGTTGGAAAAAGACTGCCGCCAGAGAAGGGACTGCCGTCGACCGCGCTCGGTTTCTTAAAGCGCGGCATCTGGCAACGTCATTTGCTGGAAGCCGAGGCGATGAACGAGATGGACTCGGACATGATGCGCGCGAACTTTTTTACCACCAATTGGAGAAAACCCGTCATCCCAGTCGTGTTCGTCAGGGATCCGCTCCTCGTGGCCAAGGTTATGGAGGACAAAGTCGCGTATCCTTCCCGCGGAAGAACGGGATTCAACGACTTTGTACCGAAAGGTCTGCTTTCCATGCCCACGGGCGAGGAGCACTCGTTGCACCGACGCTTGGTCTCCAAATTCCTCTCGGAATCGTATTTGGCAACGTTTCAAAACGTCATTCGCGAGGAGACGGAGCGTTTGTTGGATTTATGGCAAGCCGGGGGTGAACACCACGTTCGGAACTTGCACTACGACTTTCAAATGCTCACGCTCGAAGTCATCATGCGATGCGCAATGGGAGACGCGCAAGACCGCCAAAACCTCAAGGAGGAGGACAACATGAAAGCGCACGATTTGGATTACGTGCTGAAGCACATCGTCTTGCAAACGGCCTTTCCGTACTTGAAGTACCTGCCCTTTACGGGACAGGCAAAAGTTCAGCGAATCGAAGCGCGTCACGATCAGGAGGAGCGGGAGACCTTCGACAACGCAGTGGTTCGAATGGAAAACAACCCGGACGAGCCCGCCACGATGCTCTCTTCCTTATGGAAGGCGATGCAAGCGGGTGTTATCACGCGCGACGACGTCCGAGATGAGTTGAGCACGATTCGCGGCGCGGGCCACGAAACGTCCTCTAACACGGCGTGCTGGGCGATGATCATGTTGGAGAAGCACCCCGAAGTGATGCGCAAGGTTCGCGAAGAGTGCGACGCCGTGTTTCCGTCCGAGCGCACGCCCACTTTCGAACAAGCGCGAAAATTGACGTACACCCGCCAAGTCATGTACGAGACACTTCGTTTGTATCCGACGGTTCCCAGCTTTCCCAGAGAGTGTGTCCAAGACACCACCTTGGGGGGGTACGACATCCCAGAGGGAACGTACGTCTTCGTTTCGCAACAAGCCTTGAACACCCGCAAGGACGTTTGGGGAGAGGACGTCATGGAGTTTCGTCCGGAGCGTTTCGAAGGCATCGGTGAATTGGCGGTCTCCAAACCAGTCGGGGTGCCCAACGGACCCGCCTACGGGTTCATTCCGTTCGGTGCCGGTCCTCGCACCTGCGTCGGCTCGCGTTTGGCCTCGCTGGAGGTCGTCACGATCATCGCGTCGATGGTCAAGAACGCTGAATGGGATATTAAGCTTCCATTGAGTGAAATAGAACCCGTAGCGGACGTCACCCTCGGGCCCAAACTCGGGCTCCCTGCCACTTGCCGTCTGCGGGTCGTCGAGTAGAGCGCGTACGTAATCGGCCGGTAATTTAATCTCGAGCGACGGTGCCCATAAAAACGTGCTAATCATGACTTACGACGCGCTCTCGTCGACCGGGGCAACCGCGGCGGCCGCGGCGGCGACGTCGTCGACGCGGGAGAGCAACGGGAGCAAGAGGCAGCTCCCCAAGGCTTGCAAAGCGCAGGTTAATACAAAACTCGATCCGTACCCGAACTCGTCCGCCAGGTAACCCCCCAGAACCGCCGAACCCGCCCATCCGAACACAGCCACGGACTCTAGCGACTTCCACCTAGCTCGCTCGTCTTGCGGCACGGCGTCCATCAACGTCGACTCCAACAACGGGTACGTCGCGTTCATCAACGAAGTGCGCAACAAGTACAAACCCAGCACGAACACCTTTTCGACGCTCGTGAAGACGTACCCTTTGTCGTCGTCGGGCGTCCCGCGCGGCGAGGTCCACTCCATCACGCATACGACAAAAAGCAGCGCTATTCCGGTAAACGAAAACCCCAACGTCGTGCGTATTCTACCGTACGTCTTCGCCAACGACGTCGACGCGAACGAGGCCAACGCGATGCACACGGGCACCGCGACGTACAGGCCTTGAACGGCGACGACGGAGAGTCCGATGTCTTTAAAGAACAAAGGAAAGAACTTGACGCTGCATCCTGAGCCCAGCGACACAATCAACGACGATAGCGAAAGATAAATCGGTATGCGTCGGTCGTACTGCGTTTCTTCGCCGTTCTCGTCGTCATTGTCGTCGACGTCGTCGTCGGCGTCGTCGCGCAAGAGCGGTTGCGCCAACAAGTCTTGTTGCTGGGTCGCGTTTGGATCGTCCCGGAACGCAAACATCAACACGACAATCGGCGCTTCCAACACCACGCCGACGATCATGACGGGCGCGATTTGCTCCAACGTCCAATCTTCGTACGACTCTCCCAATGTTGAGAACAAAATTATGGACACGATCGGACCCACGATGCCCCCCAAAATGTACGTCGCGAAGATGTGCGTGTACATTTGCGGTCGTTGCTCCTTGGGCGTGTAGTCGGCCAATAGGGCCTGCGTGGGTCCCATCGACACGCCTTCGACGATGCCCCACAACACAAGCGCAAATACCAATAAACCGTACGACACGCGAGCTTCGTGGAAGTTGGACTCGTCCGTCACGTCCTTGGCGACGACGACCGCGTATACGGTAGCGGCGATACCCGCCAACGAAGCGACGCCGCCCACTTTAATAACGCCCGAGCGAGAGAAACGATCCGCCATGTACCCAATCGGCAGGGCAAAAAGCAGTTGCGCTAAGCCCGAGGCGCCCTCTGCGAATCCCACCAGAGCGTTGTCGTCGTTGTCGCCCCAACGCGCTTGATCGCCCAGGGCGAACAAGAACGCGGGGAGCGCCACACCCGAGTACCAAATCGTGTCGGCCACTCCCGAAACCGCGGCGAGGGCAAACGAGAGCTTGACGTTGCGGTGCGCTTTCGAGAGCTCGAATCCGGTTTCATTTGGCCGCTCTGCGGCCAATAAGTGACCCGGCGTACCCGGTGAAGCCGTTAGTGGCATGGCGCGAGACCCTTCCGAGACGCGGCTCGGCACGCCGACCTCCCAGGACGCAGGCGGTGGCGGCCGAGCACAAAAAGTGCGTCAAAGATTTAAAAATCAACTAAGAAGAAACGTTACTGAGCAGTATCGGATAGGTAGGCGACCGTGCGCGTTGCGCGGTCGCATGCCGTGTTCGAACGCGGCCGCCGGCGACATGCTGGGCCGGCCAGAGTGCTTTGAAGTTTACGATGACGTGACAGAACGACGAGCGCGAGAATGGCGCATGGGAAAGACGCCAACGGCGGCCTGGGCCACCGCCCGGGTCACCGACCCGACGCGCTTTCACGAAGCGCTCACGTGGCTGTCGACGCATTATAAGCTTCCCACTTTGGAAACGCTCGGTGCCCCAACCAAGCAAGCCGTCGCCTTCAAACGCGTCGGACCCCGTCGACGCGTCTTGCTCGCGCCGCGCGAAGACGTCGACGACGACCCAAGTCAACAAAGACTCCCCTCGTGCTTGGAGCTGCTGGATTCGGCGGAAGACGTGGCGTTGCCCGTTCATTGGGCCCCAACGCGGAGAGAGTGGGGCACCATTGCGAGCGTTTGGCCGACCAAACCCTGGAACAACGCGCAGGAGGATTTCAACGTCGACGTCACCTTCCCGTCGCCCGAGCGTTTTTTTCCTCCAGGAGCGAGCGTCAAGGAGGTTTGCAGTTCGCGCGTGATGGACAACGTTGGAAACGTGCGAGCCCGCGTGGAGCGCCCCGCGTCGTGCTCAGACGCGCGGAGGGTGCGCGACCACGACGTCTTTCGACTGGTTGCGTCGGTGTCGGCGGCTCAGCTCGAGCAGGCGACGACGGTGGGGGGCGTCAAACGCGCGCGCACCGCCAACGTGGGGTTGCGACGCGATCAATATCTGTGCACGGGATGGACCGTCGTAGTGCGCTCGGAACCCTGTCGATCTTGTTGCGCGGCGGCGCTCCACTCGCGAGTGCGTGCCTTGTATTACTGCGAAACCAACGCGTTGGACGGCGCGTGCGCGAGTGCGCCGAACGCGCGCATACACGCTTTGCAACGTACCAACCATCGCTATCGCGTCTATCAAATCGTCAACGACCACGCCGACGACGATGTGGGCAACGTCGAGCCGTGAAGTGTACACCCAGCTAGCCCATCATTTGTTGCATCATTTTCTGCATGAAGGAGCCGCCCTTTTCCGGTTCGGGGACGCCGTAGTAAACGAATGCGATGCGATCGACCAAGGACTCCAACCCTTTCAACTCCGAAGCGTAGGCGTCTTTCGTCAACTTTTCGAACAAAGGCAGTGCGTCGCGCTCGAGCGTCAAGACCAAAAAGTCGCATACGTGATAGACGCGCGAGTTTTCGTCGATTCCGACGGCCGTCAACACATCGCGGGCGTCTTTCAGGTTTTCCATGCACAAATATTGGAGCACCGTGCGCAGCGCGAGCGTTTCCAACGATCCGTCTCGGCCCGTCGGCGCCCAATCGCGCGCGAGCATCTCGCCGTGTTCCGTGCCGGACCGCGCCGACAGGTACGCTGCCGAAGCCTTTTTAAACTCGCCCAAACGCCGGTCCAGGCGCGCCTGTTGCAAGTGAAGCTCGGGCACGTCGGGGAACGCCTCCAATGCTACCCGCAAAAAGGACCGCTCGTCGTGCGGCGCGGGGTCGACGTCGGTGGGAAAGGATTTGGCTATTTTGATCAAGGTGTCAAACTCGACGGTGTCTTCGGGTACTTCCGACAACACTTCGACGTACTCCTTGCCCAAATCTGCGCCGCCCGACGTTTGACGCTTTTCCAACATGAGGAGCGAGCCCTCTCCCGCGGCCGCGAGCGCTCGGCCATAGTCGCCCTTCTTCTGGGCGCGAATACGTTGCGTTTTGAGCTGCTGTAAACCTCCGTACAGCTCGCCCGGATCGTCCGACGCGCGCAAGCGCGTCAACAAGCGCTGAACGGCCGCCATGGTTGCGACTGACGGAGCTACGATTGAATACTGCGTTTTCACGCTCGCAGACGCTGTTTAAGCATGCGTCGCACGCGCGCATTCGTCTCGAGGAGCTTTTCCACTGTGCCGCCGGCCGGACCCGCCGTCCCGAGGCTTGACGTCGGCGACCAACCGCTTGATTTGCGTCGATTGAAATTGAAAGCCGCGCATGACGCTGCGAAAGCGCTCGTCGACGTCCGGGAAAGCCCCCAGTACGACCGCGTCGTGCGAGCGACGGCGGATTTGATCGCGTCCGCGCGCGGACGGAAAGACTTGACGCTGGCCGAGACGATTTTGAAAATGCACGGTTCGTCGCTGTCGCTGACCTCTATTGAATACCCGACGCTGATGACCCGCGTCGCGTTCAAACGCGGCGAACTCGAAACGGGTCGTGCGCGTTTGACGGCGTTGGAGGCGCTATCGGGCGTCGCCAAAGGCTCGGGTCCGCTTCCGTTCGAAGTGGCTGTTGACGCTGCTCTGTGCGAAGCCGGCAAAGGCGACGCCAAACGCGGCTGGGCCGCTCTCGAGCGCGCTCCCGAGGCGGCCAACGCGTCGGAGGCGTCGGCGCTCGCTGCTGCCCAATTGCGTTTGTGCGCGCGCGAGCGCAACGCGGAGCGAGCCTTGTACATTTTTAAAAACAGGGAGCGGCCCCGGTTCTCCGAGCTACGCGCCGCCCTCTCGGCCGTGGCAACGGACTTCCATCTCGCCCACACGGGGTACGGGTTATACCGCGATTGGTTGCGCGAGAACAATCGCGTCGTGGAAGTCGATCACGAGAACGGCGAGACGACGTACGAACACCACCCCGCGCTCGTGTCGGACGTACTGGACGCGTTTGCGACCGACGGCGACTTGCCGCGCGCCAAGCGGTTTTGGGCGGGCGTGTACGGCTCCGTGGCGTCGTTGGAAGACGTCGATCCCGTTCACATACACAAAATGATGAGCGTCTTCAATCGACATTGCTGGGAGCTGCAACGCAAGAATCGATTCGCTTCGCTGTTCGGCACCGGCAAGACGCGTCACGAGACGCTCCCGACGCATCGCATCTCGGATTTGGAAATGTTGCTTCAATCCGAGGGCGTCTTCATGACGCGCGACATCTTCAATGACCCGCGACTCGCGGGAACGAATTTAGTGGAAGACGACGCAAGCGAGTTGCTCGCGGACGCGGCGCTGGCGCGCGAGTTGGAAGACCCCACGATGCAGCGGCACGAAGAGTACAAAACGTCGCGCTTTGAACCCCACGAAGAGTTCAACCGGTGGCGCGACACAGTCGCTGAGGAAGATTCGCGGGACGCTTCGTACTTGAAGACGCTTGAAACGTTGGCGGAGCCCTATTTAAGCGCGTCCGCGTCGTTGGATCCCGTCCAAGCCCGTCTGCAACAGCAACGAAAGCAAGTCGGCCTCGTGGGAAAGGAACTGAACCGAACGATTTCCGAGGCGGAGGCGTTTTACCAGCGTTTCGTCCAATCCACAGAGTCGGGGGTGAATCCATATTTAAACTCAGCGCATCGTCGATCAGCAGGTACGGCCATGTTTCGCGTATACGCCAACGCGCGGCGTTTGCGAAGAATGATCGAGTTTCACGACGACGTCTTGCCCAAACGCACGCGCAAGACGCACGCGGAGGTTGTTGCGGTCCTGGCCAGATGCAAGCGCCACGAAGAAGCCTTGGAACGAGTGCTCGCGGCACGCGACGACCTCGATGGCTTGCATCTTGTCGAGTGGGAGCGGCCTGACGCGTGCGGCGCGTTGGTCGAAGCGGCGGCGCGAGCGGACGATTTGGCGTTGGCTGTGTCGTTGTTGGAACAGCGACACAACGCCGGTGCGCCCAATTTACCCGAAAAGTACATACGCACCTTTCGATCCAAATACCTGCAAATTTACGGGGACGCCGCCGTTTTACCCCCCTATGTGAGGCGCGACGCGCACGCTTGGAGGAAACGTCAAGCTGTATCTGCGAGGAAGCGAAAGGTCAATCAATCCGTGGATGCCAAACGACGACGCGCCTGGACCAATTCGAGGTTCGCGACCCGCTCACGCGCCAATTCAAAATTCCACGATCGCGGCCCCGCGATTCGCAACGACGCGATCGAGGAGAAAGACCGCGTCGACGTTGGATTGATAGAACGAGACTTCGAGCAACTGAGATCGCGCGGCTCAAGGCTGCCCGAGCACCGCGGCTGAGCGTCGACGTCGTAACGAAAAGAGGCACGCGCCGGGCAACCCTGCCGAACAGGCACAGGTGTCATACAGGAAGACGGGATCCCATTCTGCATAGCGCTTCGATACCACAGGCCGAGTATGAAGGCTCCCGTTGTCGGTACGTCGCATTCCCGACTCCGCGCCTCGCGATAGATGCTCGCTTCCGTTAAGCATTGAGCAAGGCAGCATTCCGAACACGTTGCGGTTCCGGGTGCGCGCCGCTCGCGCCGACCCGGCTTGACACCAAACGCCTAGGCGCTAACTCATGCCGACAGCGTTGAAGGTGAACGACCCGTTGGAGGGGACTCTGTTCTATCGTTTGTTTACCACGTACGAACTCAGCAGAATCACCTCCCTCGCCAAACTCAGAAAAGCCCTCACGGCGGACTTTCGCGAATTCGACGAACTGGAATTCGAGGGGGTTCCGTCCGACGAGGAGAGCTCGGTGGGGTTTGAATTGGATTGGACCACGGCTGCGACATCGCAATACCGCGTGGACGTGCGTGTGGTGCGAAAGCGCGCCCCCCAACCCTCGCTCGACGACCTCGGGCAGCCCGTGGCAGCGAAGAAGCGGCAACGGCCGACGGTGCGTTTGGCAATGCCGGCCGAGTACCCTCCCTCGTGGGAGAAGACACTGTTTTGCATGAACAGCGACATGGACGACGGCATCGTGCTCGGCGCCAGTCGTCGCTCCAAGTCGGCCGAGGCCGACTCCCCGCACACGCCCCAGCTAGAGGACGTGGAGATGTGGGAAGAGGAGAGGTACGTTTTGACGATGGACGTCGAACGAAAGGCGCTGGAGCGACGCTATTTACGACCCGAAAAGGATGCTTTCGCTTTTCACGCTTCGCGCGTTTCGGCGCTCTCAGGCACGGGCCCGTCGGGTCGCGTGCGTTACGACTCGATTTTATGGTTGGAACCGTACGCGTTGCCGCCCAAACACGAACGACGCGAACGCATGTCGTCGTTCGGATCAGTGCGGTCGGCCGACGAAGACGACGATGCGGCGCAGGCATCGTCGTCTTCGCAGCAGCGGGCGCGCACTGTGGTGGAGGTCGAATCCATAACCACTTTGACAACCAGCAGCGGAAGCAACGCTTCTGCAAAGTCCCGCTCAGCCACGAGAAACAAACAGCGGTTGCGTCGTGCGGACTCCAGCGCGTCGAACGGGTCTACGAATTCGAAGTCCGGCCGCGTCAAGTTGGAGGAGAAAAAGCGTTTTTATTTACGCGTTGTCGTTCGCGAAGGCAACTCCGTGCTCTTGGGGCTCGAGTCGTTTTACGCGCTGGCGACGGTCCTGCAGGGTTTGACGATGCGGTGTCCTCAACTACGCAGGAGCGCTCGCATTCTGGAAGCGTCGTTGACCACGTTCACCTGGGGCAACGCACCGGGAAGCGCGTTTAAACTCATGCCCGACTTCGACGCCGCGCCGCGCATCGTCGTCGCGCTCTCGACACCTGGGGACAAGCTCGGCGTGCGTTTGTGCCAAGGCGCGCGCGGTGTGGTCGTCAAGTCACCGTGCGAGGCGTCAGACAACCCAAAAAACCTAAGAGCCGGCGACGTCCTCGTCCGCGTCGGAGACGTCGCCGTCCACGTGCACTCCGACGGCGGCGCCCGGTTGACGTGGCGCCGAGCCGCCGAGATGATCAAATTGGCTAATCGACCGCTCGAACTCGAGTTTCTGCGTCTGCCGCTGTAAGTAAGGTGACCCGCGCCGCCGAGGCCGGATCTTTGGTAGGTGGTACGCGCTCCGCGTCCGTCTTCGGTGCTGGTCATCAAACGCTCTTTTCACCTCGCGCTTGTACGCACGGTTGGATTCAGTCGTTGTAGGAACGTCGCGGCCTCCCGTGTCCGGCGGTCCGCTCACAAGGAGTCGTGCGTGTTAGTCGCGCCCAGGCGTTGCAATCAGGCTTCTTACCAACAGGCACCGGCCGACCCCGAACGCCGAAGCCCGCGGCGATCCCTAGGTCGCTCCGGCGTTTGCACGTCCACGGAAGGCGTTAACAGCACCTTTCCGTACGCCCCATCGTCGCAAAAGTCGCGGCGACGCGGCGCGGTACCGGATTTTCGGCCCAGCGGATCTCGCCCACCTGAATGGACAACGACCCATCAACTGCGTCCAGCTCGTTTACTCAATCCTCGAACGGCGGCGCGATGAACGACGATGACGTTCGGGACGCACCCACTACCAAAGAACTGCCACACATGAACTCGACCGTCACGGCCGCGTCAACTTCCTCGGGCGCTGCGGCGGGGGCACCGGCGTCGTCCTCGTCGTCGTCGTCGCGCGCCAAGAGCCACAAGGTATCGTATCGCGCGGAAAGCGTCGCGGGAACGGGGACCTTCGGCGTCGTGTTCAGAGCCGTCGTCCAGCCCACGAAGGAGGTCGTCGCGATAAAGAAAGTGCTCCAGGACAAACGCTTCAAAAATCGCGAGTTAGAGATCATGCGTCAAATCCCGCCGCATCCGAACGTGGTCAAATTGACGCACGTCTTCTACTCAACGGGAGACGACCCCGACGACCTCTATTTGAACATCGTCATGGAATTCGTCCCCGATACCCTTCACGGAACTTTGCGTCGTTACCGGCAAGAGAAGAAGCGCCTGCATCCCCATTTGGTCAAGGGCTTCACCTACCAACTCGCACGCGCGCTCGCGCACATTCACG
>JACKZZ010019832.1_pt1 | contig 19128 bp, 9 predicted proteins | sample 8027871 | NCBI WGS metagenome assembly JACKZZ01 (sample SAMN15724774, study PRJNA655200) | protist metagenome | isolation source: fluorescence activated cell sorting (FACS) single amplified genomes of... | place: USA: West Boothbay Harbor, Gulf of Maine | collected 2000-07-19
AACCAAATAATTTATAATATATTAAGCTAAATAACATTGAAAAAAATAACAATAACTTAATTGCTTTTTGCTTATGTGCTTATGTGCTTATGTGAATCGATTACAAATTAGAAAAATTTAACTGTAAACTAGGTGAAGCCAGACAAGGGACAGCAGGCAAGTTGCTACTACTACTTCCAACCCCGCTACGAAAAATTTGATAAATGCTTAGTGACATGATTAATTTTTGCCCAAAAATTCAATCAAAATCCGAACAAAAATTCGATCCCAAAAATGGAAAAATTCAAAATATTTTTTCTCCCCCTCACTTCAAATACCTTTAAATTCAAATTGTAGCAAGATTGCATGCAAATACAGTAGCAAGATAGGTATATCAGTTTGTTGAGGTCACTATTATGCAAGCTCGTGCTCCACTATCGCCTTTAAGTCCAAATAGGACGAGAGCAACACCTTCTACAGGAGGTAAGGAAAGTGCACGAACTACAAAGCCTATTATGAAGAGCTCCACTGTAAAGTCACCAAAGAAGACACCTACGAAGCAAAGTGTTAAGATTAAGAGTGCAGTTGTAATTCATCACGATAAATCAGAGGAGAAGAAGCAACAGCAGCAGATACCACCCCAAGCAGGCACTGATAAGGAAAATGTTTGTGAGACAAACGTACTGACACCATCACGTTTCTTGACAAAAGCTGTTGGAACACCTGGTGCAGTTACTCCAATGAATAGAACACCAAAGGAGGAAATGCGAAACAAGCAACAAAATAGCTCAGACTCTGGCTCTGGGTCTCACACATATGAGTATGAATTTCCTTCAGGTCCTATGGGTCTAGAATTAGAACCTGTCATAATAAGTGCTAGTAAACAAATAGGTTGTCGGGTAAAAGATTTTTATTTTAGTATTGATTTTCCCTTAAATCAACAAAAAAGATTAAAATCTCATGTACATGTAGGTGATGTCATGTCTAGCCTTAATGGCAATTCTGTTCTTAGTAATAGTTTTCAGGATATACTTGATAAACTTAGAAAAATGAAAGATGAATCACGGACGGTAATATTTAAGAATTTGACTATTAGAGATGAGAATACTAGTGTCAAAGTACTTACACCTGCAAAACATCAGTCACAATCACAAACACCTGCAAAATTGCTTCGTGGCATGCTAGCAGCATCTGGTCCGACATCAATATCAGCATCAGTATCATCACCTGCAAAATCAAAAACAAAAGAAATATCCGAAAGTCCAGCAACATGGAAAGTTCATTCTGGCGTGAAAGCACCGAAGCAACAACAACTAACAATTTCCCCGAAGGCAATCAAGGCATTAAGATACGATTCAGCTGCTGATGACATGGCAAGTTATTATTATCATTCACAATCACCTGATCCTCGTGCAAAAAACATTGATAACAATGATAATAATAAGAGTACAACTCCCATATGTCACCCAGCACCACAGTCTGATCTCAACCGTGTTCTATCGACGATGGGTGATGCTATACTCGGTGGTCTTACTGGTATCGTTGGTAATAAAATTCTTGGTGGTGCCGCTGAAAACTTTAGCTCTGTCTCCAACCACGAAGACCAGACTCCTCAAGAACAAATCAATGCACTTATCAATATGAAGCATGAACTTGTAACAGAATTATCAAAATCATGTGTATTACTTGGTGTAGCAGAAGATAAAAATATTGATTTAATTGAACAATATGACACAATGAAAAGTGAAACAATAACATTAAAAAAAAACAATTTATTATTAGAGAATAAAACATTTTTATTAAATGATGAAATCACTGATGTTCAAATGAAATTATACAATATGACTAATAATTATGAGCACATGTTAAAAGAGAATGAAATATTGAATATTAAATTTATAAAACAGAATGAAGAAAATTTTAATTATACAAATGAATTATTGAATTATAAAAATAAAATTAATATTGAAGAAAAATCACGTTTAGACTTGAAAAATAAATATGATAGTTTACACACATTACACGTAGAATTACAACAAAATTCAATTAAAGAAAAAGAAAATCATATCAAAGAATTACAAAATATAAAAGAGCAGTTGCATGAAGCTAATAAAGAAATAATACTAAGTAAAGAAAGAGTTGCAATCTTAGAATGTGAACGTGATAGTGAAACAGAATCTTGGAAGGTAGAAATGGAAGCTATGGTATTAGAATCATCGACACTACGTACAGAAATGGAACAAGCATTTCAAGCTGCAGCTGCATCACTTGAGGCTGCAGAATTACGACGTGATGAACTTCAAACAGAGGTTGATGTACTAAAAGATATTGGAAATTTGGATTTATCTGTTAAAGTTGAAGAAATTGTCAGATTAAAAGAACAAATTCTTCATCTTAGTTCTGATCATAGTCGTGCTGTTTCTGAATCTACAAATGAAATGGAAGCGATTGTTAAAGAAATGAATGATGATAAAATCAAATATCAAAATATGTTAGACGAATCTAAGAAAACTGTTACAGAACATGTAAATCGTATTGAAGAATTAGAAAAATTAAATCAAACTGCAATGCAAGCAACAGATGTAAAATATTCACAAATAGTAGAACTTGAAAAAAATTTAATGGAATCAGATAAAACAATAATATTCATTAAAGAGGAATTCAGTGAGAAATTAAATTTATCAAACAAATTAAATGATCAATTGAAAGCAAAACATATTGAGAATGAAGTATTGATTGACAATTTGAATAAAGATATAAAAGAACTTGAAGAAAATTTTACAAATAAACAAATGGAATATTCAACAAAATCATTAGCACAATGCAATGAAATGGAACAATTACGTGAAGCTTTATTGCAATCATCTGATTTAGTTGTTAATTTAAAATCATCACTTGATGATACAACTTTAGCAAATAAGTCATCTGTTGATTATATTGTAAAATCTTTTGAAAATGATAAAATATTATATAATAGTAAAATTCATGGATTACAAAAGAATATAGATGATCTTCAAGAAAATATTATATTATTACAAACTAAAGTTGCTACTTCAGAAGCATCTGTGTATGAACAATTACAATCAAATGAAGAAACGCAAGCAAAACTTAATAAAGAAATGTTGAAAAATCAGGAAATGAATGAACATATTGTACATCTTCAAGAGGACATGACACACAATAAGGAAAACAATCAATCTCAACTTAGTGATGCCAATCAACGCATACTTGATTCTATGACTGAAATTAATAAACTTCAAGCTGAACTTCATTCAGAAAAAACACAATATTTGGATAGTTTGTCCAATAAAAATGAAGAAATAAATAATATTGAAAATCATTGTCAAAGTCTTAAAGAAGAGATACTTAGCCTTGAAGGTGAGTTAGAGACATCACAATTTGCATATGAAACTATGAAAGTAACTTATAATGAATATGTAAAAGAAAGTCAAGAGAATGAAGCACTTATTCATGATCAATTGACATCAATAAGAAAAGAATTAGTTCTAAGTCAAGAGCATGTCAATGAACTACAATCATCATTAAATGATACAATATCAGAAAAAAATGTTATTATCGAAATTGCCGAAACTGAGCAAGCAGAATCACGTATGGTAGCTAATCAACTTGAAGAAAAATTAAATAAACTTTATCAAACATTTCAATTAACAAAAACTGAGTTAAATTCAATGAAAGTAGAACTAGTTGATTTGACTGATGCTAGTAATGCTATAAATAATGAGTATGAAGCTGAAATGGTAAAACTAACAAAAGAACTTTCAATGAAATTTGAATATCAACTTAAAATTGTTGGTGAAAAAATGTTAAAACAAAAAGATGATTTTAAAAATTGCGAAGAAGAATATCAAATGAAATTAGAAATACTTGAAAATGAAAAGGAAACAACTGAAAAAAAATTATTAGACATAACAAAGTCCGGCGAGATACAATTAAATCATACTTATACAAGAGCAAAAGAAACTGAAAAATTATTACAGAATGCATATGATGAGCATACAGAATTAAACAAAACAAATGAACAAAATTTAATAATAATCAATGAATTAAGCGATAAAATCTCATTACTAAAGAATGAAATTGTACTTAAAGAAGAAATAAATATTAATATAGAAAATAAAATTCAAAATGAAAAGAATGAAAAAAATGAGATACAAACAACATTAATGCATTTGAGGGAATCATATGATAATGTATGCAATGAATTTAAAGATTTGTTAAAAAAAAATGAAACAGAAGTTCCAAAATTACAAGAACATTTAGCAAATACAAAGAAAGAATTAAATGTTATTATTAATGAAAGAAATGAATTATCCCAGAATTGTGAACAAATGGCAAAATCTCATGCAGATATTACATGTGAAGTTCATGGTTTATTAGCGTCACAAGAAGAAATGATGGCAGAATTTGATACAGAAAGAAGTAATTATCTCGAATCAAGTACAAGAGCAGAAGAACACTATCAAATGATGGCTGAATCACAATTATCAAATCAATTAAGTATTTTTGAGAATAAATTAATTGAAGTATCTGAAAGATATGAGAATGATTTAAAAAACGATAAAGAAGCATTTTTAAAAAAATTAGAAATACTTGAATCCAAACTTTATGAAAAACAAAATCAATTAACGGCTAGAAATAAAGAATTAACAGAATATAAAAAATCTGTTGTACCTGTATTACGATCAGAACTAGAATTATTTAATGAAAAAACTAATAATTTATTAAATGATAATAAAAAACTTGAATTACAAGTTGCTAAAAGTTCAGCAGATCTTTATGATTCTATATCAAAACATACCCAAGAATTATGTAGTACAACAGAAGAATTTGGCGAACGTGAAAATTCATTGTTACGCCAAAGAGATGAATTAATGACATCTTTAAAGACACAACATGAACAATTATCAGCAACAATAGATGACAAAGAAACTCATATTCTTGAATTAAAAGATGAAATTCAAGATTTACAACTTTATATTTCAGGTCAAAAAGATGCAAGAAAACAGGAAAATGAAGAAGCTACACTTAAAGTAAGCGAAGATAAGAATCAAATCGAGTTGTTAACAAAAGAACTTGCAAATATGCACGCAAATATCAATCGAATGATTCATAAATCTAGTGCTATGAATAATGCTGGTACTGGTACTGGTACTGGTATGGAAGGACTTACATCAAAAGATTTAATATCTCGCTTGGAGGATACATTAGTAGAAACAAAAGCATTACTTGCTACTGCAGTAAAAGAAAAAAATAGCTTACAAGCAGCAAATAACGATCTTTTATTAACTACACAAGAGCAAATGGAAACTATTACCACTACATCTAAACAATTTAAATCTCATGAAGCATATGTTCGAGAACAAGAGAAAATGCAAATACAACAACAAATACTCATTGTTGATTATGAACGCCGTTGTCGTGATAATGATGAAAATTTTGATCGTATGGTTGCAGAAAAAGTTGCAGAAGCTGGTGAAGCAATACAACATAGACACGCAGCAATTGTTGCTGACAAGGAGGTCATGTTATCTGAAATATCTTCTGTTTTAGGTGAGTCCAAAACTGAAGGAATTCGTATGAGACAAGAAATACTCAATTTGAAAGCACAAGTTGTCGCTCTTCGTGAACAATGTGCCGAACTAACTGCAAATTCGTCGATCAATTCACAGAATCGCGACCCACTTCGAGAGGTACAAGCTTCAACAGATGAAGTAGAAAGTAGTATTTCTGATGATAATATCGACCTTGTTTCTGCTGCTACCAACTACTTTGGTGATACAAATGTGTGGCATGATCAGCTTGTCATGTTGACACTTGATTTACACGAATCACTTACATTTGCTATTGTCCAACAAACCATGGCACATTCAGTAGCTGGTGCAAGTGCAGTATCTGACAATAAAAGTATTGAGATGGAATCCGCTATTGCTAATGTAAGTACATGTCTTAAAGCCGCTTCAATAAATACACAAGCCATTCATTCTCATGTACTCAGTGCTCCTTGGGCTCAAGAAAATGGACCTGCCCCTGCTCTTCCTCCTGCACATGATATGTTGAATGCTTTGACTGGTGCATCAAGTGCATCTATTGAATCAGAAAATGAAGAAAAAGAGCAAGACGAAAACATAGCACCTTCAACTTCTACTCTCTGTTCAAATGTTTCAAACCCATCATCTATGACAAATGGTGATTACCGAAGTGTTGTAAGTAGCAGTAGTGACAACACAGACTCCTTCCTTGTCACCCAACTGATGAAGCGATTAGATGAAACCAATAAAAGATGCAATGTCCAAGAAGTGGCTCTATGGAAGGCGAAGTCTACGATGAATCATATGCAGCGTAACGACTATGATTCCACTTCACAATCTGATGCTGTTGGTGCCGGTGTGAGCACAGTTACAAATTCTAATTATACAAGTAGTGAACAAGTGTATCTTTTGTTAGAAGATCTCGTGGAAATTCTTGGTCCTGTAAGTGTCGGTAATAGTGCCAATAGTCCCAACAGTAGCTATGCTGATACTGGGGATAGCAGTTTTGTTAGTTTATCTTATGAAAGCGATCGTGCATTATGGAACTCATTGAAGTCTGTTGCCATAAATGCTTTGGATAATTATAAAAATAGGTGCTTCTCTCGTGCTACCAGTGAGGGGGATAGACGAAACGAACAAAATTTTACTGCTATAAATCAAATCAAATCAACACATTCCCAGTCCCAACCTCGTCATAAAGCATCAAAGGAAAAAAGTGTGGAACGTTTGGAACATGGTGACAATGTGTTGAGCAGCAGCATTAGCTCTGCACTTAGTAAAATGAATCAGCAACATCAATATTCCATTGTAGAAAAAAAAAGTGACAATTCAAACAACCAAAATTCTGTGAGGGTTGCTGACTTGAGCCTGGATGACATAGTTGCATTAACAGAAGATTCATTTGAGTCAAATCGTGATATTGCAGATGGAGATATGGAAGCGAATTATGAGAACCTTGTACCAAGTCATGTACATGTTGCTGGCGCTACTGGTCATGACGATTCCGGCTTTTGGAACTTAAGTGCTGATAATATTAATCATACCTTAGATTCCAGTATCGATAGTATAGGAATGGAAACACATGGCTTAAACACCAACTAAGGTTTTCAACGCAATTTTTTGTTGCTTATAGAAGTGACGGTGACGAGAATATATGTATTTGTATTTGTATATATGAACTGAACTGAATCCTGAAGTTCCCATCAAAATCAAAATCAAAATGAAATAGTTTAATTTTTTGTTAATAAATACTTCACTTCATTGTATTGGTTATCCTTTTTTACATCCACTTGAAGTGAACATCAACCAAAAACATAAATCAACCTAACCACTGTGTAACTTTCTTCACACGAGACATAGCACAATCCAAAGGGGTCATTCCATCACAGTTAACAATGGTAGATATAGCTCCTATTTTCATCAAAGCACTAGCAAGTTCTGCATAGCCTTCATTTAAACACAAATGCAATGCTGTATTGCCTAAATCATCTTGAGCATTAATATCAGCCCCACCAGCTAATAGACTTAACGCTGCATTTAAACTATTTGTTTCACACGAGGATATAAAAGCAGTAGCACCACTCTCATTTTTTGCATCAATTATTTGCAAACGTCTTGATGTTGATAATTCTGAATCATTTCGAGAACATGTTCCGTCACTGCTAGCGGTAGTGGTAGTGGTAGTGGTAGTGGTAGTGGTAGTGGTAGTATCTATGTACGTTATTAATAACGTAACGATCTCGACATGACCATATCTTGCAGCCAAATGCAAAGGAGTTTCCTTGTTTAACGAAGGTGTTAGCAACGCTTGATGAGATAGTAATAACTTAACTAGAGATACATGCCCATTCATTGCTGCATGATGAAGGCTTGTCATTTGATAATCATCGCATAAGTCCTTGTCAATATTAGACAATGATAATAATAATTCTACTACAGAATAATTTCCTTTATTACTCGCATAATGTAAAACACCTTGATGATATATGCGACTATTATCACCATATTCTGCAGGCATATTTACATCTACATCATTACTGCAGTTGATAGCAATTAATTTGATAAGGTCTAGTTCTTGATGCATACAAACAGAATGAAAAGTAGGAAGTATACAGTATGGGTTCAAATCAACGCGTAGACTATTAGGAAGTTCAAATTTTATCCCTTTCATGCACCATCCACGTAATATAAGCCATCTAACATGAGCTTTACTAGTGCAAATTCTTCCATTTCGAATATGATATTGACTGTTTTGATAAGTAAGATGTTGCTGTTTTCGCATATGACCTGGTATTGCAGAATCAAGATGTACTATTTGTTCAATTGTTAGATAATCAAATACCTTATCTCTCAGAGGCAAGGCAATAACATGCAATATAAATATTTTCCTAGATTCCACAATTTTTTCTATCACTTTAAAAAGAAAATGAAGTTCAACACGGGCATCCTCATCTACTATATATTCTTGCACTTTTAATTGTAACTTTTTTACGACAGCTTTGTATGTCTTTGCTTTTTGTGAGCTCATCTTTGCTCTCTTCTCTCTTCCCTCTTCTCTTGAAGATACAAAGTTCGATTATGACAAGTGCTTTGATTTTTATTTAATTTTATTAAATAAAATTGCAAGAAGAATGATCACTTCAATTGAAAAATGTAAGAATGTTTGGAGTTTTTTTATCCTCTCCTTTAAACATGGTACTTGGCACGCCTCCTGGCCTCCTGGCCTCTTAAAATGATCACGATATACTTTGCCCATTATTCCTTCGTGATGTATTAAATCACAGCTAACAACAAAAACTATGAGAAGAATAGCAAATTTATCAAGGTTGAGAATTTCTATGCTTAAACTTGTTAAATCATGCTGCAAAAGACATGTTTCATCTTCAAATGCAAAGTTTGCAATTGCATCTTTAAATCCTGCACAACTTGATGCGGTCCTTTCCCCTGTCAATGCAGCTGCATTGGTTACTGCTGGTCCTGGAAGTGGTAAAACGAAAGTAATATCCCATCGTATTGAGCGACTAACTATTGATTTGAATCAGGATCCGAAAAGTATCCTAGCCATAACATTTACAAATAAAGCATCACTTGAAATGAAACATAGACTTCAAAAATTATTACCAAAAGAGACTGCACAACATATCAATGTTGGAACATTTCATTCATTTTCAACACGTTTATTAAGAATTGAAGCTTCAAAACTTCCAAATTTACTACAATATGGTGAAAATATAACAAGAGATTTCTCTATTTACGATCAATCTGATTCAATAGATATAATCAAATTATTGATTAAAAAGAAAGATATTATTACTGATGTAAAACCTGTAGCAATTTTGTCTGAAATGAATCGTTTACGTGAAGCGAAAGCTGTAATATTATTGTTATGCAATAAGGAACACAATCAGTCTGATGAGATCATGCGACAATTTCATCAATTATCTGATCCAGATCCTACAATTATATCATCAAAATTATATAAAAAAAATGAATTACCAGCACGTAAACTTGCACGTGATTTATTAGACCTGTATCTAGAGCATGTTCATTCGAATAATGCCTTGGATTTTGAAGATCTAGTCTTGTGTGCATGTCAAATAATGGCGTTACCTGATGTTAGCTACAAAATTAACAACCGATATAAGCATGTATTAATTGATGAATATCAAGATACAAATATTGCACAATATGAATTAGTGCGTCTTCTGGCACCAAAAAGTTTGTTTAATAGTAATATTGAAGACTCTCGTTCATTATTTGCTGTTGGAGATAAGAACCAAGCAATTTACTCATGGCGTGGGGCAATGCCATCAAATATGGAAACTCTTTCTTTGGATTATGACCTTTATAAATATGAATTGCGGGAAAACTATCGATGTAGTCCATCCATATCAATGGTGGCGAATAGGATTCTACGAAAACAGGCGACTGTATCAATATCAAGTAGTACTGATGAGAGTGCTAATACTAATACTAATACTAATACTAATACTAATACTAATACCAATACCAATACTAATACCAATACTAATACCAATACCAATACCAATACCAATACAAAGAGTGTAGAACCCGTTCGAATAATTCGCACAGAAGATGACAATGAACAAAGTCTTTGCATTGCGACATTAATAAAAGCTTTACAACTTAGAGAAAAAAATAAAAATAAAGAAATTGCAGTAATGTATAGAACAAATCGTCAATCAAGAGCTTTAGAGCAAGCACTTCTAACTCATGGCATCAAGTATCAATTATTAGGTGGAAGAAGATTCTATGATCGTAAAGAAATTAAGGATATTTTATGTTACTTACGTATAATTACCAACCCTAATGATAAGACTGCACTACAAAAGGCTATGTTGCACACTAGACGACTTGGTGAAGTTACATGCCAATCATTCTTCAAATGGATGGCGATGGCTAGCGAAAGTACAACAATAGTTAAAAAGGAAAATAGCCCAATTTTTTTGGATTACATGAAAGCTCTGTTGAAACTTGATAGTGGTAATAGTCAAGACATTAGTGCAGACAGTGCTGGCGTTATGAAGCTGCCAAAATGCACACTTACCATTAGAGAACGAAATGCTTTAATGCCATTTGCTTATAACATTTTGGATTTGTATGAGAGACTAGGACTGGAATTGGACTATTCTAAGGAAAATGAAAATGAAAATGAGAATGAGAGTAAAAATCTTTTACTAATAGATTTAGTTAATGTGGTATGTGATATATTCATTAATCCCGATTTTATCAATCATATCAGTAAAAGTTCTAGTGAATGTATTGATAAATTAGCCAATATCGAAGAGTTGAAGGTTGTTGCAAAGCAATATACAGCAGGTGTAGGTGTTTCAGGTATAACAGAGTTTTTAGAAGATGCCGCTTTATTGAGTGGTAATGTATCTGATGATGGAGACGGAGATGTAGATGTAGATATAGATGTGGTTGGAGGTGCTAGTGTAGACGATGATAAGCAAGGACATGGTCCTGTTTACTTGATGACAATACATGCTAGTAAAGGTCTTGAATTCGATACCGTATTTTTAACAGGAGCAGAAGAAGGATGCTTGCCTATGCTGAGGGGTTTTGATGCTAGTGTCGATGCTAATGTCAATGAAATTGATCTTCTCAACAATAATTCAGACGAAAGTGTTGACATTCAAGAAGAGCGAAGGTTGGCTTTTGTAGCTGTAACACGAGCAAAGGATACATTATTCATTACACGTCGTGCCAATCAAATGACATTTCAAGGGGGTTTCACTTTGATGAAAGTGCGATGTACACCTTCAAGGTTTTTACTTGATTTAGAAAAAGGGAAAATACCAAAAAAAGTTGTTGCGCATTTACAATGGGAGAGCCAAAGTCAAAATCAAAGTCAAGGCCGGAGCCAAAGTGAAATTCATGGAGCAGCGAGACAGTGAATGATTAATGTTTAATAATCAGTAAAAGTTAATGTCAGCAATGAAAACATGAGTTAATCATCAAAAATGTTGCCGTGTACAATGAGTGTAAATTTAATTTTAGTCATCAATAAATAAAATAACATAAATCTTTATACAGACACAATTTTCATTAACTACACACTAAAATACTCCAATTTATATATAAGTGAAGTGTTTGTAGTACTATATTGTTCTTATACCAGGACAACATCTTGCTTTCTGTGCCTGAGAGCGGGTGAATCGCGGTGATTCCCCCAGTAACGCGATTGTAAATCGCTTTTGAACATGTTCTTATTACTGGGCACATGTAAGATGGGATCATCAAAATAGATGAGAAACATCATGGTGAACAATGCAGATATAATAAGTGCAACAACACCAGCAGCATAAAAAAAGAAAGGGATATTGAAAAAGATAAAACGAAACCCCCAAGAGAAATGCCATGATACTAATCTTGAAGCACGTTTAAGATTGGTGACATCAACTGGTTCTTGAAGAAGTTCATCTACATCTTGTTCATCAAGTTCATCTAAATGTACAGCACTACCTTGCGCATCACCTACCTCATTTATTTCTATTTCTATTGGCTCATGTTGTTGATTTATGTTCATGTTAACATTATCTGAGATATTTTGAAGTGTACGCATTCTTATATCTAGTGCACCTACCATGAAACCAGCATGACTAGCATATCTTATAACCATAGACCAGTTTAGAAAAGAACATATTAAAAGAACAGATTTTATCAATGTTCTCACTTTATCAATATCTTCATTACTACTCCAATTCATATCTTTGTTTTCTAAACCTGATATGGCAACTTGTAGAGCAGCACCACCAACAAATATTGCTACAACAATTACATTTCGTAAAGTTTGAACTGCTAAAACTACTGAACCAGCATCTGCTACTTCTGCGTGCTTCTGGGCCCAAAGAACTGCAGTATCGAGTGATCTACCTAATTGTGTATCACTTGTTGTTCCATACTTCAATGCAATGAACGCATATCTTCCATAATATATAACAAACGTAAATAAAACACCACATATACTTATTACATCAATCAATGGCATAGACATCGTCGAGTCTAACCCTCTATTCCTCACTCGAAAGAAGGGTGATTTATTTTCATACAAAAAAGGCAGGAATTCTTTTTTACCAAAAAATGGTCACATTTTTTTAAAAAGAAGAAGTCTGTTTAAGTTGTTCCAAACAACCCTTTTTAAATTCTAATCTCTTATAGTTTGAGAGTAATAGTAGCAGGTAAGCTAATTTAAATTTTAATGCATGAAATGCAATTTAACTGTTTGAATTTTACATTCGTTGGTGAATGGAATGATCATGGAACAATTATTGCTTTTAATTTCTTGTTTATTATCATTAATGCATACTAACCACGATTATTTGTTTCTTCTCTAGCCTCCAGATATGAAGCTCAAGAGGTTCTTACTACGATACTATCCTCCGGGAATTATATTAGAGTATGAGCTTCGTGATAAATCACGTGAAATGAAAGAGATTGATTTATTACATCTTACTTCTAATGCAGATGTTGATGTTATTGTAAATCAAATTGTTGCAGAGGAACCCCTTATATCCGAATCTAAGAAACCACATTTAAGAAAATTGCTTTACAGTAAGTAACCAAAATCATTGTCATTATTATCCATCTCACTATGAAATTGATCTTATTTCAATACAGCAGCTTAGCTAACCTCACTTCTTAATATTGATTCAAACCTTTTCTTTTCCTTTTATTATCACCAATACACCCACCATAAAATAAAATAAATTAAAATAGAATTGATTGAGAAATTAGACACAAATGAATCATCTGATTTCTTTCTATTCAAAATTTTACGTGCGCATATATTACCTTTAACAAATTGTGCTTTTAATAAATCTGGTGATAAATTTATAACTGGTTCATATGATAGAACATGTAAAGTATGGAATACTATAACTGGTGATGAATTATTAACATTAGAAGGACATCGTAATGTTGTTTATGCTATAGCATTTAATAATCCTTACGGTGATAAAGTTATCACAGGTTCATTTGATAAAACATGTAAATTATGGAATGCAGAAACAGGACAATTATATCATACAATGCGCGGACATGCAACAGAAATTGTATGTTTAAGTTTTAATCCTCATGGTACAATGATAGCAACAGGCTCAATGGATAATACAGCGAGATTATGGGATGTTGAAACTGGTGATTGTCTACATACTTTACTTGGACATACAGCTGAAATTGTATCGTTAGATTTTGATACACAAGGCCAAAGAATTATTACAGGTTCATTTGATAATACAGTAAAAGTATGGGATGTTAGAAATGGTCGTTGTATTCATACATTAACTGGACATCAAGGTGAAATTTCCAGTTGTCAATTTAATTATGCATCAGATTTATGTATATCAGGTTCAATTGATCGTACATGTAAGGTATGGGATGTACAATCAGGTGCATGTGTACATACATTACGTGGACATAATGATGAAATATTGGATGTTACTTTCAATACAACTGGTAGTAAATTAGTAACTGCATCAGCGGATGGTAATGCCCGTGTTTATAATACAATGACTGGAGCATGTCAAGCAATTTTAGCTGGACATGATGGAGAAATATCAAAAGTAGCATTTTCACCACAAGGTTCACGTGTATTAACTGCAAGTAGTGATAAATCAGCTCGTATTTGGGAAACTGAAACGGGTGATTGCTTACAAGTATTAGAAGGACACACTGATGAAATATTCAGTTGTGCATTTAATTATGAAGGAGATACAGTTATTACTGGTAGTAAGGATAACACATGCCGTATTTGGAAATGCTAATTAAGTCATTATAGTGCAAATGTGAGTCATCAACATCATTCTCATTGTTGTTGTAGCATTATTTTAAAGGCTATTTTGTACGCGTTGCGGGAAACTGAATCAAGAACAGAACAGAACAGAACAGAACAGAGAAGAGGAAAAGGGGTTTCAATTCAATTCAATTCAATTCAATTCAATTCAATTCAATTCAATTATATTTATAGTAAATTACCTGAGAAAAATTAAATTTATTACTTTCTTACCAATTATTGTATTGCTTCACTTCTGCTTTCAATATTAATAGTAATAACTTAACGTAAACGTAAGGGTAAGGTAATAATCTTTCTTTCTTGCTTCGTTATTAACATAAGTTACATCATTACAAACTTATAATTAAACTCAATTCATTGTGTTAATAAAGAACTCGTTAATACGCATCATCTTATATATTAGCGACATTCTTTATGGCTGCAGTAGCTATGATGGATTCCACAATCGTGTTCTCTGGTTTTACACTAAAGTGTATTTCCATGGAGTCAAGACGACACATATATTGCTGACCTTTTTCATCAATCAAATCTACAGCACGACCTTGTTTCACTCCACGAACATCTTGTCTTAATACTTGTGTAATAAAATTCATAGCATGTATAGCATCTCGACAGAATTGTAAACCTGTTTCACAAATAACCAAATCTAGCCCAGTTTTTGCTTCAGTAGTAAAGATTACATTACGTAGTGGTATATCTGATTCTCTTATCCAATCTGGTACACGTAATGAAGTGACTTGTAATGAGTTACCATCATTATCATATGCCATCGGTAAATAATCAGATGCATTAGTACCAGTAGGAAGTGCTATGACATCATAAGGAATATATGGTTTTACATCCAACACCGGTGTACCATTGACGAAATCAATACTTTTGATTTCAATAAAATCTTTACCAATTGATACAATTTCACATACAGACAAACCAATCGGATTTGGGCGATGAGGTGAACGTGTACTTAAACATCCAACTTTCTTTCCTTTTAATCTTGGTGGTGCTATCTTTGCAGCGCATGTTGCATTTTTATCTCTACCACCACCATCAGCATTTGTATTTTCATGAAATACAAATGTTATCCAGACATGACTAAATTGAGAAAGTTCTTGAAAATGATCCGATTGAATAATTTGTTTATTAAATTTTATTCTACCATGAGCCGAAGGTACTAACAAAGGCTGTCTTGGAGTGCCTCTTCTATCTGGAAACGGAGTTTCTATATATCCTATGTATTTCATATGTTGACCATCAGACTTTTGGATTTCATCTTTTCTATTTTCTCGTAGCTTTTTTTCTGCACGTATTCTACCTGTTCGATCTGCATTCCTCTTAGAATTCATATGATTTAAATCTTCTCTGATTCTCGCATTAGAATAACTTTGATAGATAATATAAATTGCTTCAATACATATAACAGTAGATAATATACTGGCAAGTCCAAATGTAGACTTTAACATCTTCTGTGAGTAGCTGTCACCCTTATTGAAATATTGAAATATTGTAATGGGATAATGGGATATTATATTTCCCAACTGAAACACTCTCTGAATCGGTATTTTTGAACTGAAATAGTTTAGTTAGGTAAAATTTAATTTCATCATGGGTATGTACAAAAACTAATGCATTTGACTTTTTTTTTGTGACAAAATCTGTTGAGAGAAAATCTATTCAATTTTGCATAGAATATCACTATCAATAAAGAGAAATTTACATTTTTATCATTGTATTATTGATTGTTTTATTATGGAAGATGCGGCGGTGTTTCATTATATTATTGTTGTTGAAAAACTCTTTTCTATGTATTACATCAAAACACTAACCTCCATCTATTTCCTTCCTTTCAATTTGTTTAGATAATGCAACTGCTGATGCACATCTAATGACATTTGTCAATTTTCTTGGTGTTCTCACTTTCAGTAGTATTGTAATATATCATTTCATCACATCTAGAGCAAAGGATGCTGAGGTAAGATCATAAAAAGTGAACGTGTATTCATTTACATTTATAGTTCTAACCTCCTTATTCTGTTTATTGTGTATGTTGCTTAATGTTTATGATATATTTGAATTCATTTGCAGTATGCCAAATCTTTATTTAACTCAACTTAACTTGGACTGCTTACTCAAAAATAAATGGTCCCATACTAACTCAAACCATCTTCTCTTTTTACACATACTTTCATGAACAGGATTGATTCGAGATAGAAATTGATATTGAAATAGAATCAAAGGGACTATTTATGGATTAGAAAAATATCGAATCGCACAGGGCCCATGAAATGAATTCATAATGCAAAATATGGAATTATAGAATGAAAAGAGAGTGATTATAGTGTAAAGGTAAACAAGTAAATTTAATCTCGCTCCTGTGTCCTGTATTAAAGGGAGAATCGTGAAAACACAACTGTAAACTAGGTGAAGCCAGACAAGGGACAGCATGCAAGCTGATACTACTACTTCCAACCCCGCTACTACTACTTCTAACTACGTTACTACTTCCACTTCTATCAACATTGGGACTTCTTCTACTATTTACATTTAATTGACCATTTCTTTTATTTACATTAGGACTTTTGTTTTTGCTAGGTGTTATTTTATTTGTCCTTACCAACTTATTATATTTATTTACACTATATGACGGCTGAAACCCATCTCCTACCCTTTTTGCATCTCATCTAGAATACCCCAAAAGAGATAGTCCAATGACCTGTGTTTGGCCAAGAGACACGATAGTTTGTCCATGAATAGATTACGAAGATTAGATGTCATTCTATCCGATGGCCAATAACGTACCGGTCCATCAACTAATTGTTTACCATATACTTTACGAATAAAGTCTATTGCATCCTTACCAATTCCACCTCGAGAGTCACAAGCAAAGGGAACAATGTATGTGTTTAACACCTTTGCCGGGGGCCTCATCACTACTTCCTTCCATCTGATCCCATTTAGAATAAAGATTATTTTTCTCGCTTTCTGCGTGGTCAGCGACACCTTTTTGTTAAAAATAGCGTAGCATTCTAACACGGCGTACCAAAGCGTTTTGCATTAGGGCCTTTAGGGAACCTATAAGCCGATGAAAATTTTTTTAATTATCCTGAAAAAATCGTCTTTTTTGACATTTTTTTTACTTGAAATACAGTAAATAAGGAAAGGATAAACGATATTTGCATAAAAATTAATCTATTTTGGGTAAAATATATTAGAAGGGAATCAAACGTAGTGAAATCAATCACAATTTCTTATGAGTGATATTGATTATGATCGTACGGCAAAGGAGCTGTTTGCTGGTGGTGTTGCAGGAACAGCAGGAATTATTGTAGGTTTGCCATTTGATCTTGTGAAAGTGCGTGTTCAAGTGCAGCCAGGTAAATACAAGTCAGGAATGGATTGTTTTTTACGATCTGTAAAAAAGGATGGTTTTATGTCTTTATATAGAGGTATGATGGCCCCAGTTCTTTCTCAAATGCCTATTAATGCAGTATTATTTGCTGCTGAAGAAGCCGCATCGCGTTTTATGGAACCAGGTGTTAAAAAAGATAAACAAACATTTTTTACACAATATATTGCTGGAGCAGTAGCTGGTTTAGTTCAATGTATAGTATTAGTTCCATTTGATCGTGTAAAGTGTTTAGTACAAGCTGATGGTTTGTTGAGTTTTTCTAATGAAATAGGAAAAGGAAAACGAAAATATACAGGTACATTAGATTGTGCACGTCAAATTGTTAAAATTGAAGGATTTCAAGGTTTTTTTAAAGGATTTGGGGCAACTGCTGTAAGAGAAGTACCTTCTTTAGGAATATATTTTACTGTATATAAAAATGTTAGCACTTTTTTTAACCAAAGAAAATCAAAATGGTTTCCAGAAGCTGCTGGTACTGTTATAGCAGGTGGTTGTGCTGGTGCGACTAGTTGGGTTGTTGTTTATCCTATCGATGTAGTTAAAACTACAATTCAAACTAAACATCCTGATAAAAGCGTTTTAGAAGTATCAAAAATTATATATAAAAGTTATGGTGTAAATGCATTTTTTCGAGGTATGGGTACAACTGTTACAAGAGCTTTCCCTGTGAATGGGATAACGTTTTTAGGTTATGAGAAATTAAAAGTGTATTTTGGTCTCTAGGTCCAAAGATTTAGACACACAACAGTTTCTAGTCTATAGAGTGTAAATGATTTGTTGTAGAGGGAAATAAATAATTGTGAATTGAATAATATAATAATGTTGCGCACAGGGGAATTGTTGTACTGACTTAATGTAATGGAGTTTAACATAAGGAAATCAACATGTAGCTAGCTATTCAAGTTTACACTTATATAAAATTTACATTAATACACATAACGTCGTACATACACTATCATTCACTGTAATGTCGTATAATAGAATCGAGTTCTTCCACCATTTACACTTAACTTGGCATAGCAAATATTGGCATTCCTTTATCTGATGTAGCCTCAATTTTGGGTTGATTAGCTACAAATGTCCCACCACCATGTGCAGTTGTTGGTGCTATACCAACCTCAGTTGCTTTTGCTATTGGACCACCTTTCTTCTTCTTGTATTTTTTGCCTTTATTTCCAGATGATTTTTCACTTGGACCACGTCTTTTACCACCTAATTGTATTTCTTCAACACCAGCAGCAATACCAACGCGACCAGATAATTGCCGAAACAATCTTAATGGAGGATTCTCATAAAATTTTACATGCCAATCTTTTTGAATAGAACTCTCTAAATTACGAGCAATTGTCTCACATATATCTTGATATGCTTCAATTGCT
>JACKZZ010002152.1_pt1 | contig 19116 bp, 13 predicted proteins | sample 8027871 | NCBI WGS metagenome assembly JACKZZ01 (sample SAMN15724774, study PRJNA655200) | protist metagenome | isolation source: fluorescence activated cell sorting (FACS) single amplified genomes of... | place: USA: West Boothbay Harbor, Gulf of Maine | collected 2000-07-19
GCTAGACAAGAGTACTATATGAATAAGTTTGATTTCGATGGATCAGGTGCTTTGGAATATCCAGAATTTCGTAAAATGTGGTTGTATTGTTGTAACCCATTTGCTGAATTAAGACAACGTGGTATCAAATACGGTCGTTTTATGAGAAAAGCACAAGCTAGAGTTGTCTTGGAAGCAGCAGTTATTGCAGAAGAAGAATTGGAATTAAGAGCAATGGCTGAAGCACATGCTGCACATAATTTTGTTTTAGAAAAAAAAAGAAGGTAAAGAAGAATGTTTTTTTGAGATAAAAAATCTATTCTGAATGATAACTCATCCAATTTCATATTTCCACTTATTAATTTTGATAGACTAAATGCTATACAAAGAGCATTTGAAAGAGCACAAGATGAACTAGGTAGTTGTTTTGATTTAGCTGGTCAAGTATATATGTTTGGTTATGGTGTTACTAATCAATTCAATCATGGACCCGCATTACAAGAACATAGTTATATTGCACCTGTTGCAAGATATCGTGGTATAAATGAATATAAAAGATATCCATTTGATTTATTAGGACAACCTGTCTCTGTAAATGGTGAAAATGATAGTAGTCAAGGTGATCAAAAAAGCGAAGATCCTGATGATGAAACAGCATTAGAAGCCTCTAAAAGGGATGGGTATTTATTTGAGGAAAGAGAATTAAGTAGAGTAGTGAACATGTGGACCAGAAGAGTCACTGGTAAAGCGTAAGTGTTATCATTATAGTTTTCGTTGTTAATACCGGTGTGTATTGTTGTGTTAATATTTGAAGACCTCATTCAATATTATTATATTTTCATCTCTCTCTAATAATGATTGTTCAATATTTTTATCTCTGTTCTAAAATTAAGAAAAAGGCCTCGAAGTGTACGACAATTGGAAGAATTAAGAAAAGAAGAAGAATCAGATCCAATACCAGAACTAGAACAATTGTATGGTGGTACTGAATATGAAATAGGACGCGCAAAATTAATATTTATGGCACAACAAAAATTTGCTGAAGAAGAAGCAGCTGCGAAAGAAGCAGCAAAAAGAGCTGCATTGGGATACATTGAAGAAAGTGAAACCGAGGAGGACACAGAAGAAGAGAACAGTGATGAAGAAAAAGAGGAAGAAGAACATTTAACATCGTTGACAATTGGTGAAACAGTCGATGATACAAATGACGACGACGAGGGTCAGGAGGAGGAAGAAGGCGACGATCAAGCAAGTAATAAAAGTAAAGGCAGTAAATATTCAACTAAAACAGGAATAAGTTTAACATCTTACGACATTGAAAAAAGAGCAAGAAAAAAAAGATATCAAAGGGCAAAAGAATTTCAATTAAAACAATCAAAAGAATTAAATGATGGTGCTAGTACCACATCCACACAGGTGAGTGGATGGGGTGATATAAAATATAAGATAAAAACTTCTGGTAGTGAATTTAAAGAAGCAGCAGAAATTAATCCATTTAGTAAAGTAAACTGTTGTCATTCAACTGCACCATTATGGGGTAGAAGAGTAATGAGTGTCTCTATAGGACATAATTTATGTTATGCTGTGACAGATATGGGTGAAATAATAGGATGGGGTGGACAAAATAAATTATTTGATACAACTGCTAACGATGTTGTTAAAGATACTGTACATGTTGCTGGTAGCGGTGAGATTGGTGGTGACAATGTGGAGGAGGAAGAACAAGAAAGTGAAGAAAAACAGAAAAGAGCGATAAGTCATTTAACTCCGAGATCAGCATTATTGAAAGGTTATGGTTTATATAATACTAAGAATGGTTACCCATTAGGAAGTAATAAGGAAAGAAGAGAAAAAAGACAAAACTTTATTATGCCCCGTGCTAATGAGACACCTAGTGATGCACAAATTGCAAAAATAAGAGCTATAAGAAGTCGTGGTAGTATGGTTAGTGCAAGATCGGCACAATCTATATTAAATTTTCAATCTGATGATTCAAGACCAAATACTGCTGATACGGCTGTAACAAGCGACACAATGAATACAAAAAATACAGCTGCCAGTAACGGTCTTGAAACATTGGACCCATTAGGCGCTTTAGGACAGCATGATTGGCAAAATACAGTGGATGAATACAATGGTCCTGGCCTGTTGAAACCATTGTTTCCTTCCTGGGTTGGTATTGGTGATCATCCAGAGGAAGAAAAAGCAGAAATAAAAATATGTAAAAATAGGCATGATTATGATGAAAGGGATAGTGCTGTTATGAAAAGAGTTTTTCGTTATTACAATATATTTGAACCACCACCTAGTCGTGGTTCACAAGTTCAATTTTTAAAAAATGTATTAATGCCAAAAATTGAGATTAACAGAGTAAGTTCATTATTAATAGAAATGTTTTTTATTTCTATTCGTCTGACCATCTTTTTCTTTTCATAGGTGCAACTTTCATTAAATGTAAGATGCCATGGATTTAATATAAAAGGTAAACCAAAATATGAATTAATTACAATACTCTCTAAATGTTTACGTTATGAAAGAAGGTATTTTAAAATACAAACAATAATAAGAATACAACAAATTGAAAAAGAAATAAATGAGCTATTAATCAATAAAAGAACTGTCAAAAATAAAAGAAGCAAATTAATGAGTTTGTGGGTTGAATCTTTTATGCATTGGTCACCTTTAAAATTACATATAATTGAAGAACGTAAAAGATTACAAAATAAACATGCTGAAATGTTATTATCGCAATATGATCGTGCTGAATCAGAATATATGGTAACGCTTTCTTTTCTTCTTTTAATATTACTTTTTTCAATGAAATTTAGAAGAGGCTCTAATCCATCAAACATTTTTTTCATTTTACCAAATATACTAAATTGAAATAAAAGGTGTGGCGTGAAAAAACAAAACAAGCAAGAGATGATTGTCAGCCATTAAAAACTGTAAGAGGTGGTGGTATGGCAATAGATATAGGTAGTGCAACATTTCGTGGTCCAGAAGAAAGAACACCTAGAGGTGGTACAAATGTAACTTCAATAAGTGCTGGTGGTGCGCATAGTGCAATTGTTTTATCAAATGGTGCGCTGTATACTTGGGGTGTTGGTACATATGGTCGTTTAGGATTGAGTGAATATCCAAAACTTGAATGGACAGGTGCAAAAAGAAAAAATCCTGCTACTATACATCGTATGAAAGAAGCTGTAAGAAAAGTGGAAAGTCAAGAAGAACTAAATAATTTATTAGCTTTACCTGAATATTCACAACCAGCACCATGTGTTATACCAAGAACAAAACCAATGAAAACACATTTGGAAATGGCTTTAAAAGAACTAGAAATGAAACAAGAACAAAGAGAAGCAAAGCATGCGGAACAATTGAAGAAATTAGGTGTTGGTGGTGGTAGATCAACAACAAGTGGTACAATGAGTACAGTGAGTACTGGTAATACAAGTGGAAATCATTCAATGATCCCACCATTAGTTATTAAACCACGTGGTGGTGAAGGTAATTCGACCAGTCGTCGATCCAATCGTTCTGGACGTAGTAGTATACGTAGTCGTACAAGTAGTCGTACAAGTAGTCGTAACGGTGGTGGTGGTGTCATGACATTATTAAATTCATTTGAAGAAGGTAGTGGCAAAGAATATAATAAATCAGGTCAATGGGAAAGAGAATATCGTCAAAACGATCGTTTAGATAGAAGCCGACCAACGTTAGTTCGATCAATTAGATCGCATCCATTAAGAGATGTACAATGTGGATGGAATCATACAGTTGCATTAACTGTATTAGGTGAAGTGCTAGTATGGGGTGATGCTAGTCATGGTAAATTAGGTATGTATGATAAATTTTCAGGTGGCTCTTTTTTATTCTTAACTCACGTGTTTTCTTATTTTCTTTGTCTTCTAGGTATTGGTAAAACATCATGGGAAAGTGATGGATACGAATGCTATTGTCCATTACCATGGCCATTAAAATTTAATTCTCATGTTAAAATACGACAAATATCATGTGGCAATGCCCATAGCGCGTTTATAACAGATGCAGGACATTTATACGTCTGTGGTAGTAATGTAAGTGTTCAACAATATTATTATTGTTGTTGTTGTTGTTGTTAGATTTGGTCTCTGAAAATAATTTTTCTAATTTCTTTCAATAAAAATAATAGGATGGTGGTAGATTAGGTTTAGGACGAGAAAGATTAGGTACAACTGTAATGGTACCAGAATTAGTCGAATATATGACAGATCATAAGCTGGCTAAAGTATCATGTGGTGCAACGCATACATTGGTCTTAACAATTATCTCCTCTGTATGGGAAGGTGAGACTGAATATTCAAAAGAAAGAAAATTAGTCGGTGGTGTTGTCTTTCAAGCAGGTAGTGCATGGGCAATGAGTGGCATCTTAACACCAAAATTTTCATTAGTAGGTGGTAAACCAAAAATCAAAAAAAGTAAAAGACAAATGAGACAAGAGAAATCTAAAAAAATGAACGAAATTGATCAAAATACATCAAGTGATTCATGGATGAGCATTAAAACAGAGGATCAATTATTAATTGAAAAGGAAAGGAGATCACAGGGATATTTATCACATACGCCATGTCGTGATATAGCCGCTGGTTATTCACATTCAGCAGCAGTTACACATCTAGGTGAATTGTATACATGGGGTAGTAATGTTGGTGGTGGTGCCGGTCATCCAATAATAAGAAGAGATATACCTGAACCTACAAGAGTACAGTGTTTGTAAGTGACTTTTTATCTCCTCCCTAATATGTTACCACACTAATTTTCTTTTCTTTGTTATTTCAATATATTTAGATACCAAAGTCCAAAAAATTTAGCTCTTGGTAAGCCAACTTGTCAATCATCAAGATATAATATAGGCCCAAAGAAATGGCATAAATCAAAAATAGCTGTTAACGGCGTTTGTGATGGTAATGGTGAAGCAAAATGTACACATACATTTCGTAATGATCAAGCATGGTGGGAAGTTGATTTAGGTGCAACCGCAAAAATTGAATCATTAAAAATTTGGAATCGTACAGATGAACCATGTAAGATAGATTTTTATTTTTTATAGATTTTTGATGCAATACTAATTTTTTTTCATTTTTATATATAAATATTTTACAGATGATAAAGGACAACCAAGAGATTATTTTGCTAAAAGATTATTTCCATTTTGGATAATTATATCAACAAGACCGCTACCGAAAGGTGATCCTACTAGTAGTGATCCAGAATTAAATAAAGGTAATTAAGATTTATTATTTTTGATACAACGTTTTGACTAATAATTTTCTCTTTTTTTGTTATTCACACTCATCATCATCTGAAGGTACATTAGATCGTGCGTTAAAGATTGCTGAAAGTGCAAGAAGATTTGATCATAGTGTCAGATGCACTGAATGGGCATGTCCAAGTGGCACTGTTGGTCGCTATGTACGAGTGCAATTAGAGGAAACAAATTTTTTACATTTTGCTGAACTTGAAGTCTTTGGTAATTGGGGTAGACCAGGTCGACCAGTATCAAATGTTGAAGCAGGTAGAAATACAACAGTTGCTATAGTAGCACCATCTAGTTCACAACGCGATATGGAAGAAGCATATTTAAGAGCAGTTAAAACAGATACACACAATGCTATTATATTAAGACAATACGAATCATTTACTCAATTATATGATATTCATGGACAAGGTGATAATATCGATGGTCCATGTATTTTATGTAAGTATTTTTTTTTAATTTTTTTTTTAATTTCAAACAGGTTATTCGGTTCTAATATAATTTATTTTCAATTTTTTTACCTAGGCACATCACAAAAACAATGTGAAATTTGTTATTTAAACCATGAATTTCATCATGTATTAAATAAAGAAAGATCAAAGTTACATCCGAGTGAATTATCACATGTAAAATCATTAAGAGAAAAGTCTTATATGTTAATGAGTGAAAAAATGCCAGCTGTACCCTTCATTCCAGATTTATGGAAACCAATTAGACACTGTACATCTATGTGTGCTGATTTTAGTAAATGGAAAAAAAGAAAAAAAGAGGGTGGTCTTATTCCAACTATATGGGAGGCATTAGAAAGTGCGGGTAATTATGCTGATTCTGCCTATGATTTATATAATTGGGAAATTGAAAATCGTGTTATTGATGCTGAAACAGCAATGAAAGAAGAAGAAGAAAATATGGCATAACTTCGAATTAAGAGAGCACAGTTTGAGAAGTTGTCGTAAAGAATACCGTAGAAATATTTTAACATTTATTATATATATTAATGTAACATATACATATATAACATAAAAAATGAATTCACAATTGTACAAATATTTTTAAATATAGTTTCTCACATTTTCTTCTTCAATAGTGTTAATAATTTTCTTTTCTTTCTTTTTATAAAAATCCACCAAAATCCAACCATCATAATAATTACACTTGTTATACTTGCAACAATTACTTTTTTAGCAGGATCTTTTCTTTTTGCACTGTTTATTATACCACAATCCATTTGTGCAGTAAAAAAACCTAAATTAAATAAATTAAAAGGCGAGAAGTTAGATTGTAAAATTATAAAATTCAAACATTTATTATCTCTATTCAGTTACTAGGATATGTAAACTTACGTCTTACAAACTTTTCCATAAATCTTCTTGCAGAACCAAAATATGATAAAAATGGTAAAAAAAATGGATCTAAATTACCACTGCCAATAATACAAGCAATAAAAGAATTTTCATTCATCTTTAACGTGTTTCTTATGAACTGATATTTTGTATCCTTTTGTATATCAGAATGTGTTTGAATTAAATCAGTTATAAATATATCCAATGCACATTTACCCTCCTTATTGTGTACTTTTCTTATACCATAGGGTGTTAATGATAACTGCCATCCTGTTTGACATTTATTTGGATGTTCTGGATACAAATTAAATAAACTCGCTAATATATGACCTTTTTTTTTAAGGTATTTTTTATAAATACCAGATGGATCTTCAACAGATATAACTGTTGATCCTATCATTCTATTTTTAGCGTGTATTATATTTAAGCCAAGATCCTTTTCAACCACATTTGCTAATTTATTCATGTATGTACCTAATAATTCATATTGCTTCACGTACTTTAACTTTCCAATCAATTTCATACATGCCAGTGCTCGTATTAATGTATTTATAGTTGGTTGTGCACCAACTTTAATTGAATTATTCAAAACACTAAGTGTACCTTTTGTACCAATAACAGTGGACAAACCTTTATCTGTTCCGATATGTTTATGTGCATCTAATGTGACTATTACAGGTGTTATCATCTTTTTTGATAAATCAAACAATCTTGTTGATGGTTGATGGCACAAGACACTAAATGCTAAACAACAATCATTAATTAATGTTATTAACGGCATCTTTTGTTTTAATCGTACAATATTTTCATTTTCAACGATTAATAATATATCTTTTAATTTATCTGTTATTCCATCTGTATAACTTAAAGTTTGACTATAGATTGCAACCACATCTTTGTCTTGAACAAAGATTTTTAATAAGGGCAAAGATAAACTACCATCTTCAACTAATCTGACTAGTTGAAAACGAAAACGACGCTCAGCTCTTTCAACTGCTAAATGTGGATTGCCAGTTAATACTTTCATTGTTTTTATCTTGTTGTTATTGTTGTTGTTATTGTGGGGATGATTTTTAACACGTGATAAAACACTTTGAAAGGCCAAATTGATACTTCTAGTACCACCACCTGTTGTAAATGTTTCTAAATAACGATCTTTACCACCAACAAATTCACGTTGAAAATTAATCAATTCATTTTCAATTTCAGAACGTTTTATTATATTTTCATTAATATGTTTTTTACCCCATTCAATGGAATCCTTCAAGAAGGTGTTACTATTATATGTATTTGTTTTAGATGCTGCATATGTATCTGTTGTTATACCTTCCGGTAAAATGATTGTTGCAATTAATTGATTTTTTGAAACTGTTGTTATTGATTGGCGATGATGATGTATCAATTGATCATCATTATCGACTTTCTTACTAGTAATTGGTTCTTTTGACATTTCCTGCAACATGTTCCAACCCATCATAATTGTAGAAAAATCTTTAAATAATGGCATTGAGGCACCACTACCACCTTCATTTGGTGACATGTATGCAGCTTGCCATTCATATCCAACATCTAAATGTAAATCTCGAATTTTAATATCTTTGTATACAGAGTAACCACTTGAGAGTAAACCGTCTTCAATACTTAAACTTGATATACCCTCTGGTAAATCATAATGTATTGGTTGCATATTTTCAATAAATATATTACGCCATTGTTGATCATGTAGATGTATGTGTACATTTATATCATATAAAGAACATTGATTTGCTATGATATCCAGATCACGATGTTCAAAATCAATCATAACACATGCTATACGTAATTCTTTTCTTCTTTGTAATAATTGTTTTAATTCTTTTATAGAGAATACTGTTTGAAAATCCATGACTAATCTTTCTGCACATTCCTTCATTTTAAGAATTTTGCTGCTACTATTGTTAGCACTTGTTTTACTTTCATCTCCATTCATATATAATATTAATGGTACAATGGTGCTTAATGACCTTCCTGGTACCATTGTTGCGGTTTCTTCAACATCTGATATACATTTTTGTCTGTATGAGTACATGCATAAAGAGAGCACTTCATTACCATCGGTACCATGACCACCAAACGGCAAACCAAACATCTGTTTAAAAAAATTTAATAAATTACCAATTATACATGAATCTAACATTCCTCCATGCAAAACATTACGATTTCTCATTTCATTATTTTCAAAAATAATACGATACATTTCTAATGCACGTTGACGATGATGATCATTGTTTAATTTGGTTTCAAGTTCTTTTTCGATATCAAACATTAATAATTCTGAGTTAATGAGATCAAAATCATCATTAACACCATATTTATTACCTGTTTCAACAGTTGGTTCACTTTTTTTCCCAGCATTTAGTGCATCATGCAAAAATATTTTAAATTCGTTGATGCTGCAACCTTTTGAGCTGAAGTTTAAGTTTGTTTTTTGTAATGTATGTACTGCATCTGTACCGGACGAAAATATTTCAAGAAATTCCTTTGTTGCTGCTTGTAAGAATGGTATTTGTGGTACTATACCAGTACCAGTTTGACTTTGCATTGTATTAGTATCACAAAGAGAAAGAAACAAGAGTTATTAAAATTAAAATGCAATTCTCAAATGACGTCGGACAATGCTATCATATTTCCGTTGAAGTTTTAGGGTTAGGGTTCAAATAGGTTCATCAAAAGTTGACCAAGTTTTAGGTCCAAAATATGACACATGATCCTGAAGGATTTATAAATAGGTTCCTACTGAAAATCAAAAAAGCTGGAATACGTAGATCATTGGAAAAGTTATCTATGCGTGCGCAGCTTTTTATTCATACTAATACTCATACAGACTTCTCGAAAGGGAATGGGAGCTCACAAGCCCACAAGCCCACCATTGACATAGCTTTGTTCCCATATTTCCCATAATATAATATTAATATAGACAGACCGTCAACAAAGCTGTACCAGGTGTACTGGTGTACCAAGTGTAACAGGTGTTATCGGAAAATAAAGTTTAAGTTTGATTCAGTATTTGATTCAGTATTTGAATTAGTATTAGATTGTATTCCAGTGGGAACTACCGGTACTGCTGTATATTAATATTTTATTAAATACTAATAAAAGTGGTATGTTAATGTTCATTTGCACTTCCAAGTATTTACAAAAAGATAAATTCTACCAGATTTGCAAAAAGTCACAAATCCTAGCTAGATTTGAAATGAGTTTTCGCCACTTCGAACTCCCTAAGCTATATATAGATAGATAGATTAAGAGAGAGAGAGAGAGAGGGAGAGAGAGAGGGAGAGAGAGAGGGAGAGAGAGAGGGAGAGAGGGAGTTAAGGGAGAGAGGAGTGGATAGATAAGAATCTCTATCTATAGCTTAGGGAGTTCGAAGTGGCGAAAACTGATACCAGTAGTAAGTCTATATATGATATTATTCCTTTCCATGATAATTATTATTATGTAATACATTCATCAATGAAACCACATTCAATCCATCAAGTAAACGTGGCCATCTTTGATTTTATTACCAATAAAATATAATTGATTTATACTGTCGTTACGGTGAACTAGCTACCACAGTAGTATTATCGATAGTATAATATTATTAATCAATCCATCAAGTAAACGTGGTCATCTTTCATTTTATTTCCAATAAAATATAAGATGGATTTGTTTGGTGCACCACCAACAACAGCGAGTGATGCTTCGTCATTGTTTGGAGGACCACCACCAACCAATAGTCATTTTTCATCTTCATTTGGTGCACCGATATCATCAAATGACAACAAAGTTTTTGGTTCAACATCCACTGCTTTTGGCAACAACAACAATAACAATAACATTTCTACTACATCTACCACAACTAGCACTACCGCAACCGTAAATCAAAGTATGGGTACAACTAATATTCATTTGACTTCTGATACCATGACTGCTGGAACAATACCAAATAGTTTTGGTAGTGCGCCATCAACATTTCCTTTTACAAAGTCAAATGTTGAAGATAGTCAAGAAACAAGCGGTTCATTTCCTTTTGGTCATAACAATCAATCAACAACGACCAGCACGAACGTCTTTGATTCAAGTGGTGGTAATGTCTCATCATTTCCATTTGGAAACTCATCAACAGCTGCAGAAGCGACGTCATCATCCTCAAACAATAGTAGCAGTAGTGAAATTGGTAAACCACCACCCTCATCGTTTCCATTTGGTAGTGTTGCACCACCTTCACAACAGAAAGTAGGTGAAAGTGCTCCCTCAATTACAGAAGCGACGGCGTCAACTTCAAACAGTAGTAGTAGTAGTAGTATTAGTAGTGTATTTGGTGAAGCACCACCCTCGTCATTTCCATTTGGTAGTGCACCAACAGCTACAGAAGAAGCGACGTCATCATCTTCAAACAATAGTAGTAGTGGTGTATTTGGTGAAGCACCACCCTCATCATTTCCATTTGGTAGTGCAGCAACAACTACAGAAGAAGCGACGTCATCATCCTCAAACAATAGTAGTAGTAGTGTATTTGGCGAAGCACCACCCACATCATTTCCATTTGGTAACTCATCAAAAACTGCAGAAGAGACGTCATCATCCTCAAACAATAGTAGTAGTAGTAGTGTATTTGGCGAAGCACCACCCACATCATTTCCATTTGGTAGTGCTGCACCACCATCACAACAAGAGGAAATAAAACAAAAGGATGCATCACTACAGAATAAAGATTGTGCTCCACAAACATCCTTTCGAAACAACTTCTTTGATTCTAAACCTCCTGCAAGTTCCACTAGTAATAGTTTTGGTGCTTCACAAACATTTCCCTTCGATAGTAATAATAGGAGTAGTAATTATTTTGGGTCGTCTAAAAACAACATCTTTAACAACGATTCACATACTACCACATCAGATTTATTTAGTGCACCACCACCAATGCAAGATTCACTTCCTACACAACAACAGCAGCAGCAACAAACAGACACTCTACCGTCACCAACGACTGAAGGACTAGAAGAACCAAAACAACGACAACAGACACAGAAGACAATTGACGAAAATAAAATAGAACAAAAAACTATTGCAAAAGAAGCAAAAGAAGCAGCAACACCATCAACACCTACCTCAACAACAACAGCGCCACTATCATCCACAACGCCATTTTCTGTTTCATCAATGATGCAAAGATCATTAATTGTTGTTGAAGGCAATGTGAATGATAGTCAATTAGATGATATTAATTTAGATAACACAGATAATGAAGATACACCAACAGCGAGCCCAAGAATGAGTGGTGTTGTGAATAGCTTTTTTGATGGTGATAAAAGCGTGTTTGCGGAAGCATCAAATGTTGCAAGTACAGTAGGTAGTGCCCTAATGAATACATTTAATCCATTTGCAACGGAAGAAGAAGTTGATACAAGCAACAGGAAAATTACTAATAATACTGATAATAGTAATTATGGTAGGAGAACTGAACCAATTGATAGTAGTGATGAGGAAGAATATGAGAATAGAGGTTACAGTCACACAAATCAAGAAGTCATCCAGCCAGAGGTCGTCCAGCCAGAGGTCGTCCAAACAGAGGTCGTCCAAACAGAGGTCGTCCAAACAGAGGTCGTCCAACTACAAGTAGCCATGCAACAAGAGGTCGTGCAGCAGCGGCAACAACAACAAGCGACAGAGTGGCAAATGATTCAAGATCCAAATTCTGGCTATTATTATTGGTGGAACGATAGACTGCAACAGTCAACATGGGATGATCCAACAATAAATGAAAATATACAACAACAGCAACAACAACAGAAGGAGGAAGTAGTTGTAGATCAACAACAATCACAAGAAGTGAAAGAAGAAGTAAAAGGAGAAGTAAAAGAAAATGTAAAAGGAGAGAACAATACTATCAAGAAACACAATGTAGTGCAACAATGGGTATTAAAATCAATAAAATTAACAGATATGAATTCAGCATTAAATGCATTTAAAGATATTTCTTTTGAAGAATGTTATGAAATGTTAGAACCAGCTCACAGTATAACACCAACTGCACAATTTATGTTTTTAGGATTTCAAAATTCATCTGATATAAGAATAATTATGGATGAACTAAGAAAAAGAAAACAACATGAAGATGGTGATGATGACATAGTAAATAACACCAAAAAAATGATTACTACCACTAATGACACTACCAATACTACTATTAGTAATAACAGAGGTAACAATAGTGAAGGATACGAAAAACAAATTCAGCAATTAAAGGATCAATTATTAGTATCTAGTATGGAAAAGAATGCAATGAATGAAAAATATTTAATTATGGAAAAGAAATATACTACATTAAGTAAGCAATACAATATGAATCAAAAGGATGCTACTGATAATGAAAAGAAAATCAATGAATTAATGAATCAAGTGAATGCATTGACATTACAATACGAGAAAGAACATTCAATCCGAATAAAATTAGAAAATGATATTAAATTGAACAAATTAAATAATCAAAATGGTTCAATGAATAAAACATCCAGCTTACAAAAAGAATTAGATATACAAAGGAATCGATTAAAGATAAGGCGACAAAAATTGGAAGAGGACGAAAAAAATGCACTGGAACGATCATTTGCTGTAAATGAAGAATTAATGAAAATGAGAGAAGAATTAGAAGAAGAACAACATCGTTTAAAGAATGATCAAATACAGATTGAAAAATTAAAAAAAGAGCATGAAATATTACAAAAAAAGTTTATAAATGATCAAAAAATATATGAAGAATCTAAGCAAAAAGAAGTGTCACAAATGGCTACTACTACTACTACTAATATGACAATGAATGAAATAAATGGTATGAGTCCAATTACATCTACTAAAGAGAATGGTGTTGGAGAACATACACCACTTTCATTAATGTTTGCAAGTAGAGTATCATTAGGTAGTATTATACGAATACCAGATCGTGATGCAGATGTCTCACAAGAAGCAGATGAATTATTAAATGTTCTAGATCGTTTAATTGCTGAAACAAAAGGTGCAATGACTGATGGTATGACACCAATACATAGTAGTGAAGATTGTGAAAATAGTCCTAGTAGGAATAATCAAGATACTTTAAATTCTTCTGAACTTTCCTCCCCATCAGCAGCGACAGCAGAGAAAGGTGCAACAACAGCAGAATTGGGAGATCCACGTCGTCGTATCATGAATAGTATTGGACCTGTTTTAGTTCAACGTAATGGTCAAAAAGCAGATATGGTAGATGACGCATCCAGTGATGCTACATTGAAACAGGCAGTAGAACAACTTCAGGCAGCATTAAAATATCGTGATACTTACGAAACAAATGGTGGTAGTAATGCGATGATGAATAAGATGAAAATTACGATGGAATCTAAGTTGAAGACAGTTGTCAGTGATAGTAGTAGTAGTAGTAAGAATGATAGTGGTAGATCCAAGAGATTGGAACGTGCATTAATAGCCATGTGGCAACTTTATGGTGATTCAAAAGATGGTGGTAGGAGTAGTGCTAATAGTACACCATCAAGACATAAGTTGAATCAACAACATGAATACCAGCCATCTGTACGGGATGGTGGTAATCAAAGTTTGATTAGTATAAGCGATTTTCGTTTACCATCAACACCATTCAACAGTCACCATCTAAATGATTCTATTACAAGTGAAACATCTTCTAATGCTAGTACACCAGTTAATTGGGCACACGTGCAATCTTTGGTTGAACAAACAGGTGAACAGATGGCTGTACAACAAAGTCGGTTTGAAGAAAAAATATTAAATACTAATAAAGCTGCTGAGGAAAAAATAAAAAGTAAGTTTTGTTTATATGTTTAAATACATCAATTTTCTATATTCTATTTTCATCAACTAATAACATTTTATTATTTTTACTGTCATTTGCTTGTTTCTACAAGATCTTGAAGCTATTGTTGCACATGCAAATAGAATACGTGCCAAACATGCATCAGGTGATTTGTTAGATCGTGAAACAATCAAAAACTTACTATCAACTGTTATATTAACAGGTGGTACGTGAATAAAATATTTTCTCCTCTAGTACTACTTATTTGGGCTACAACATTTGTCTTACTAATTGTTTTGAAAATCTTTTTCTTTGAAATTTGCTTTTATAGGTACATCACCAGAAATATGTGTCATAGCATTAACCTCATTATTACGTCGATGTGGTTTTACAAAATATGAAATACATACAATAAAAGGTAACATGGAATTGGAAGAAAGAATTTTAGAAAATATTAATAATAAGAATAATGAAAGCATCTTTGGTTGGTTTGGTGCAGCACCACCAGATCCACCCAAAATGAAATTGCCTAATTTAGATCAACCAACAAATGATGAATTGATAAATAATAGCATGATGGATGAATTTATTGATGTACAGCAAAATAAGAATAGTAGTAGTAGTAGTGGTGGTGGTGATAGTGGTAGTGGTAGTGATGGGAAAACAAATGCAATGGAACTTGATTTAACTTAGTGGAGGAAAAGATAGTAATTAAAATAAACTGAAATGAAGGTATATTATTTTTTGTACTGAAGGTAATCTTCTTCCTGTTCCTCTTTTTCTTCCTTTTCCTCCTTTTCTTCATCATCATTCTTCGTTTCAACTTTATGATAAAAAAAGAAGATTTATCGTTGAAATCGCTTATATGCAAAATATCATCAACTCAAAAATCTCAAAAATCTCAAAAACCTCAAATTTCTTTAACTCTTTCTCTCAACTAATTTTTACTTTTACTTTTACTTTTTTTCTTTGATAAGCTTTTTTCAGCTGTATTAATTCTTTCAGTTAATAATGATAAAAACATATCAACTTGATAAACCATAGTATCGATTGGTACATTGTCATCAAATTCATACGAATAACCACTCCATAATTCGTGTTTCATAGGATTTGGAAACGGTTCAAACTCGTCACCTACTAAATGATATGAAAATATTTTTTCTTCTTCTTGATCCTTGTCAGTAGTTGTTGTAGTATCATTGTTTGGTATTAATTTTGTTAAATAATGTAGCATGCCCTCTGTTGTTGGTGAATGTCCAGCATGACGTAATTCCTCTTTTGTTGGTATATGTACGTTTCCTTTAACAGCGTACCATATAATGCATTCTAAAAAATCAGTATATGACATTGTTGTTGCATTTACTTTTTGTTCGTTAGAATTAACAACAAGCTGTAATGATTTTGCAAATGATTTTTTTGCTTTTATTTCATTAATTTGATCGTTTAATGAGATTGGACTACCTGGTATATGAGATGGTAAAAATTTGTATACTTTTAATATAGCCAACCAATTATATACATTCATTCTCTTACTCACTTTTTTTTTGTGTTTGTGATGATGATGAGGAGGATGATGTTTTTTATCTTTAACACCTTTGTCTTTACCATGATGTTTCTTATGCTTCTTTTTATTTTTTCTCGTTTCTACTTGTGCTGCTGCTAATATTTCTGCTTCTTTTAAAGCCGCTTCTTTTTCCGCTTCTTCTTGCTGTAGTTTTGCTTTTTTTTGGGATGGATCTTTGTCACCATCTGTTGTAGCATATTTGTTATATAATTTTAATAAAGTTGAATTATACTTTTTTAATATTATGTTTATATTTTCTGAGTAAATATTTACTACAAAATTGTTTATCGATAACATTGAGTTTGATTGACGATATAAACTTGTTAAATAATAATCATTCTTAATAAGCGTTTCAGGTGAATAATTTGGTCCTATATCATATTCTTTCATCGATGGTAGTATATTTTTTGATATTGATAAATGTAATCTTGTAAACAAATCAATATTATCTTTGTATAAAGCGGTTGATGCTAAAAATATAGTTATAAATATGACTGAACAATCATTCTTCTCACCGTTCAATCCATTCATAGCTAATTGAATGATTCGACTTATTTCATCCTCTTCTTCTTTAATATTATCAAATCCACACACATCTTTTAACCATTTAATCATTTTTGATGATCCAGACAATTTTCGATATCCAGTATCCATAATGTTGTTTTTGATTCTTGTGTCTTCCAATATTTCATAGTGGATATATAAGGAATGCAAATGAATGTAAAAATTACGATATATTTTTTTAATCCATTGCATTTGTAAATTTATATTGAATTTCATTAATTTTTCATTACTTTCTTGTTGTTGCTGTTGTTGTTGCTGTGTGCAACATTTTGTAATAGTATCCATAACAGTCTTATTTTTTGAAAATAAATTCCATTCATTTTCAAAGGACATATCATACATATTGACAGGTATATTGATTCTTCTATTTTTAACAAAACTAGATGATATTTTTAAAAAAGATGATTTCTTTTCTTCTAATGAATTGATTTCAATTAATTTTAATTCATACGGTATATCTTTAATTATATCAATCTCTTTATTACTTGTTATTATGGATTGTACTTGATTTGCTTTCATCTTCCTTATAACTGGACCGAATCTTTTTGATCTAGTGAGAGATAATAGAAAGTAATTTTATTTTTAGTAGAGAAAAATGATGAGCAAACGATAAGCAAACTTACGATGGTAACGATAATGATGGTGGTTTTGTTGGTAAGATTGGCTCAGGTAAGGGTGCACTGTTCCATGGTAAATTAGCAAAATGCATTCTTGTCTTTTTATATAAATATTTTTGTGTGCCATCTCCAAGTGTATAAGGTGTCATTATACCTTCGTACACTCTAGCACCAGGTACCTGTAACAAAAGGATGTCAAAATTGTTAGCGATATTTACTACGAAGTATTATGCTAAAGAACTAGTATAACTTACATGTGTAAATGACCATAATCTTGTTTCTCTTTTATTTGGATCATCACTACGTTGATTATGGTCTTTCCCACCAAATTTCATTGTATTCCTTGGTGTCGCTGGTTCTAGTACAATAGAATGTTCTGTTGCATACTGAAGTTCGTTCTGTTTTTTATTTTCTGTTAAAGGCATTTGATTTTCATTTTTTACTATTTCTCCATCATCTTGTTGAATTGAGATATCTCTTTCAACGTCATCATTTTTATTATCGGCATCATCATTCTCCTCCTCCTCATCATTGTTCAACATAGTTTTATTGTTATTATCATAGTTTAATTTTACACTGATATTTGCAACTGCTGGACTAAACGGACTACAAAATTGACCACCATCATTTCTTCTGCAAATATCAATATCAGCCAATGGCGGTAAATATTGTGATACTTGATCCATTTCATCATCGATATTCCAATCAGTCATAGAAGACTTCGTCGAGAACATTGTCATACTAGTATCACGTCCATCACTACCAATACCACCAATACTACCACTATTATTATCATAGTAATATTTATAATTATAGTCATCATTCCATTGATTATTGTTATAGGCATTGTATTCTGTAAAAGTTGTATTACTTGAATTACTCATCCTACTATTTGTTGTCATTCTACTAATACTTAATCGATCACTCATTTGTGGTGCTGGTCTACCAAAACCAATGGACGCACCAAAACTAGAGGGTGTCACTGTATCTCTTGTAAATTCTGTTTGTGGCATTGGTCTTTTAACAGATGGACTGTACATACTACTTAATGGTCTTCTCATTTCCCTAATTAATAATGGATTGGAACAATCTTCAGTAATCTTTTTATTCTTTTTACGACTAGCAACATTGCGGTTACGACTTTCACTTAAACGGCTTAGACGACCATTGTTCTCTTCGCCCCCTTCTTTATTTAATCCCATTGTATTGTACCATTTCATGAAATTATCTTTTACTGAACTTTTCTTTTCTTTATCATCATCATCATCACCATTAAATTGTTTTTTAATTCTTTTAACACGTGGCGACGATGCTACAGAGGATGGTGGTCTTAATGGACGCCTAGGTGTTTCAGCATAATCCAGTTTCATCATTTCTTTTTTCATTTTTAATGTACGATTTGTTCTTATTGATAATTCCGCTTTATATATATGATTTCTATTTTTACTATTTTTTGTTAAATTTGATAAAATTCTAGAACATATTTCATGTATTCTACTAGTTACTCTAGCAGAGGATGTGTCAAGGACGACGCTACTACCGTAATTATTATATTCAGGTGTATGATCATCATTATCCATTGCACCATTATCTATTACACCACAATGTGATAATATTGTATTCAATCCTTGTTTACATATGGATGTTTGAAATCTTGCTTCCGTACCTAAAAAAAAATAAAATTTAAAAAAAATCAATAATTGAAGTAATAAATGCAGAAATAAAAGTATCGCAACTTACTAATATTTAGTAACACATGTGCAGCATATTCATGTATAGTTGTTTGATATTCATGACCAAAAATAGTATTTTCTAATAGACGTATCATAATTCTTATGCCCTTATGATGTGCCACAGCAATTTTAGATCTTAATAAGATACATCTTTGTGCTATTGATAACAATACAGTAGACATTAAATAATATTTTTGA
>JACKZZ010018106.1_pt1 | contig 19113 bp, 7 predicted proteins | sample 8027871 | NCBI WGS metagenome assembly JACKZZ01 (sample SAMN15724774, study PRJNA655200) | protist metagenome | isolation source: fluorescence activated cell sorting (FACS) single amplified genomes of... | place: USA: West Boothbay Harbor, Gulf of Maine | collected 2000-07-19
CTTATATTTAAATAGCTCCTTCATATTGGTAACTAGTGATGTGTTCCACTTACTGATGTTCCCATACTTTTCTGCTGCTGACACATGATCTTCACACCACTCATTTACAGCTTCATGTATATCATTATCAGTTCTATTGTACTTACTTGGCATCATTGCTCTGAAGATGACCCAAATGAAATCAGGCTGAAATAGGCCCATTTGAGGGTACTGCGTTCGAATTAGGTACAAACTGAGTACGAACTGATACCTCTGTTCATTGATATTAGCGTTCAATGCTGTGTTCATTCTCAACTGTGATCAATCCAGTGTGCGAATCGCACACTCCCATTCTCCCATTGCCCACAAGACATATTCAGAAGCCAATTTCCTGGCTCATGATCTGAATTCTTTGTGATTTTGGTATTTAAGAAGACCCATTTAGTCTGTTTAGTTAGCTTATTTATATTCTTGTGACAATTACTATAATACACATGCATCCATTGCAAATTTCCCTGTTTCTTGGCATGATTGCTGTAGTTCTCTTATTGCATGGCTCCATTAGCAGAGGTAAGTTGCGTATTTGGGATAACAATGGGAAATTCAGACCTAGTTTTCCTGGTAAATCGAATATAGTTGTTAATGAAAATGGCAGCTGTGAAGATATTACAATTCCCTCTTCAAAAAGTGGATTAGAAAACACGAATGCTGAAATCGAGGTTGAGGTTGATATGGTTGTTGGTAATGACATTGATGAAATATTAGACAAAGAAGTAGATAAAGATATTTGGAGTGATCTGAAAGTGAAAATTGATACTTTACGATTTGATTTATCATCTGTTTTAGCCGCAGAAGATTTACCACAATCAGTTGGATTGTACATGCTGCGCGCTGCAGATGGAGATAAAGAAGAAGATTATTCACAGTATGTTGCAGATACTACTACAGCTATAGACGTATCTTACGATGATATACTTCGTAGTAGTATACGCGATAATTGCAGTGCTATATTACTTGCTATACGTTCTAGAAAAAAGCCATCTGTGTTGAATATTCAATCACCGTCACCTTCGCCAAACTCAAACTCATCACAAAAAGAGAAACAAAAGTATGCTCAATTCGATTTATGGAATGTTGCTGCACTTTGGCCAATACTTGAAGGTGTAAGATATATGAAATTGAATGGAGTTGAGGACGAAGAAGATGGATATGAAGATGAAGATGAAGATGAAGACTCCAACTCCATTAGCCATCGTTATCGCAATATAGCACCAATTGCTCGCACTATTCCTGTGTTTACCATCAACAATGTACCAAGCCTAGACAGTGATATTGCTGAAGATACTAGTACTAGTACTAGTACTAACAATAATGATAATAATAATGACAACGACGACGATTCGGGAACTCAATCCATGGCAACATTAGACATGTTATATGACAGTCTGTATTCAAGAGGTATGAAATATTTCTATGTTTATGACCATTTTCATATATTTGATAAGATTATGAATGATAAAGGTGAGAATAATAAAGTGAGTGACTTGTTTCCAGTCACTTACCCTCATGCTCTGAATGTGAATGTGAATGGAGGTGATAATGAGAATGCTTTATGGTGGAAAAAATTCCAATGTAAAAGTGCTATTGCAACAGCTACTGCAACTGATTTTCGCAAGAAGCAGAAGGAACGAGAGGAAAAAGAAAGCATAAAAGAAAAAGAAACAAAAAATGAAAAGAAACAGAAACAGGAAAAGGAAAAGGAAAAGGAAGAAGAAATTGAGAAGAAAACGAAGTCTGTAGAAATTGAGGAATTGTTGTTACAATTGGAAGAGCAACCCGAACCCCAATTATGGTCAATGTCTCCAGGTACAGCATTACAAGCACGATATTCTGAAGGCCATATTGTAAGGATGCAATTAACAGGGACAATTAGATACACTATGTTTAACCCTGCCATGTTACATGGAATGTACTTGTATCCAAGTATTGATGGTAGAGCATCACAGAGTCAAGTACTTATGTATCTGTATGATCATTCAGTTAATGTCCGTGATGTCATGTTAAGAGAAGCAAGTTTATCATATGAGAAAGGTAAAGGTAAAAGTAAAAGTGAAAAGACTGGTTTTGCTTCATTTTATGATGCCATACTTCATTGCAATCCTCCCCCAGTAGTGGGAGAACACATCGAAACAGTCTTTGAACTAAGTCCTTGTATGTCATTTGCAACCTTAGAACCTGGACAGTTGCTCTATATACCACCATATTGGACAGTTCATGCAGAAGCATTAGATTCTATCTCCTCATCCACTGTTGATGATGAAGATAAACCTATTGGTGGTGGTGTAGCAACAGTTTTGGATATGCACAGTCATTCTGATGCACAATTGTTACTTTCAGAAGCATGGCATATGAAATTGCCATTAGTGGACGCCCTTATTGGAACTGGAACTGACGAAAGAAATACTACTAGCACTAGCACTAGCACTAGTAGCGATAGTGTCAATACAATTACAATTACTGATGCAGAGCGTATTATAACAACACAAATATACATTGTTCATTTGTTGTCTAGACTCGTTACTGGAAACAAACTTAATACTGCTGATACAACCAGTGACAGTGAGAGTGAAAATAATACTTCTACTTTAAACAAAGATGCTGCAGGAAAAGGAACAGGAACAGAAGTAGGAACGGATACAGGAAGTGCAAGAAAACAACTAGATGATCATTTACGAAGCCCTAAACATTTTGCGCAAGAGTTGTATAGAAGTCGCTATGAAAGATTGTACCCCCGACAAAGTGTTTATGTTGTTAGAGGAAAACAAGAATTTTCATGTTATCGCGCACAAGCTGATGATAATGGTATAAACACTGCAGCTGTACATGCAGTTGTAGCCAAATTAAATCACAAATTAATAGAAACACGAGCACAATTTATTGCAGATTGTTTATTAGACCCTGAATTAGATAAGGAACCAGTATCAATACGTCTAGTATGGTTACAGAACTATGTGGAACGCCTTGCAAAATGGGCCATGCAAGGAATGATGGAAGATGCGGAAAGTGAAGGTGGAGGTGATACTGGTAGAACAGGCTTGTTTTTATTACAATGCTTATACCAAGAAGAAATGCTAAAGATTGTGCAGGAAGTTGAAGGGGACAGGATTGAAATAGGCACAGAAAAAAATGATCGTGATCCTGATCCGACTGTTGCAGACAACAAGAATCTGTAGAGCCGACATGCTGTTCTATCCGTTCTAGAGCTATTTGTAAAAAATTTGTTTATGATTTATAAATTTGAAATAATAAACTGATTTACACTCTTTTGTTCACTTGGTCACTTGGTTACTTTCTTACCTTGGTTCTTTCTCTTTCTCTTTCACTTAACCTACACTACACAAAATTTGAACAATACAATAATACAAAATCAGACTTATTTAAACAGAAATTTTCCAAAGCTTTAAAAACCCATCATCACCAGTAGTTGCTAAGATATGGCTAGTTGGAAGATTCATATTAACACTACCACTACCACTACCACTACCACTACCACTATCACTACCACCCTTGATGTCAATAATGGATCCATCATTATTATTAATTTTCGCAAGATACTGATCAGTTTCATTTTCCTCATCTTTATCGGTTATAATTCTTGGACCCCATCTTACACAATTTATATCACCATCATGTGCATTCAATATTGTTTGAATACATTTTATAACAGGTACACCACTTTCATCATTACTACTATGTATAATGTTAATTGTATTATCACCTCCACCCGTTGCTATAATATTACCATGAACAATTTCATTATTACCAAGAGCATCTTGACAAGGTATTGAAGGATCTGTATTCCAACTTACTGAATATATAGGGAATTTATGTAAATTCTTGATACATGCCATCTCTTGCCAAGTACTGCTACCACTATTGAAATTACCACTACCACTACCATTTTTTTTATTATTGGAATGTTCCCACAGCTTAAAACTAAGATCAGCACTACATGTTACAATTTGACATGGTGGAGGCATAACATTCCCATTATTTGATGTATGAATAAATGTGTTTCTTATGTCTATGCCCCAAACAGTGTTACTGTGTCCCTCTATTGTGTTTAGACAATAAAATTCATCATCACCTTCATCACATCCCCAAATTTTTATTGTATCATCATATGATGCTGAAAATAATATATTATCTGCATTTGGATGCCATATAATAAATTTAACATCTTGTGTATGTCCATCGAGCATACTTACACATTCAAATTCATAACAATTTTTACTAACAATACGTTCCCATACCCATATTTTTTTATCTCTACCACATGTTGCAAGCCATTGTCCATTTGGTGACCATGCAACACTTTTTACTTCATTTTCATGTCCTTCTAATGCTGCAATTTGATCCCATCGTGTCTTTTCTCTATTTTGTGCTTCCCATACTACAACTGTACCATCAAAGGATGCACATGCAATATGTTTCCCATTTGGTGACCATTCACAACAACGAATTGTACGCAGTTGTGCATCTTCTAATGTTGAAATGCAATTTATTGATCCTGTCTCTTCCCAATCAAGCGTCGATGATGTCCAGATCCTTACAACTTTGTCTTCACCACATGTAGCTAAATGCGTACCGAGTGGTGACCAAGAAACATGCCAAACGCGGTCTTCGGTGTGACCTTCAAGTGTGCATAAGGGCACAAGCATTCTGCAAATTATTTGTCTTAATGTTAATAAGTGCCCACGTGCCCACTTCCCACACAGACTCTATAAATTCTACTTTCCTTCAAAGGTTTCGTCCAAAGTGCTTTGAGAAGGAAAGATTCAGGCAGTAACTTTGGATGGCTTTTTAATTGAATTTACTGTGCAAATAATAAAGTATATTGTCGTAATTAATTACACGAACACGGGAAACTGTAACATTTTCATTTTACTTCTACAACTACAAGTTTATAAACAGGCACAGTGACAATATAAACTAGTTGTCTAGGTAACTGAATTATTGATATGACGAATGAGCATGATGTAACAGAGATCAAGATTGCTTTGTTGAAAAGTGGTGCACAGCGTTCATATGATGATGTTGTGATGCTTAAATCATACTTAAGTAAAACAGATTTTGTTAAAAATATTGTTGGTTCATCATTATTACCAAAACAAATGGACGAGTTATGTCGTTCATTAGTATTAGAATCATTTAATGTAGGTGATACCATAATTAAACAAGGTGAACCTGGTGATCGTATGTATGTAATATTAACTGGTTTATGTGAAGTACGACTGAAACAGAATGTTGAATTAGCTCATGGTTTATCAGAAGTAAGAGAAAAGGCATTATATCAATGTCATGCATTTAATCACTTTGGTGAAAAAGCCTTACAAAATGATGAACCACGTGGTGCAAGTGTTGTTGCAATAGAATATAGTGATTGTATATCAATACATAAATTTACATATAGTACATTAATAAAAAACGCATTAGCTGAAGCTGAAAGTATAGCATCTAGAAATGATCAACCAGGTACAAAATCACATTGTTTGAAAATTTTAGGTAAAAAAACACAATATAGAACAAAATTAGAAATTGAGGCTGTTGCAGGTTATCTTGATTGGAGAATACCTTTTTTTAGAAATTTTACAAAAGAACAACAAATTGAATTATGTAGAGTATCACAAGCTGTTAGTATATATGGTGAAACAGTATTATTTAAACAAGGTAGTGTTGGACAAGCATTTTATATTGTACTAACTGGTACAGTTGAAGTTTGGGTTGCATCTGCTGATGAAATTGCCTTAAGTAATGCAATAGCACAAAGTGCTTTAGCCAATACAATAAATAATAGCGCAAGTAAAACAGCTGAAGCATCTGTACCACTAAAGCATGGTTTAGGGAATAAAGTTGCAATTTTATCTGTTGGTGATACTTTTGGTGAAAGAGCGTTAGAGAATGAAGACAGCAAACGCATGGCTAGTATATGTACATGCGAATCATTAACAGATTTAATTGTAATAGCAAGAGAAGATTATTATAAATTAGTGAGTGCTTTAACAAATACAACATTAATGAATAAAATTACATTATTAAGAAAAACTGATATTTTTAGAAATATTGATGCTGTGCATTTAAAAGAGTTAGCACGATTTATGGAACCTAAAAGATATGAACTAGATGAAATAATATTAGTTACTGGTAAACGTGCTACTGAAATGATTATAACAGATATAGGTGAATGTGTTGTTGAAGTTGATATTGCAACATTTACATCCGGTAATGTAAAAAGTATTACTAATGGTGGTGATGCTACGGCTGGTGGTAGTGCAATTGGATATGATGATGATAGTCTTGATAGTGGAACCATAGAATCAATGATGGGAAAAGATAAATCAAAAACAATTATGGAAGCTGGACGTATTGCTCCACATTCAGTATTAGCATCTTATATTACGCAAGTTCAATCATTATACGATCATGTCTATAACCCAGAAACTGTAGTTGCAACTACACTTGTTACTGGTTATGCTATCGGTTTACATGATTTTTTTACAAATATGAATAATGAATCAAAATTAATTATTGTTGATGTAGTTAAAAATTATCAAGCATGTACTATACCAGGTTTATGGGAGACTGATGCATTTCGTGTTGGGGATAAAGAATGGAGAACACGTGCTGCATGGGAAAAATATTGTAAAAATTTAAGAAAATCTGGTAATAACAATATGACATATATTGAATCGTTGAAATCTTTTTCAAATTTATATTTAACAGTGGATAGTGGGAATGTATTTCAAAATTCAAGTGGTCAATATCAACCTACAGCTATAGAAATTGCAAAATATTATCCCGATATCAAGATGAAAACACACCATCATGATCATGATCATGACATTTCTGGTTCTCATAGTCACACTATGAGTTATGTTGGTGGCACATCAAGTGATGGTTATGGTTCCAAAGGTCCTGCAGTTGTTGATATGACATGGGGTATAATAAAAGAGAAAAAAAGTAGTAAATTTGTTTGTATAGAGGACTTGGATTATGATATGAATGCCGTTCATCCCATCGTTGAAAAAGCTTTATCTGCTGCACATCAAAGAGAAAAACGTCGTGAAATTGAAGCTAAAATAAATGCTGAAACTGATTCACGTGTACCATCATTTTCATCAAATACAGATACAACGTCAGGAATACCACAACAAGAAACCCCAGATGAGATGATGGCTAAATGGCTAAGTCATAGGATCTTAGAACCAGAAGATAAGCCATATAGATATGCTTTTAGTTTAGTACATGTACATCAAAAAAGGGTAGCACAAACTGCTGCTAGTTTAGGTAGTCAAAGACAATTAAAATGTTATATGAGACTTTGTGGTACACTAGCATCATGCTCTAATGCCAAAGAAGCAGCAGAAATGCAAATGCAAAGTGCTTTATTAATGCAATATGATAGTGATTTATCAAAAGAAGAGCAGTTAAAATTGAAATGGAAAGCATTTCCATCATTTGAATCAATGCCATTACAAAATAGCGATATGTTCTTTATTTATTGTCGTGGTGTTCCAGTTGAATATGCATGTATTACACCAGAAAAAGATTTAATGGATTTTAATTTTCCAGCATTTTGTAAACAAAAAAATCAATTTTATTCATGTGTTGTAATGAGGGGTTTAACTCCACCGGAACCAATATTACCGGAAACAACAGAAAAACGTAAAAGACGTTCAAGAAAACCATGGAAAGATGGTGTATATGGTATAAGCTATGAAGATACTGATGATGAAGGTAGTGATGATGAGTATACAAAAATTGAAAGAGAGAATAATATTACTGCGAATGGACTACCATCACATCATCCATATAAAACAGCAAAATTTAATTTACAATTGCAGCAACCAGTATTTTTACAAGAATTAAATTCATTTGTTGAAACACTAGCAACATCAGCAACACAACTTACATGTATATTATTTGGTAAAATTACTCAAAGTAAAATGGTTAATTTAGATCCAATTCATGCAACATACAATCCTATAGCAGGAGAAATGCTCATGACAGCACCTGGTTTTGGTTTAACTGGTGGTTTAAATCATATGCATATGGATTCATCAACAATTAATATGAATACGCTTCCTGGTGTGTCCATTGCAGCAAATGGCAGCAGTGGTAATAGCAATGGCAATGTTGCTGGTACCACTGGTACCGCTGCTAGTGCAGGAAGTTATGGTATGTCTATGACTAGTACACATACTAAAATGTCAAAATATACAGGCGAAGACAAGAGAATATGCATTTTCCCATTGTATGAATGGTTACCAATTGTTGAAACTACTTTGAAAGAACATGATATCACACAATTAGCAAACTTAGACAGAACAAAAATTAAAAATAACAATCATCATGCTGATTTAAGCAATACGACGACAGGAACAATGTCATCAACATTAGGTCGAACTGCTACAGGTACAGGTACACTTGGTGCTGCAACTCTTGCAACATCAAAAAGTGTTCCATCACTTGATATCAAGTTAACTGGACCGGATGGAATAGAAAAGTCGTTTAAGGAAGCAGGTATGTTGTCACCACCGATGTCAAAAAAAAATAATAAATCTGCATTTGGTGGATCAAAAAGTCTAAGTGAATTACCATATCTAGATAAAATTGCTAGTAAAGTTACAGGAAAAGGACTTACAAAAACAGTTGATATGAATTACACAAAAATACTTGAAGAACAAAAATTGCAAGCTGAAATGTTAAGATTGGAATTACGTAAAAAACGTTTATTTGATATGAGACCTGAAAATCGATTATCACCACGTACGTTACTTCGACGTGAAAAAGAATTAGCAAATCAGGCGACAAAAGAACAAGAAGAAGAAGATAACACTGATAGTATCATGGACACAGAAGAAAAAAAACAAAGTTTAAAAGATATTATTAATGAACGTCGTAGAATGATTGCACTAAATGACAAGCTCTGTTATGACGAAGGAAAATTAAAACCAAAAAAAAGTAAATTAAAAAATTATACAAAAATTAATGGAAATGATAATGATAATGATAGTCAAAGTGACGAAGAAGAATTTATTGGTGATTTATCTTTTTTACAGCAACCAACAGTAAGCAATCAACTTGATGGTGTATATCAAGCTGGTAAAGTAGATATTAATTCCTATAAGCGTGGTGTAACTGTAGTAAGAAGTAATAATAATGGTGATTTTGGTCCTGGTGGGATGGGAATGCTAGGTCAGCGAATGTCAATGTATGATAGTTTAAATCATTTACCAGCATGTAGAAATTTAGTTGAAAAAGAATTAAAAAATAAGAAAAAAGAGAAAGATATGAATACAATTAGAGAAAAAGAAAAGGCTTTATTGAAGAAAGTGACATCTGATGATCAATATATTTCACCTGAAAAAACTAAAAAAATATTAGTATCTGAAAAACTTCGGGTATTAAATGATATGATTGATAAAACTATAACTTATTGAATTCTAATGATTGAAAGTTTTTAGTTTTAACAGACAGTGAAATATAAAGGAATTTTTTTTGTAGAGTGAGTGTAATTATTTGTAAATAGAATTCAACCTTATCTGATTCTTCTCTATTCATCAGTTCTGTATAAATAATATACCAATAAATTCAATCTTATTTTATATAAATCCACAAAAACACATTAAATCGCCTCACATCACCTCACATCACCTTACATCACATCAACAGGAACGGGAACGATAAACTGTATTCAATGCCAACATTAATGTTGGAATAAAAAAACATAATGGTACTTTTGCTGGTGATCGTGACTGTTGAACATCATACGCTAGCTCATACCAACGATCTTTACCATGTATCACAGGACTTAAACGTCGAACATGAAAACCACAATTAACATAAAATTCTAATAGATATGCTTTTGCAATCAATAAAATATATTCAACTTTTTTATTTGCTATGGTGCCATTACGAAGGCGTTCAACATATAAATTTAGCATTTTAGTAGCCCAACCTTTTCTTCTATATTCTTTCGCTATTGTTACTGAGTGGATAACAAGTGTTTTGCCACTTGATATATGCTCAGACATGCTGTCATGATGTAACTCTCTACCATGACAAAGTGTACCATTCACGAAACCAATGATGTTTTTACCATTTTCATCAGTGATTACTTGATAAAACTCATTAGCTTTAGCAACACGCATGCGGATACCGTCAAGATCTGCAGCTTCATCTGCAGGAAATGCTTCTGTCTCAATTTCATACAAAGCATCCACTTGCTCTTCCTTTGCTGCCTTCATGACCCAACCATATTCGTTATCTTCGGCATATTGGGTACATTTCCCGTAGATGCTATCCATATTTTTATTAATTTACCTATTGTATTGCAAAAAAATGCAAAATCAATGAGAAAATGGCTGAATAGTTTCGGGGGGACATTTTCGATGGGACAAGAATTTTGAAGCTTCACCGTTCTCTTATCAGTATTTCTTTGCACTTATATTGCAATTAAATAAATATTGTATTTATAAATAGTTGGTAGAAATATTGAGATATATTTTGGATAAATATCGAGGTTGTAGTTGAACAAGATATCATTCGCGATCATCAAGCTTAACTATTATGAGTAGTTTGTTCTCCAATTCCAATGAGTATCAACAAGAGATCAGTAAACAAGCTGATAAGCAGTTTGCTGCTTATGAAAAGTTGTTGAGTATGCGTATAACTTTACAAAAAGTGTTAGATGAAGGTAACAAATTGCCTTGCGGTGAGTTTCATACTAGTATGACAAATGAGAAAGAATATAAACAATGCGATAAAAATATTAAATCAAATTTAAGAACTATGAAAACGTATTTAGATTGCGAAGTAAATAAGCAGAAACGTTGTCGATCAGAAATGTCAGATAATGATAATGATAATGATGATGATGATGACGACATTGAATGGGAGGATTTGATGGCGTCACAAAAAGAACTACAAAATTCATGGGAAAGTATCACAAATAAATGGTATAGTCGTTTACATTATGGTAGTGAACGTACACAATCAAAAATGAAAGTATTTAATCAAACAATATGGGAACAAATTGGGTCCATTCTTAATGATGATGATAAAGTACAAGAAAAGAGTATGTCGTCACTGGGACAAAGTTTACGTATTGATAAACCAAACTCGTCTTTGCCTTCTGATCAAATACCTAATAGTAATAATGATTCTGATTCTGATATTGATAGTGGTAGTGATAGTGATAATGACAATAATGATAAGAATAAGAGTAAGAATAAATCAAAATCAAACCAATATGACGAAGAAGTTTATGATGATCGAGGTTTTTATTCATTATTATTAAAAGCATTTATAACTAGTGGTAGTCAAGGTTCAGGCTTACGTGCTGATGATATTGCACAACTGAGAAAATATCGTAAAAATTCAAAGGATGTAGATAGAAGGGCATCTAAAGGAAGAAAAACAAGATATACAGTGCATAAAAAATTACAAAATTTTATGTTTCCTCATGAATTACCAGATTCTTCATTGGATGTTGATAGACTATTGCAGAGTTTATTCCAATAAAAAGAAAAGAAAAGAAAATATAAATGAAAATTCAAAAGTGAGTTCTTAATGATGTGACAGGACAGTGTAAAGGTAGGATAAGGCTAAGATCAGATAAATATCTTAAGATTGAGTGGGTGGGTGGTATGGGATGGGATGGGATAGTCATCTTTGGACATTTTTAAACATATTGTACAATATTAATTTTGATAAATTGTAACTTAAGTGAAGTGATCGCGAGCAAACATATCCATATCCATACTTAGGGTGCAAGTTCATCATCGAATTTGGCACCACTATCGGCTCGTCTCACAGCTAAATCGTTTCCCGCTTGAGAACTCATCGAAAGAGACTTTTGTCTTGGGCTACTCAATCCATCCTTGTTCGCATTCATATTACTACTATTACTACTACTACTACTACTACTCATTTCAGTAAGTAAATAATCATAGTCTTCTGGATCCTCATCATCGCACTTATCGGCGTTCCTTTCTTTACGAGTTTTATTAATTATCTCCCATTCAACTCTAAATATATTCCATATTGATCGACGAAATACTTCTGATACTTCAATTATTAATATTAATTGTGATGCGTGTAAATCTTGAAATACACTCAATTGATTAGCCATCCAGCCGAATCTTAATACTAAATTTATTATTGATGCAAAAACATAATAGTAGGTTGGATAAAAACATAATGGACGTAAACGTAAACAATTGAAATATACTGTTCTATTAATGTTACTATTGTTATTGTTATTACTATTACTATTACTATTACTATTGTTATTGTTATTGTTATTGTTATTGTTATTGTTACTGTTATTGCTATTGCTACTGCTACTACTAGTATTGTTGTTATTGCCTTTGGTATTCATATTAATAGATATTTGTATTAAACCCCAATCCATCATGATATCCCATATATAAGAATAAACTGTATTTATTACACTTGTTGCTACAATAAATGCAGGTAGCATTGGATGATGAAATCCAAGTGATGCAGAAGCAGTTAACCATATTGGGGGAAATGCAGTACAATATTTTATAATATTTAAGGCTACAGCTATTTTTGTTGTTATTTCATTTGCACCAATAAACTGTACCCAACATTGTCGAACACGAATTAATGCTGGAATAGATGCTAAAAATGCTATTAGTAGCATACCTTCTTCATGATATATTACAACATTTTCATTTTTAATATATGCAAATATTGTAATTATTGTTACACCAATATCTTTAAATACTTTACTCAAACTTGTTAAAGCATCAGCAAAAACAATTTCAGAAAAAGATATTGTTTTCCCTGGAAAAATGCATTTATGTAATAGATGAAAAAAAGAAGATCTATTCTCTATTATTGCATAATAAAAATGAAAATAAGATGATTGTGATGATGTTGAGGTCATATTTATAGCATCTCCATCAGATATAGATGTGAGTAAATTAGCAGTATCATCAGAAATATCAAAATCTTTGTCTTCATCTTCATCTTCAAGTTTTTGAAATGATTTCCTTGTATTTGTTAAAATTGTTCCTCCATCTACTTTATTTTTTTGTTTAGGTTTGTATAAAAATGGTAATCCAAATGTTATTATAATTAATAAACAATAAAATATTGTTATACTTATTTCTGCAGGTATTTCAAATACAACACATGTATTTGTTTCTATTAAATATAATACAGATAGTACACCAGAAAAATGTAACATAAATTGTAATTGTGTTGATGAAGTAGAATTGTTTCTCATACCAAGCACACTGCCATATTGTACTCTAAACTTTTCAAAGATGCCAATATCTGTACCCCATAGAAAAATAAAAAGTATTACAACTATTGGAACACGTAGTATAGCAGGATCGATATTAGCTCTATCCCATACTGACAACTTCCATGTCATTGTATTTTGATCTTGGTCACTAAGAGATCGATGGGATAAACTACCAACATTATTAATAACTGTCTCCATCATCATTTACCAACAAATTTTGCAAATCACTTGATTTTTGACCTCTCTTTTTCCCGAATGTAATACTTACGATGAACGTATACAAAAACTATGACAACTGGAATTATAGCCTTCTGGAAAGACACTTTATTTTGCAAATTATGCACTAAGTGTGCTGCTTTTTTTAATTAAAAAAAAATATTTTTATGTTCACCACTTAAAATAGGGTTGTATAGGAAAAAAGCCAGGGGTAAGGTAGAAGTTTGGCTGTTGAGAAGAAAAAGAAGTTAGGATAATTCCAAATGTACGTTTGCTTTCATTCCATATTTTAATTATATGAATTAATCCCCTAAACTTGTTTTATAGATGTTCTTCTCCTTTTATCCTTGATTTCTGTGCAAAAAGTGCATTACTTTCCGAGGATTCTACTGATTATTTCAACTGCATATAACTTTGCTAACTTATGTTTTTAATTTATCATTCTCCCTTGCACTTATATAGAATTGAACTATAGTTAAAGTTTATAACCAGAACTAGTCTTTATAGTGTAAAACACAAGAAATATGAGCGCTTATCCACTTGTTGATGCAGCAGCAAAATATTGTTGGGGCAAAGGTGGTCAAGAAGTATTCAAAGCATATTTTGATGAACATGCACCATTATTTGTTGACGCGCCTATAAAAGAACAACACGGTGAACAAGATTTAGAATTTTATGCATTATTTCAAGAATATTTAAAAATTTATGAGGAAACCATTGGAAGTTATATCGAAAGTTTAGGTTCATCTATCGAAGATTTTTATTATCAATTACAAACTGTTCAAGAAAATAGTAAAGATGTTAAAGATAAGAAATTAGTACATTTTGTTAATTATATGATCGGATGTACAGATTATCCAGCATTTTATAAAATGATGGTAAGAGCAGCAAAAAAGTATAATAAAGCCTTAATGGCAGATGCTAAAGCTTCTGCACGTGCTGGTGGTGCTGGAGGTAAAGATGGTGGCGCAACAATGGGTGTTGCTGATGTACCACAAGAACCAGCTGATAGTAAAGATAGTAATAGTAGAGTTGAAGCTAGTCCTGCCAAAGGGGCTAGTGATGACTATGATGATAGAGGAGCTGGAGCAAAGGCAGATTTCAAATAGACAGACAGACAAACATTAGAGAAAGAGAAGTAATGATAGAGAAGGATGAAAGACGAAGGATGAAAGACGAAGGATGATGATGACGAAATATTATACATACTGATAAGAATATTTATTTGGAAACTTGGGCTTGGAACCAAGGTGGGTAGGGTTAGGTAGGGTAAGGGTAGGGTTGGGACATTGGTAACTGGTTAGGGTGTGTGGATAGGACCTTCGTTGGTTTAAGTTACTCATTGTAGACATATTTTAAGCAAACAATGGCAACCCTAGTTAACGTTACGTTACGTTATATTCTTTCCGTTCGTTCATTTCTAGTAGTAACTGTAACTGTACTTTCATGTGTGTGTGTATATATATTAGCTTAGCAGCAGGAGTTATAGTTGTAGTATGAATCTATACTACATTATTTATAGAATTTTACACTTTTTTAAAACTTTTAATTCTTACTTCATATTATTGCATTGCATTGCATGTAGCTTATCTTATCTTGAGTTTTACCTACCTTTCCCTTTCATTCATGGTCGTTCAATGTTGCTATGTTATCTTTAGGTGCTGTTTTTTTGGTTCGGTGAAATGCCAATGACGTTGGAAAGTTACTAGAAGCACCAAGACTACCATCAAAATCGAATTCATCCTCAGATTCATCAGTGGGTGATGTTAAAGTTGTACCCTTAGTTTTAGCTTTATTAGCAACATTAATATTTATTGATGTAGTAGAATACTTGTCATATTTGCTGCTATCACTTCCACTTCCACTTCCACTGCTACCACTACCGATACTACTTCCACTATTGGTACTTATCACACTTTGATCTATAGCAGTAATATTTGCAACAGCTCTATCTGCATCTGCAGACAGAATACTCATCCCAATAAGTGCAGTATGGTTACTTACACTCATATCCGTATCTACATCTACATCTACATCTACACTATCTTCCAAAGCAGTCGATTTCGAGAATCTTGTGTTAGCTTTAGAATCTTGTTTTCCTAGTTTTTTAGGACTACTACTTTTATTTTTACGCAAATCTTTTGCAAGAGTTTGTGGTTGTTTTGGCGGAGAATCGCTTTTTGAAGAGGTAGAAGTAGATACTTTGACAATTGGGATTTCCACAACAACACCCTGTGATGTGTTTCTTTCAGTCAACAATGTTGTATCCATAACAATAGCGAATTCGTCGTCGTCGTCACTATTAGTAACATTATCATTAGCAGCAACAGGAGTGGCAGTATCCGTAGGCTTGCTGCTGTTACTAACTTCTACCTCCTTATTTTTCTTTTCAAGTGACTCTGAAACCGACTTATTGTATTTAGAAGGAGTAGGTATTTTCATATGTACACTTGAACGTGGAGTAGTAGCAGCCGAATTTGATGCACTTGCACTACTTCTAGTAACATTAATATCGCCTCTACGAGGGGACCTTCTTTTTTCACTAGTCGAAGGTGATGCCGTTGATGGCAATGGCAATGGTGAAGGTGAAACTTGCAGGCTCTGTTTCACAGCTGGGATTGTTATTGTAGCTGTAGTATTGTTATCATCAGATCTTGGAACTTTGGGGGGTTTCAATGGTACTTGCACATCTTCCTTACTTTCGCTCGCACCTTCCTCGTCGACTGTACTGCCACTACTAACACTGCCATTGAAACTACTTTTACCTGAATCAACACTAAAACTAGAACTAGAATTATGGCTATGACTATGACTATGGCTAGAACTGGGACTTGGTGGCTTCTGTTTCAAAGCTTGTAAACGCCCATGTAAAGCAGTCATTGCCTCTTGTTGTTCATTACGCAACTTTTCTGCTTCAAATAAGTGACGTTGTCGTTCTTTTGCTTCTATAAGAGCTTTTTCGTCATTATCTTTTTGTTTCTCTTGTATGTAATTATCACGTTTTAAAATTTGTTTCAATTCCCATCCGCATGTAACGCCATTACCACTTGTACCAACAGGAGCAATATCTCCATTGTTATTACCATTATCACTGATATTGATGACATCTACATCTTCAAATGTTAAATTTTGCAAATGGCTTATTAAATGGTTGTAGTATTTGTTTGCATCCTGTTGTGTGAGACCAGACAATGCAGTGCCCTCAAGGTTTGCTGTCCCTTCTAATAAGCTTTTACAATTTTCTTTTAACCATAACACACATTCACTCAATTTTATTTCATTGCTACCATTACCAATATCCAAAGATTGGAATGATGATGGCATCACTGTTGTAGCAAGCAAATGTGCTAAATTAATCATAGCAGGAGTATACCCAGTAACAGCACTAGCAAAATAATATTGCATTGCTGCTATTGGTAATGGCATGCAACGCTTGGATAAAACTTCTAAACGAATTTTCTCATTTTCTGAAAAAGTATATGACATAGATCCTTGTGTACCTGTACCGATAGCGGCATTTGAATTTGAATTATATTTTTGAATATAAAAACTTGCACCTCTTCCATCTTCTAATAATAATGCCATAGCATTCTGCGCTGCAGCATGTCCTTCAGATGCTGCTTCATAATAATAGCCACATGCACGGGCAACTTGTGATAAAGTTGGTACACCTGCACCAATACCTGAATACAAAACGTTAGCAGCAGAATAACATGCATTTACACGAAGATTCTTTGGATCACTAAGTAGACAATTACCAAAACTGGTATTTTCAGCTGACTCTACTGCATACGAATACATCTCTAGAGCTGAATGCATATCTTTTGGTACACCAACACCCTGTTCATATGCTCTTCCTAGTTGATATGATGCTTGGGAACTACCAGAATTTGCTGCCGTTCGCAACCAAAATGCTCCTTGTCTTACATCATTGTCGTATGATGCCAAATCAGCAGGCGTAGCTAACTCTCTATCTTCAATCTCATTTCGACTATAACCAGCTGCAATATTTGATAACCTTTCTATAGCACATTTGATAAGTAAATGACCATAACTACACATACAATCTACTTGTCCAACACTAGCCCCTACTTCATAATATGCTAATGCTAACTCATAATTTGGCCTAATATCCATGTCCTTTTTTAATGTAACATGTGAACCTGTTTCTACATGTATCCCCCTTTCAGCACAACGACCTACTAAGTAATTGGACATAGAATCACCTGCTTTAGAAGCAGTGATGAAGTACCCCATAGCCCTTGACATAGAATCATGATCATCATCACTACTACTTTGTAAAATAAGTAAACCCAAATGACGGGAAGCGATACAACTACCACTATCAATTGCACTTGCGTACCAATTGAATGCATTTTCAGAGTATGCAATATTAGTATTAGTACCATTGTTATTGTTATTGGTATTCTTCTTTTTATATTTTTTATCGCCCCCTGGTGTATCTTTATCTGTATCTTTATGTATATTTGTATTATTATTAGTTTCAGTCAAGTCACCACCAATTCCTTGAATATGTAACTCATGACACAGAGATATTTCTTCTCTGTTTGCAAAACATTCATTAATTTGTCCTAATGATGTTTGCGCTTCAATGTGACCATCGCGTGCAGCTGAAATCAATAAATCTACACTGACTTGTGTAGATCTTGCTAATTTTAGAATATTTGTTGGAATATATTGTCCACCGTTCCCTGACAACCCAGATCCAGCACCAGTACTATTACCAATATCATTCAATTTCACTTTATCCATCCAACGCTGAATAAGCCCTTTTTGTGCTAAATTCAATGTATCATTAATATTACTATCAACATGATTAAAAGTTTTCCATGCATGCTCCCATATAATGACAGCTAAATCAGCTTTAGCATTAGGGCTATCATTGACTACAGCACGTAACAACCAATGATAACCTTTAACAACTGATTTTTCACATCCATGTCCTAGACCATAGCAACGTGATAACATATACATACCATCATGATCACCAGCTTCAGCTGCTTCTTTAAAATTCTCATAAGCTAAAATAAAATTTCGATTTCTTCCTATACCGTAATAGTATGTATGCCCAATTGAATAGAGCATGAGTCCACCATTAGAAACAAGATTTGCACGACTTTCAATTGTTTGTATTTCATTCATATCAGCATTAGTGTTAGCATTAGTATTTGAACCGGCTGCTGATCCTTCAGCACCAGCGCTACCGATATTTCTGGAGTCAAACAGAGGCAGATCATCAACGTGACTACCATTATTATCATCTACATTTGCACTCACGACAGAGTGTTCAGTGGCTACAGCTGATGCTACATCATTGTTATTGTTATTATCATTGGTATTCCAGTTGTGAGTGTGATGAATATGTACGCTAGCCTTTCTTTCCCTTTCCCTTTCTTTGGTTGCAGTAGTATGATGATAATGTTTTTGTATTTGCAACATTGGTTTCACATTTCCATTTCCACTGCGTGCATTAGGTTGACCTAATAATGCCATTGTAACACTATTAAATAATATTGTTCTTTTATTATTTAATGTGTGAGATAAATCAATTGCAT
>JACKZZ010001142.1_pt1 | contig 19112 bp, 20 predicted proteins | sample 8027871 | NCBI WGS metagenome assembly JACKZZ01 (sample SAMN15724774, study PRJNA655200) | protist metagenome | isolation source: fluorescence activated cell sorting (FACS) single amplified genomes of... | place: USA: West Boothbay Harbor, Gulf of Maine | collected 2000-07-19
TTTCTCCGTTTATAATTTTAACATCGATATTATCTAATATTTTTCCTATCGAATTAATATCTCTTGGATTTTCTAAATGATTAACAGATACCATTGGAGACAATTCTGAACAACCATATCCTTCACAAATTGTAATTCCATTTGTTTCAAAAAATTCTCTTGTTAACCTATCTAACTTAGCACCACCACTAAAAATATTTTGTAAATTACCTCCAAATAATTTTGTTAAAAGTAAAGGTATTATAATTTTTAAAATAGGTTTATCTAAAAAACTAACTTTATTTTTTACAGTCTCTAATACTTTTGGCACAACATATACCACCTCTGGATTCACCTCTTTGCATTCATCTATAAATTTTAATTTATCACTACATAATGCAACACTGTTTTCATTAAGTAAATTGTAATAAAGTTCACATGTTAATCCATAAATATGAGCCCATGGCAATATATTTAAACTTGTTATTCCAGTTGGTCTATCACTAAATCTATTATGAATTGTATCAATATTTGATAAAATATTTTCATGACTTAACATAACTCCTTTTGGTTTTCCTGTTGTACCTGATGTATAAATCAAATTAGATAGCTCATTTTCTTGACTATTGAAATTAATAATATTTCTACATGGTTCTAGTTCATTTGATAACATATGTATATTATCAAATTTTAAATCCTGATTAGTAATAAATAATTTTGATCCACTATCACTTATTATATGTTTACAATGTTCAATCTCTTGTTGTTCATACATTGGTACCCATACAGCACCCATAGAATAAGTTGCTAAATTCCATGATAACCATTCAACTGAATTTTTTCCTTTATAAATTACTCTATCACCCTTCTTAATTCTATAATCTATTAACTTATTTATACAACCATTCACATTATACAATATGTCTTCTCTTGTATGCCATTTCCATAAATTATTTTCTTTCGTTTTAATGAAGTTAAATGAAGGATTGTTATCAACTTTTTTTAAGAAAGATTTGAAAATATTCCTACTCATTATGTATTCTTTAAGTGTAAACTTTAAATGAAATTAAATTTATTATGATAAATCACACCCAACTCTAACCGGAACATGATCGCTCGGATTAATTTTATTCGGAAAAGGTTTGTTATCTTCTAACTTTTTTATCTCCATTGCTTGTTTTATATTCCATTCACTAGAAACGAAAATATAATCTAGACAATCTATAAATTGTTCTTTTCCATTTACTTTTGCATTATTCGTATATGGTGGTTCAGATCCCATTATCTCCTTATAAGCTGATCTTACTGGATCTACTATCAAATTATTATTACTTTTATAACTGAAAAATAATTCTTTATCGTCTTCTGGATAATCTGGATGATTCTTCTCTAAAAATCCTTTTGTATATAATTCATACATGCTATCTGTAGGTTTGAAATTAAAATCACCTAGTAGAACATAAGGCGTTTTTGAATCTTCATTATCCTTACGAGATAACAATTGTAAATGCTGTAAAGCCAACGATGAATGAATAACCATAACATCAGGATTATTGAATGCACATGGCATATGATAAGTTGAAATCCAAAATGATTTTTTACTAAACTTATTTTTGACCTTGAGACTTATCATACTATTGAACCTATTCATACTATAATTCCACGAATCTTTACCATATGAATTATACTTAATCCCAAACCATGAAAATAAGAACTTAAATGTCTTAAGATAAAATTGAATTACCTTATTAACTAAGCTTATAAACCCAAAACAAATAGAATTTAAATAATATAATTTATTCATCTCTTTACTTAATTTAATTTTATCACCAATTCTTTTTGAATCCATGTCAATAATTTCATATTTAGACAATGGAATTGCTATACCAACACCCATATAATCATTAAATCTTGACCCATAATTATTATTAACAAAGTAATAATTGTTTTTATTAAAATATGGGTGAAGTTCATTTGAAAAATGTCTACTTACTTCTTGAAGGGCAATTATTGAATCATTTTTTATATCAATGTCTAAAACTTCTTTAATTCTACTAACTCTTGTATTTGTATCTAAATCTTCTGGGTCACATTCTGAAAAATGTGAATGGCTTGCAAGATTTTGAGATAAAATATTATATGTACAAAACCTATCTAGACTAATTCCTTCAAACATCTTAATTTCCTTTCCTATATATTTATTATTATTTCCTATTTCTGTCATTTCTAAATGTTACTTCTATATAACTTATAGTATTGAAAAAAATTTCAATTTTTATTAATTTAAAAATTGAATATATTTTTTTAAACTCTAAACCTAATAGAAAAATGTATGATGAAAATAATAATACAGATGATAAAATTGATAATTTAGCCAATAATATATCGTCTAAATTAAAAATTGATAAAAGACCTACATTTTTTATCGATAAAAAACCTATTAGAGCTTCAGGTATTCTTTGTTATGTTTACGATAACGTTAAAAAAAAGAAAATATGGTTATTAAGAAGAGAAAATAAAATCTTAACATCCTATTATTGCGATACTGGTGGTAAAACTGATGCTATTGATAAATCTCCTATAGATACCGCAATTAGGGAAACTATAGAGGAAACAAATGGACATCTTTTCTCTAAAAAACATTCCAAGAAAAAATGCTTAACAATTCTTAAAAATTTAATTGAGAAAGACGTTGATGTTTTATATATAAAAGAAAGTAAATATTTGTTACATCTACTAAAACTTAGATTTAATACAATGAATAAACCTATGTATAGATTTGGAATTTCTGAAAAACTATTAGGTGATGAAAGTAAAACACATACTTTTTTTTGGCTCGATGAATTACCATTTGATGATTTACATCCAAGGCTTAAAAATATATATAATATTATAAAATAAATTGCATTAATAATTAATATTCATTTAATTTATCTTGGCTTAAATACCATGACCAAATATCAAATACATCGTTATCAATGTATTCATTTATTATTATACAAGAGATATCTTCATTATAAATTAATACCGAATCTTTAATTTCTTCAGCTTTATCTAACGCTTCCTCAATGCTATTATATTTAATAGTATATGATTCATAATTACAATTCTCATCCTCAAATACAGATACTTCAAAATATATTTTAGTGTTTTTATTTTCTAACTGTTCTTCTTCAAATGCAGACATTAATATTCAATATCAAGATCTTTTTATATAACTTGATCTTTAGATAATATATTATTTTAACTAGATTCTTCGTCACTTTCGTTATCACTTTCGTCGCACGCATTTTGACATATAAATTGACCTGTCGATTTCATTTGCACAATATTTTTTGTTTTTCCACACAAATCACAACTATGATTATAATTATTAGGTTCTTCTTCAATAAATAATATGTCATTTAGACCATCATCATTAAAATACCCATCACATAATGAACATTTAATCCACTCAGAATCTTCATATTCTTCTTCATTATCTTTATCAAACATTTCATCATCTGGAAATCTTACACAGTCTTCATTCCGGCATAAATAATATTCTTCTACTTTATCATTAGAATCTTTTAAAAATGGTTTTGGAACAATCTCTCTATAGTCAGGTAATATTATTTTAGATTTTCCTTCTACATCTTCCCAATAACAATTATTACATCTATGACCATCTTCTACTGTTCCATCCCTAATATCATCAAGTAAGATACTACAGTTACCACAATTTCCAATTTCATTTTCGATACTTGAATTTGATATACTATCTTCTAAATCCCAGTCATCACATTTATAACCTTCTTTTTTAAATTCAATCTTCAGATCAAAATTACAATTTTCACATATTGTTAACTCATTATCAGGTTTTGACTGCTCTCCTGTATATAAGCAAAATATCTGATGATTATCTGTATTAATCTTAATATCACAATTATCACAAGTTACGTATACATCATCAAATGATAGCATGGTATACCTTAAAAATAATGCTATTTACTTATATATTAATCAATATTTTTAAAATAATTGAATATTTTTTATGATATTCAATAATACTATAAAAAAAATGAAAGAAACGAATAACTTTAACCCAGATCCTTGTTTATATTTTTGTTTTCCTTGTTTGTTATGTATGACTATAATAGAGAAAAGTATACAATCTTGTTTTTACATTTCTTGTTGTTGTTGTCTAGTTGATAATAAAGTAGATAATTTTCAACAACCTAACAATTTAGATGTTAATGATACTGATACAAATATAACAGAAGAAATGACAGATATTAGCAATATTTAAAAAAAAATGAAAAAAGAATATATAAAAATTTTTTATTTTAATAATAATGAACCATAAATTAGAAATTATTAATTCTATTAATAAACTTCCTTCAGAGTTAATTGATATAATAATGAATTATTATTGGATAGATATTTATAAAAATTCAATTTTATCTATTGATAATACTAATTATGATTTAATGAAAATTATAAATTTTGTATATAAATTTATAATAGCAGATCCGAATAGAGTATATTCAAATTTACACCTACATTATTATTATAAAAAATATAATAACAAATTAAATGAGATTATTAAAGATAAAGGAAAATTATTACTTCTAAAAATATATACTAATTTAAAAATTGATTTTAATAATTTAGAGGTTATAGATGCATATTCAGGGATTGATTCTAGTATTCGAGTTTTAGCTATACTTTCTATTTCTATGTCAAATGTACAAAGATACGTTTTATATCATTCTTTTAAAAAATTTTATTAATTATATAATATTTAATAAAATGTTATATAATATTTATAAATATTTTACTACTATCTTTTGACCAAATCTATAATTACAAGGTAATTCAAAATTAATTTTATAACCATCATCTATTACTAATGAAACTTTATCACCTTGTTTTTTATTTTCTAAAATATTCATCGGTATTTCATAATCTTTTAAATTCTTTTGAGTAATATCTAATGACTTGAAAAAATCTTTATCCTCTACTATCTTATTTTCATACACAAATCTTGTAACTCTTTGTTCTTTATCATACCTAGCTATCTTTAATCTTGGATCATGTTCATTCGAAAATAACTGTGTATCTTTTTCAACATTCCATTCATTTCCATCAAATACCATTTGTGTGCAAGCTGTATACTGTATTGGAGGTCCATTATAATTACCTTTTTTAATTTCTTCATAATGTGGTAATGAAATATTATTTGGGTTTGTATTTAATGATCTTATTATATCTATTGATGGTTTTGCATGTGTAACTACAATTGCTGTTCCATTATCTTCAACAGATGGGTGTTGAATAATTTCATAAATAATAGAATTTAATCTTAATTCAGTTCCACCATGAAAAGGCTCATAATAAGAGTTTTCATAACTATTTTTTTCAAAAGATACTTGTTTTAATGGATTGTACTGTAAATTTATACGATTTGAAATACTCATTAAATCATGAGAATTTAAGAACCAAAATGGATTTGGTTTCATACCTTCTAGATAACTTGGATCTTCACATAAACCCGGTTCAATACAAATATCAGTAAATTTATCAGAATATAATCCATCATATTTTAATCCTTCTAATTGAGCACTTATTGCATCTGCTGTTTGTACACACCTAATAAATGGACTTGAAAATATTGTAATTGGATGATTAATTGGTAATTTACCATAAAGCCACTTTCCTAATCTTTCAGCTTGTTTATGTCCAGTTTTTGATAAAGGAGTATCATGTGGTCTTAATGCATGATATTTCCAAGAAGTATTTACTTTATCTAATCTTTCACCATGCCTTATAATAAATAGGCACTTTGCACCTATCTTTTTCATTATTATTGTAAAGATATTTTTTTATTTACTAACTGATAAAATTAAAAGAAATTGCTAAAATAACCTGGTGTAGAATAAGCTTCAACACTTACTTTTTCATATGATTTGGTTAAATATAATTTATAAAATATTCAATTTATGAATTAAATTAAGTTATTATTTAAAGGAAAATGATTTATAAGTTATAATATGAGCAAGACTGAAAAAATCAGAAGTTTTAACGAGATTCTTGAAACATTTTTACAACAATTATCACCAATTATTGGTACAACATATCACTTTTATTTCTCAAAACTAGTAAAAGCAAATGCTGTGATGCCAATTCAACAATTTCTTGCAGAAGTTTTACCATTCAAAGAACAAATTATGAACAAAGATGAATCTTACTTTCTACAAATTGAAAATAAAGTAGAAGATAAAATTGATGGAGATCAAAAGGTTTTAACTGAAATATTACGTCTAAAAGATATTTACTCTAGTCTTGATGAACAATCAAGATCTGAAGTTTGGAATTATTTCCAAGCTCTTGTAGTACTTTCAGAAGAATATATGACATCTTAAAATAAAATATTTTTCCATTTATTTTCAATAACTTTTACTATCTCTTTATCGACATTGATATCATAACCTTCTTCCTCAAAAAAGTTACAAGCACTTAGTATATTTAAATTACCATTAAGTTTGTCTGATTTATTTTTTTTATATATCGCAGGACATCCTCCTATATTTAAAATTGAAGTATCATATTTCATGATATCATACTTTAATGCTATTCTAATATTTTCTTTCCAATAAATATCTGCAAAATGAGTATGTAAATGTATTGATAATATTTCAGTACTAATATTTGTTTTTGTTGTAATCTTTTCTAAAATATTATCTAATTTTTCTTTTTTAAGATCACCAATTGTGTCTGCAAGACATATTTCATCTACTCCAATTTTATTGAACATCTCTACTGATCTCACAATATCATCAATATTAACATCACCTTCAAATGGACAGCTTCCTATACACGATAAGTATCCTTTGATATGAGTATTATCTCTTTTATTTAACATCTTAATCATTTTTGATATTCTCTCAAAACTATCTTTTGTATTTAGATTAATATTTTTAATATTAAATGTATTAGAAGGAGATGTGAAAAATGATATATTATTTACATTATTTTCATTTACTTGATTAATTGATTTTTCATTACCAATTAATAAATAATATTTTTCAAAATCTGATTGTTTAAAACGATTATATAATTCTAAACTATTTTTCATAGTAGGTATTACCTTATAATTTACTAATGACCCTATTTCTACTTCATCAAACTTGCATTTCGATAGATCTTTTACTAAATCTATTTTTTGACTTAATGTTAAAATACTCTTTAACGATTGTAAACCATCTCTAGCTGAAACATCACTGATTTTAATTAACTTTCTCATTATTATATTGGGATAAATATTTAAAATAAATTTTTCACTTTTTTTATCTCTGTTCATTTGCATATTGAATTGTATATTCTCTAGCTAAACTATCGTGTTCTTTCTTATTACTTATTAATAATTTGGCAATATCTGGTTCAAGAGGATCTTTTGGATTTGGTTCTGATAAAAGAGAACATAATGATAACAAAACTTTAGATATTGTAAGAGCGGGACTCCATTGATCTTTTAAAATATCCAAACATATAGCTCCACTTTTATTAATATTACAGTGATAAATTGGTGTTATGAATGATATTTTTGGAGCCTTAAATGGGTGCTCAGGAAGAAAATGAATATCTAGTTTAAATATACCATTTTCATATGGTGTATTTTCTGGACCAAAAATAGTTGCATACCAATGAGTGATATTATCTTCTAGTGGTCCAGCAGAACAATTTGATACAGGATTTTCTTCTAAATCATCCATTTCAGCTTTTAGTCTTTTAATTAATCTGCTTTTCGACATATATATTAATCTCTTAGGGAAATAAATATTTACATCAATTTTTTTATTTATTGTTTAAAATTTATGATATTTCTTCATTTTTTTTCTAATGCTTCACTTAATTTTTCTATAATTTTTCCTTCTTTTCTTATTAATGATTTTAAACTTTTAACTTGTTCTACTAATGCTTCATTATCAGCTTCTAAATGTTGGCATTTTAAATTTAAATTTTTAAATTCTTTAAAATCTACTTTATTATCATGAATATAATAATTTTCATTATCATCCGCAGGTAATGAAAATGGCATTCCCATAACTAAAATATAATAGATTATAAATTAAGTATGGTTGAAAAATAGTTTATTAATGTAAATTATTTTATAACTTTTATTAAAATGGAAGAATTTTTAATTAATAAATTTAATAGTTTATACTTAGAGGCTATATTTAAAGTCAAGAATAGACAAAGTGAGATATTTTATGGTATAGTCGAAGAATTTAATGATAATGAAAAATACAAAATCTGGTATTGGAAATATCTTTCTAATCAACTAAATGTTAATTGGAATGTAGTAAAAAATAATCCTTTAGCAAAATGGAACTATAAATTAATGTCACTTAATGAAAATATAAATTTAAATATTATTAAAAATTATCCAGATAAAGAATGGGATTATGAACTATATTGTTCCAATATAAATTTTAAAATCGAAGATAAAAATCAAATACCTAAATTTTCAATTTATCAATTTTCTAAAAATCCTAATTTTACTTATCAAAATCTATTAAATTATAAAAATAAAATTTTAGATTGGAGTCATATTTCAAGTTCAAAAATATTAAATATTAATTTTATTAGAGAAAATCTTGATAAAAATTGGAATTGGTTTAATCTATCTGAAAACCAATACCTACTAAATTTTGAAACATATATTCAAAATCAAGATTTACCATGGTTATTAAATGGAATTACTCAAAACAAAAATTTTTCTTTTGAACAATTAAAATCTATAAATCAAAATATTTCTTATAGTTTATACTCTAATAATGAAAACATAAATTGGGATCTACTAATTGAAGACCCTTATCAGGAATGGGAATGGGAATTTTTGTCTAAAAATAAATCTTTGGATTGGAAAATTATCAAAGATAATTTTGATTATCCGTGGTCATGGTATGAATTATCTAAAAATCCTAACATAAAATTAGAAATCATTTTTGAAAATAAAGATTTACCATGGGTATGGGAAGAAGTTTCAAAACATCCAAAACTTGATCCTAATTTGGTACTAGATAATTTAGACATTTCTTGGAATCCAATTGGTCTCATATTTAATGATATGAAATATTCCAAAAATAAGTATATATCTAATAAACTAAAAAAATACTGTACCAATATACTAACTAAAACAAAATTACCAGAAGATATTATCTATTATATTAATCTGTTTATATGAAAAACAACTATATAAAACAACATTTAGATACACACACACAACTAAACCACTAAGAACACCTATGGACCAAATCCATATATAGGGCCATTACCATATTGGATTGTTGCACCAGATGTAGCAACTGGAATAACACCCATAGGAACTCCTCCATCACCTATTACAGTGATACCAGGTCCTACACCAACTGGAACTACACCATATCCTCCAAATGGACCTCCAACAACTGGAACTCCAACCGGACCACCTACAACCACTCCAGATGGTTGTACAATAGTACTACTAGAATGTCCGCTGTTAACAAACAGTCCTCCTGAAGAAGCCCTAACCGATCGTCCAGTGTGTCCTTGAGGAACAACAATTGGTTGAACAACTGGTCTATGTTGAACTCTAACCGGTTGTCCAGTGTGTCCCTGTTGAACTCTAACTGGATGTCCAGTGTGTCCCTGTTGAACTCTAACCGGTTGTCCAGTGTGTCCCTGCTGAACTCTAACCGGTTGTCCAGTGTGTCCCTGCTGAACTCTAACCGGTTTTCCGAGAGATGCATTTGTGGCATTTCTTGGAGGCCGTCTATCCTTTTCCTTTTGTTGTTCCTTCTGTCTGTCCCTCCCATGGTCAGAAGGCCGTCCAACTGGTCTACCACCACCCGATCCATTGTTAACAGTTATGTTAACAGATGCAACCGGTTTACCTTTAGAGTCTGACATATAATGTGTACTCTGATTCATTCCTCCTTGTTTAAACCGAGGACCATGTCCTCCTCCAAAATGATTACCTTGGGATCCAGGTTGAGGGACTGGCTGGATAGTGAAAACTGTTTGAGGCTTCCTACTGGAAGACCAAGAAACTGTTTGAGGCTTCCTACTGGAAGACCCAGAAACGCCTTTAGGCGAATAACCATTATTACTTATATTTTGAAATGACATGTTAAAATTCTTAGTATAATATATTCTAAAAAATTTTCAATTTTTTTTATAATGATACTTTAAATCATTGTTATTGAAATAAATAAATTAAATCAATATTATTGATTCATTAAGAAAATTAAAAATAAATATCTTTCATCATTATAAAATAATTAATTGACTGGCATATATGATCCAGAAGCTACATAAGATCCACCAAATCCAAATCCGAAAACAGCTCCACCATCTTGATATACTGGAATTCCCAACATATTATTACCAACAGAATTGGTATTATTGTTAGAACCAGGCTTTGGCCTATAATCAACATGCTTTAGAGAACCATCCTTTCTTGCTTCAGGTCCACAATATGGCTGAACATCCCATAGAGCACGTCTGGTGTTAGGACATGATTTCCAACTCCATCCAAATTTCATCGATGTTTCCTTACTAATACCAGAACTAATCTTAAAACCTAGATTTATCATTGTTTCCCTACTTGTATCTAATCCATATTTATTAAACCACTCTTTACTAGGAAATGAATATCCGTTCATTTCCTTGTTACTGTCCAAGTATTCTCTATAATCGTTTTGAAATTCATCAAATTGATCTTTAGTGAGCATCATTCCAGAAATTGGAACAAAATAAGGTCTGATATTATCCGCTTCTTCTTGGTATCTACGAATAGCAGTGTCCGCAGCAATGTCCGCAACTTGAGCCATCTTTTCTGCTTCCTCTTCTTCTTTTATATGCTCAATTGATTTAACTGGAAAACGTGTAATTTGAGGGTTGACATTTCTATATGCACCACCATTTCCGTGATTATTAGATTTAAAAGATCCAATATTTAAATTAGTATAAGATTCCACATCTATATGCTGATTATTTTCTTTCATCTCATTATCGTCATCTTCATTATCAGATTCAAGAAAATCAATACTTGAATTACCAGATTTGTTATTATCTTGATCCATGAAGTTAGTAAACATATTTTTCATTTGTCTCAAGATGTTTTCAGTACCAGAGGTTATTTTTTTTTCCACATTAGTGATATCTTCCTTCAACTGACCTGTTATATCAGTCAAATCCTTACTAGAAACACAATTTTTAATTGCATTTTCAATTTCCTTGATACGTTCATTCTGAGAATGTACAATTCCTTTAAGAACTTCAAATTCTTTATTATTATTATTAACTCCACTCATTTTAAATATAGTTAAATTCAATAGAAACCCCTATACAAAAATATTTTCAATTTTTTTTATTTAGACATATTTATATAAATGAACTAGCAGACATCTTTCTTCTTCTTACAGAAATAATACACAAGTAGAGTATTAACAGATAACTTAAAACTATATAATAATGATAATCCTGTAGTGTAAAATATTAATTCTTTGAATAACATAATATATATGTTAGTTTTATCAAACAAAAATCCTCTAACTAACCACAAAATTGTCCAAAATATAGTTAGAAGAAAAACTTCAAAATTGGTAAAAGTTGGTATTGTATTTTCACACTTTTGTAAAAATCCAAAAGCTTTAAATAGAGATAAATTCATCCTATAGATATTTGAAGCTAATAACACTAAACAATTAAGAAAAGAATAAACACTAGAGTTATATCTCATCAAGTCTTTTCTTAATGATTTATTTTTTTTTCGTAAACTATTAATAATATTTCTAAATTCTGAATTTGAACTATTAAGTAAATTTACTTGAATGGTTGCCTCCAAATACTTATCCAAAATTTTGTTAGTATCTATTTTCTGATTATCAGGTATGCCCATATACAAATCTTTGGTAAATTGATGGTAAATAAAATTCAATTTTTTAATATCTATAAAATATTGAATATTTATACAATATTGAATATTTATACAATATTGAATATTATATCATAGGAGTTGTTTATTAATTGTGTAATCCTATCAATAAAGTTTTTTATATAATTTTCATCTATATCAAATATAATAAACTTTGATAATAAAATGTTTCTGAGTGTTGATAGTTTCTTTACACTAATAATCGTAAGATGTTCTATTCCAAATATTTTTCTTGCATTTATTATTTCAACTTTATCAGTTTTATATAGTTTTAAGTAAACATCCTTACCAAGATTTGTATATGTTAACTCGTCTCTTTTCAAATTGTAATTAAGATATTTTTCATAATATCTTATTTCTGAATTAATAACTTCAATATCTATTTCTGAAATCTGATTAATAATAATTTCTGAATCATTCTTGCTGTGTTTAAACATATTAACGTATTTAGAGATTATCATTTTTCTTTCATTTAATTTCTCAAGTACTGAATCCAAAACTATTTTTTGTATTTTCATTTGATTTTCTAAATGTTCTTTTATCTTATTTTTTTCAACATTCCTGTTTATTATATTATTTTTGATATAAGTCGAACTTGAGTTTAACTTTATACTTTTATACTTTCCAAAATTATGATTAAAACTACAGTTTAAACCATGTTTACAGGATCCTCTTTTTTTAATCTCCCACAAACAATTTACTTTAGGATGATATTTTTTACACAAGTCTCCTAACATACATTTATTTTTTTGCCAATCTTTACAAACCTCTTTATGTTTTTTATGACAATAAATATCAATACATCTATTATTCCTTAAATATTGTATACAGATATTATTATTTTCATCATAATTTTCCATCAGATATTTAAATTTTTACTTGTGGTTTAATAAAAAAAATTCAATTTTTATGTACGATTATTATTTTAATCAATCTCTTCTATAGCAGGACCTTCATCAGATTTATCATTACTTGGATTTTCATTTTTATTTTCATTAATATCTGAATCATTGTTTTCTTGTACATTTGAACCTGCAGATGCTGTATATGCTTTTTGAATTAATGGTGATATTAAATCTTCAATTTCCTTCTTTTTATTATCGTAATCTTCTTTACTGTAACTTGTCTCAGCATCTAACCATACTAATCCATCTTGAACAGTTTTTTCAATTAACTCAAAATCATCACCTAATGACTCTTTCATTTTATCTTCTGAAATAACGGAACTCTTTACACTATACAAATAGTTTTCTAAGCCATTTTTAGATTCTAGTTTCTGAACAATAACATCATCTTCTTCTTTGAACTTAGCAGCCTCTTCAACCATCTTCTCAATATCTTCTTTTGATAATCTATTAGATTCATTCTTAATAGTAATCTCTTCAGATTTACCAGAACTCTTTTCAACAGCAGAAACCTTAAGAATACCATTAGCATCAACTTCATAACTAATTTCAATTTGTGGTTGTCCTCTAGGCATTGGAGGAATACCAGTTAATTGAAATTCTCCTAACTTATTATTATCTCTGGTTAATTTCCTTTCTCCTTCAAATACTTGAATAGTTACTCCAGGTTGATTATCAGCATATGTGGAAAATGTTTGAGACTTTTTAACAGGAATTGTTGAATTTCTGGGAATCAAATTAGTCATTACACCACCTGCAGTTTCTACACCAAGAGATAATGGTGTAACATCTAGTAATAGAAGAGATGAAGTTTTATCATCTACATCTCCATTCAATATAGATGCTTGAACAGCTGCTCCATAAGCAACAGCTTCATCAGGATTAATGTTTTGACATAATTTTTTTCCATTAAAAAATTCACTTAACATATTCTGTATTTTAGGAATTCTAGTTGATCCTCCCACTAAAACTATTTCATGTACATCTGATTTACTCATTTTTGCATCCTGTAAAACTTTGTTAACAGGATCAATACATTTTCTAAACAGAGATCCACACATATCCTCAAATTTAGCTCTTGTTAATACTATATTAAAATCTATATCAGAAGAAATACTATCAACTTCGATGTTGGCTGTTGTTGAAGATGATAATGATCTTTTTGCTTTTTCAGCTGCTGTTCTTAACTTTCTAATTGCTCTTTTATTATCCGAAAGATCAACTCTGTGTTTTTTCTTAATTTCTGACAAAAAATGTTGAGTTATCAAATTGTCAAAATCAGAACCTCCTAAGTGAGTATCACCTGCAGTTGCTTTAACCTCAAAAATACCTTCATCAATTGTCAAAAGAGAAACATCAAATGTTCCTCCTCCCAAATCAAAGATAAGAATATTTTGTTCTGGTCCTTTTTTATCCAAACCATATGCAATAGCAGCAGCTGTTGGTTCATTAATTATTCTAAGTACATTAAGTCCAGCTATAACCCCAGCATCTTTTGTCGCCTGTCTTTGAGCATCATTGAAATATGCAGGAACAGTAACTACTGCATCTGTTACATCACTACCAATGTAAGCTTCAGCAATATTTTTCATTTTTGTTAATATCATTGCCGAAATTTCTTCTGGTGTAAATTTCTTAGTTTCTCCTTTTACTTCTACTTGTACTTTAGGTTTATTATTATCATTACAAATTTCATAAGATAAATTCTTTTTTTCATCTTGTAGTAATTGATCATTATAATCCCTTCCTATTAATCTTTTGGCATCATATATTGTATTTTTAGGATTTTGAGAAGAAACACTTTTTGCTGCATCACCAATTAATCTTTCTTCTTCAGTGAAAGATACATAAGATGGAGTTGTTCTATTACCTTGATCGTTTGCAATAATTTCAACATTTCCGTTTTGATAAACACCTACACATGAGTAAGTTGTACCCAAATCAATACCTATAGCTTTTGACATATATAATATTGGACTAAAAACATTAATATAAATAATCAATTTTTTTTAGTATACAATTACAACAATTAATAAAAAATTGATTATTTATTACCCACCTTATATATAATTTAAAAATGTCAAGTATAAATGATCTAAACATAAATATCTTAAGAGATAATTTCAAAGATTATAGATGGAGTGATATTTCAGATAAAACTCCTGATGAAATATTTTGTGCTATACAATTGTGTTGGAAAATACCAAATATAGCCTTGTTAATAAGGAAAAATGAAAATAACAAATCTATATTTGGAAAGTTCTTTATGGAAGAATTAAAAAATAATAAAATTCCTGTAGAAATTGATGTTTTGGTTTTAAATAGAGATAATTATATGTATATCAATAAAAAATCAAAACACATACTATCTCATTTATCCAAAAATTTATTTTGTATAGATGAATGTTTATGTATTGTATGTTCAATTGATTGTAACGAAAGTTCAATATGGACATGTAGTGAATGTACAACAAACGTATGCAAAGATTGTGTTAAAAATATAGTTAAAACAAATGATTCTATTTTTAAATGTCCTATTTGTAAGATTGATCACACAATACATCTAACAAAAAGTGAATTAAATAATATTATTAAAAAAAAGAATTATACTATTTCTGTATGAATTTTTTCTCCAAACTCATCTACAAATGTAATATTTATTTTATCAGAACTCGGTTTTAAAGAAAGTTTAATGAAACCATTCTTAAAAAAAATATTATCATTATCATTAGAAGGAAAGCTTCTATGCTCATATATGCCACTTCCTGCACCAGAAATTAAATGTTTTAACATATAGTTTGTACAATTATTTTTAATTGTATGAATTTGTAAATTATGATCATGTCCAGATATATACATTTTTACATTATATTTTTCAAATAAATCAATTAATGATGAAAATAATTCTTCATTTATACCATAAACTCCCAAAGATATAAGAGGATAATGACCAATTACAATCTTATTATTTTTTGACTTTGATAAACCATATTCTAACCATTTCATCATTTCTTTTCTTTCATTATCAAAATTTACTATTTTTTGTCTCATAATATTTTCATTAACATTACTGTAATTTGGTTGAATAAAACATGTATCAATTAAGAAAAAATCATAATTATAAAAATTTAGTTTATAATAAAAGTATGGAAAATTCCAATTATAATCTTTTGATCTATGTCTAATTTGAGCATAAGAATTTCCCAAATGATCATGATTACCTAATATAGGATAAATAGGTAATTTGATATTAGAATTTTTTATTTTTTCCCATAATTTATCACTTTCATTTATCACACCATCAGGATAAAAATTATCACCAACTAAAATTAACGAATCTCCAAATTTAGAATCATTATTAATAGTTTTAAAAATATTATATGTATGGTTATTAAAGTAACCAATATCTCCTAGCAAGTAAATACTTTTTTCCATATAATTTTATATTAAATTACCTTATAAATAAAATTCTGTCTTAAAAAGTTTTACATTAAAAATATTAAAAATATCAATAAGTATATATGGACGATAAAATTTTACTTATTATAATACTGATATCAGGTATCTATTTTTATAATTCTATTATGAAAAAAAGAGAAATGGAACATATGGCATCTATAACAGGAGCTGTTTATAAAGTAAATAAAGATAAGGATGATATTGAATTTACCAAAGTGAACCTTGGTAAAAGTATTTATTTTGGTATGGAATTAGAACATCTAAAAAAATTACCAATAATTGATAGCGATACAATAAATAATGTAGTTGATATAGATTTAGAAAAAAAACTTTGGAGTGGGAAAAAAATTAGCCTTTATCAAATAATTAAATCAATGCAGGAGGAGCTTCATGAATGTGGAAGCGATATTAAAATAAATGTAACTAATATGGAAAATATAAAAGATAGAAAAGATTTTATTAAAATGATACCTTACCTAAAAAATGATATATTAGAGAGAATAAATTATGAATCAATAAAATGCTTTATAAAATCACGTGAACCTTCTAATCTATTAAATATTATTAGATTAAATAATAGTATTCCTGCATTATTTGATATTCATAACTCATTGATTATTAATAATTATTTATATAAAATAACATATTTAGGAGTAGTAAAATATAAACTAGATATAGATATTGATATTGATGAATCTGCTAATATACTAAATGCTTCACTAGAATCAACTTTACTTAATGATATAAATAATCATAATAATACAAATCATTTAATAATTGTATTGAAAGGGGAACCTTATAAATTAATAGATAATAAAGTAGAACATTTATTAACTAAGGAAATCTTTCAAATAGATATTCCAGATGATATATTAAAAAATAAATTAGATGTGATTGATGATGAATCAAATATTATAGATGATGAATCAAGAGACAATATTGAAGACGAAATGGAATCTATCCATGATGAATCTTCAGAAGAAGAAATTGTACAAATTACTAATAAAATTAATAATAAAAATCTTATAATTCAATCATTATTTTATATTGATGACAAATTATACTTTATTCATAAAAATAAAATTTATCCTAATAAAGGGATTGGGCTAAGACTAAATTATTTTATCAAAAGTAATGATATTTACATTAGATCTGTAAATAATTTTTACTACTATAAAAGCTTTAAATTAAATACAAAATTAATTTTCTCATGTAGTTCTAATCTATTCTTTACAATTGAAAATGATTTAGTCAGTGATTTGCAATATTTTGATGACTATTTTAAATTTAAGAATACACATAATATTGATCAAGATTTAAATTGTAATCAATATAACTCTGTATTATCACAACTAAAAATTAGCAAAAAAATTAATGATAACATTAAGACAAATATATTAAAAAGTCTAAAATGTACATTCTAAAAAAGTAAATAATTTTGTATTATTAATACAATATTATATACTATTATTAAATATTCATATCCAGTTATAAAAAAATTAAGATAATCTGTTTTTTTCTATATTAATTTAAATTAATTTTTTTATTTTTAGAGTTTGTTCTAATAATCTTTAAAATTATATTCATTTAATTTAGAAAAGTCCTTACTTTTATCATTTGACAAAACATAAATATATGTATTTTGTATTGTACTATTCTTATACAAGTGGAAATTATGATCTAAATATGTAAAGTTATTTTTAGATATCATTATTTTTAATTTAAAATACTTAGACTTATTTAATTCATTGATAATATGAAAATCTCCATAATCAATTTCTTCAATTATTTTCTTTTGGGGATATTTATACTTCATTATTTTTTTACCTATAGTATCCCATATCGGTATTGTTATTATAAATGATAATCTTTTATCATCTTCATAATTTGATGTATTTTCATCCAAGTAATTAAATAATTTTTTTATTCCTTTTGTAATAATATCACTTTGATAAGGTGGATTGAAACTATAAATACCATGTTCTGGATTAAAGTTAAAAAAACTTCCTTTAGATCCAAAGTATCTTTCTACATCATAATACAATGAACAATAATTATCTAATGTAAAGTTAATACTCGACCCAAACAATTCAAAATTTAAACCAAAATCTGAATTCATCTTCATCAAGTTTTCTGGCAATACGCCTAATTGATTATTGTTGGATCCTAGCAATTGATATCTATATGTCATTACCCATATACATAAATCAAATTTAGATTCATCACCAATATACTTTTCTTTTAGCCTATTATAAATATCTTTTGGTATTAAGATATTATCAATAATATTTATTAACCTATTAAAATTTATTTCGATATCTTGTTTAATTAAGAATTTATAAAAGATTGTTTCTTTTTTTTCCCTATTAAATTTTTTTTCTATTTTGTTAATTTCAAATATACCATTTAAATTATCTTTATTATCATCTTTATACTTATTTAATTGCAATAAATTACTGTTATAAACTTTAATTAAATTTTGTATAATTTCATCTACTCTTTTTTTGGGATCAGTAATATATTTATCAAATTTACAAAAATTTAACAAAGTTTGTTCTAAATTACTTATATTAGAACAACTATTAGGAAAAAATGAATCTCCCGTAAAATCATAATCAGAATATAAAGAAAACATCCAAGATGCTAATATATTAGTTAATGTTCTTATACATGATTTCTTTTTATTAAATATATCTTTACCTATTGATTTTGTGCAAGAAATTATAAATGATTTTAATAAAGCTTCATATTTTAAACCTCTAATAATCTCCAATTTTGGATTAATACTAAATTCTTCTGGTTTTAAT
>JACKZZ010021234.1_pt1 | contig 19109 bp, 25 predicted proteins | sample 8027871 | NCBI WGS metagenome assembly JACKZZ01 (sample SAMN15724774, study PRJNA655200) | protist metagenome | isolation source: fluorescence activated cell sorting (FACS) single amplified genomes of... | place: USA: West Boothbay Harbor, Gulf of Maine | collected 2000-07-19
GTACAAGGTTCCGACGCCCGCGCAGAAAAAACTCATATGGAAGCGTCAGGTTTGAAATCGTCAAAGTTGAAATAGTTTGTGATGCATAAAATGGATGCCAGTTGGAACCCAGTTTCCAAGTGGCGCAAGACAAATTTCGGCGGTCCCTAAATCCACTTTATCATGCTGCTTAGGCAAAGAAGAGCGATTTTCTCATGCTACTTTAGCAGCTCGAGCTGTAACCCCAAACAGGCTTACAATCGGCCTCACTTGCCTGCTCTGCAACACACGGATCTCGGGTCATGCATTTTATGCATGACAAATCATTTCAACTTTGTCGATTTCAACTCTGACACATCCATAACTCAGCCCCCCACGGTAGAGCTCCGCGACGCCGCGCGGCACGCCCAGACCGGCCGACATCCGCTTGGACAGGATCCAGGTAGGATAGTTTATCATGATGTCCAACCCGTTGGCCAGCATCACCACCCCCAGCTGCCGGATGTACTTGTTCTCGCGAAAAAACTGCTGCACCGCCTGAGACGAGGTGTCGCTGTTCGCGGGGGCCGCCTCGACGAAGACGGGGTTTCTGGTGGAGGAGCTGAAAGTTGGACCGGCAGTTACGCTGCCCGCGAGCGCGGGGGCCGACGTCGGTGCTGGTTGCATGGCGTCGACGTGCTGGTTCCTCTAGGTGGTGGTTGTAGGTGTGGATAATAAAGCACGCCTTTATGTCGTTGTCGCTTCACGGTCACGCTCCGAGATAGACTTGTAGCGCCGGCTCCGGGAGGTTTAGCAAAAGCTAACTCGCTCTGTGGTGACGTTGTACCAGCCTCAGTTCTATAAAGCCGTCGGTTTGCAGATCGTAGTATGGTCAGCGAAGCAGAAGCACGACAGCCGCAAAAGTCTGCCACGATCAACTTCTGCAGCGAGCGGACAACGAGTGCCTGCTGACGCTTCAGAACGCATGATGTCCGCCCTTTGCTTTCAAGTGCATTTTTCAACTTTAGAGTACATTGGAGGATATCGTAGTTAAGTTGCGATCACGAGAGAGTAAAAAAACCTTGAGTGTCGTGCTGTCGCTGTGTCTGTTCAGATTTTCTAAGGACCTGATCATAATGTTGCAGTCAGGAGAAAGCGGCTATAATTTGTGTCGTCCTGACAAGTCCTCACAGTGAAACGGCGCTGTCTTGAACTCTACTCCCTCTTCCACCTCATCACTTCTTTAAAATATCAACAGACTTCGCTCCCGAGCACACTCACACCAAGACAGAACTTGGTTTTGTTCTTCTTGTAGTACTTGTAACGCTTACATGATTTACTCGTCCAATGCACAGGATACCACCAACTCCATGGAGCGCGCTGTAACTAACCGAGCGACTCAAATCCTCAACGACCGACGGTTCATCCTGATAGATTACAGGCGGCAAAACATCTCGTACATCAAATAAATTCTTTTTTGCCAGTAATTCCATGCCGACTCCGAGTCCGACGTCGACAGTGTATATTAGCACGCACTGAAGCTGCCATCCGCACCAAAAACAAAGCAAACTCTACTCATCAAATAACGCAGGCAGAGCAAGGATAATCACAATCAGTGGCTGAGTCTCTGTTCAGAAGTTCTTTTTGTAGGTCAGCACCAGTCATCCTAGAAAGAAGTAGAATCTTCGAGAACTACGGGCTCGCCATTGCTATTGCTGTTCAGCCTCGTCTATGCGCATAATTATCTGAGGTACAGCTCCAATGCCAATGCGAAAATGCGGCTATTCATCATCATCATCTTGCTAGCATAGGGTAGGGCTGCTAGGGGTTATTATTGATGATAAATGGCCGGCACCACCGCTTGCTGTTCCTAGACATAGTTGCTTTTGATATAATCATACAGGGTGTACATATACTTGTGATTCTGGTTCACGTTTTTTTTTTAAGTAAACTCTGATTTTTTAAGCGTAAGCGTTCCGCGTTTTTTATAATAAAAAACGCGGAACACTTCTGAATCTGAAGATAAATTTGTTGGAAGAGATGATAGATGGATCACCGCCTGGGCCACCGCCTGCTCCTAGGACAACTTGTTTTAAGTATCATACAGGGTCGTGCATGCTTGTGATCCTTTTCTACTGGTTCACGGTTTTTACGCTTCTGAAGCTGAACTTGCTGGAGAAGATGATAGACCACCGGCCCCGCCTGTTCCTACTAGGTGTTGAATAAAGCTTAACCTTCGTTACCAGCCAATGATGAATACTGTTTCGTCACTCGCGCAACCTGTCCCCCAGGCTGAGACTTGTACTCCACTCGGACCCGTCCTCGCATCCGATCACGCATCGTCCGGAGGGGTGGAAGCTGGATATTATAGAATGCCCACGCGCCGGTGAAATAAGATCCGCCAGGCTGCAGGCATTGGCGAAAGATGGCCTCCACAATGTCAGGACTCACACCGGTGCCGCAATACTCATTGACTATTGCACCATACCCCTCGCGGCCTGCACCCCAGCATTTGGTTTCGCGGATTTCGTTCTCAATCGTGTCTTGTCTTAGAGTGGAGAGCTTAATCGGGCTATCAGGCTTTCCCCGAAGTTCTCGAAAATGTGCGTCGTGAGCGAAAGACTCACTATAGCGATTCCATGCTCCGGGGCTGGCGTCTACGATGTAGGTCGGATTCCGGGCGGGAGGTGCGTGTGCGTGGTCTTCAAAGTAGGGGCGCAGAAAATCGTTGTAATGCACCCTCTCGGCGATACTTGACGCGGTCGCGCAAAGCACCAAAACCTTTAATGGTGTCCCGGGGGTGGAAGAAGGTGCAGCCGTACTTGCTGCCACGTGTCGTCGTCGTGGTGCTGGTGCCTGCTGCACTTGTTCCGTTAAAGCAGCTCTGCTGCTGCTGCTGCCCACGATGTTTATTCCAGGAACCGAAGCAGGCCCTCTTCTCCTTTTGCAGCAGCGAGCTGGGTCAATGTCATGATCTGCTGTGCGCGTGATTGCGAAGATTGACGGCGCGGCCAATAAAATAGCACACGAGAAGACCACGATCTGCTGCATCATGAAGCGTCGAGGACAGCACTGCGACAAACTCAAACTGCAATAAACTTGCGCGCGTGCAAGTTTCATGCTGATGCTCCTTGCTGGGCGGGGGAGTCAACGGAATTTGTGAGTTTTGCTTTGAGCTCCTAAGGGGGGTTCGGTAGATGAAGAGTTCCGTACAATCGAAAACCGAACCAAAATAAACAAAAACTAAAGATGCGAACTTACGATGAAAATAACCAGGAAGCAGGGTATAATTTAGAAGTTGGAGGCAACGTGTGGAAATTGATTCGTAAAATGTATGCGGGTAAAAATGTTGTGCGAGGCTCCAATCGAAATCGAGTACTTTTTTTCAGATGTTGGATAGAACAAGAGCTACCTGCTTTATTGTTTAGTACTCAATCCGATTCAGCATCATTCCACTGCAGGAAATTATTACGGCAACCGAAAAGGAGAAGGAGAACTTGGATCTCTAGATCGTAGCGCATTCATTTAAGATTCGGCTGAAATATTTTTTATCACCGTAGTTGCATTTTCAACTTCACCGAAATGGAAATCATGAAGACCACGACAGAGCCACATCACAATTATCGCGGATACACGGGAAAGAGGCCTCGACCTCCTGATCGTTCCAGACAATATAGTATTTTTTTCACATGGTCAAAAGCATCTTCGGAGATTTTGATCTTCTGCTTGTGGCATAAATGAGAGGACGGCAAACAATACCGAGGGTGGAGCTCCCACTCCGCAGACGATGATGATCGACCCACAACTCTTGTTCCATTTATTGTTGTTCCTCGTGTCAAAACCAGAGCCGATAACCGAAATAGATGTCGCGCAACGTTCGAAAAAAGTCCAAGGTTTGTGCGCTTCAACACAAGAGATCCGCTCAACTTCAATGGCATGCAAATTCATCTACGGAATGAGAATGTGTCTTTGATGAATTCAAAGCTTCAGCTTTACTTTGCTTTTCGTCCAGCATTCCGAAACTGCATCTTCATACGAACATCTTTTTGCTTCGCGGTCATGATCTTACCACGATTTGATTGATAGCAAAAAACCTAGGCATCTTCATCATACAGCTCTTCGTTTCAGGCCGAAACAGGCAGTTTTATATTCATTTTTTCACGCATGGGCATGCTGTCAGTCTGTCCCTGTCGAAAGGAGGATTGAAGCAGCACTTCCTAGATCGTCGTCGTCCCCTTCCTCAGGGTACAACCACTCATTTCACGCCAGCGACGCTTTTCGGTTCTGGGGGCTCTTCGCTTTTCTGGGACTCATTCCCAGCTTCGGATGCCCCTCTTCGTCTTCCTTGGTCATTGTGGAGAGAAGACGGAACTCGAACTCATTGTAGGCCATGCCCTGCGATCCCTCTGCTATCCCGGCACCTGTTGATAGTGGCATGATGAGTCGCGTTGATGTTGACCACGAGATTTTCATATATGGAAAATGATTCATTGTGAAGATCCACTACTGAAGTATTTGGATTTTGTTGTTGGTTTCGCTTTAGTACCGTGGTCCTTGGCATTTTCCCACTCTTCTTCAGTCATGAGCTCGACGCCCGGTTGGACGTTGAGCAAGTTAGCCGCGTCCCGCACCGAGAGTGTGTTGTCGCCGAGGATGCCGTAGGCCTCCATCAAACTTTGGGGTGTTATCATGCCGCCGGAGGGGGCAAAAAACTTGTAGGCCTCCCGGATCTCCTCCTCGCGCGAGAGCGGGCGGGAGAGATGGTTCAAGAGGGCGCAAAGCTCGGGAAAGGTAATCCCGTCGTCCGGATCCTTGGGGAACTTGACATCTGGGAGGTGTTGATGAGTATTGTATAATTTTCTGTTGTGCTAAATTCGCCGAGCGCAGGGTGAAATACATGTCAACAGTTATTCTCTTCGTGGGCAAATAAAGTAGTAACCTTTGGCTCCCATGTGTGTCGTGTGCGACCAAATGATAATGAAGCGGACCACGGTGCTCAAATAGCAAGACCAAAAATTGGTATGAGCGATTTGTCAATAGCTGCGTTCAGCGCTAATACGTCATCGTCAGCTATGGGATAGAGGATCGAAGAAAATGACAAAAGTAAAGTGGGTACTGATGCCCAGCACTCGCAGCATCTGATTGAACTCCTGCTCGTCGATACTGCCCCCGTTGTCCTTATCGAACATAAGGAAAAACTATGCACAACAAGGCATTCTCTTTCCCCGTTAGTATGTTGATCCCACCTCGTGAAGATGACAGATTGCAGATCCATGTCAACGACACTCTTCGTTCAGTGTCGATAAGCATCCCAGCATCTAAAGACTCAAATTTGTGGTGGAAAAAGAGAAAAATCTTGCGTAGGATACGAGTTCCTTGAAGTCATCGCTATCGACGAAGCTCATTTTCGTGTCGCGTACTAGGTGTAGGCCGTTGTCCAGAAACAGCTAGATCCGTGAATCTTTCAGCAAAAGGAGCAGCGGATCAGGAGCTGCTCGGTGGTTGTATCATGTTGATTGAGCGTGCACTTTCGATCTTAGTGGTCTTCAGGGTTGGAACTACATCGAGGGAGATGGCCCTCCCGATTGGCGATTTCAGCTGGCTCAGCTGATCAGAACGAAGATAGACGAACTTCAGGTGGCCATCTTGATTTTAGAAAAACATAAACACCTTATCATGCAGCTGGACCTCGAGCGGACAAATAATCGTCCGCGGGGACACCACCAGGGGACATCAACTCCTCTCAACACTCGCTGGCTGTTGTGCTTCTTGAGTTCCAGTTCGTTTGTCTTTGCATGCTTTCTCGTGTGAAGGTCGTATTAAATCACTTATATGCAACTCGACGAGATCATTGTCATTCAGATTCAGGCTCTGCATCACAATTTCACTCAAATGGAAGAACGTGAAACAAGGAGGCGGACAATGAATACGCCGGTCATGGATGAGTAGTCTTCACTTTGGTTCGCTTTATTCCGGGGGCGCCAGGAGAAGTAGACAGCGCGTGTTCATTAATGTGTATGTGACAGATTGATAGACTCAACCACATCTATACGCACCCATGCGGAGCCGGACCCTATCTGAATTCTCAAGCGATGCCAATCAGTGAGAGCAGCAACATCCGATGAAGTAACTGTTTTTTTCTGTCGCGGCTTCCTGCCATATGGCAACTCATCAGTGCTCCCTGTCCGCGATGAGAAAAAGTCTTCACTACAGCTCTTCCCTGCCAGCACTATCCGTCTCCGGCGTGCCCCAATTGAACTGGTGGCGACCAGCACAGCAAATGACGTGGCGGCTTTCTTCCTTCTTTTGACCTATTCTGAGTGCCGTCGAATGTGGAGGAGCGCCCGCTGCAATGGAAGAACTAGAAGAGCCATTTCTTGCAAGAGCTTTTTCATCCTCACTCTGGTGTCGTATCCTCTCTTGGAAGAAATTCTCTGAGTTCAACACGAACTCCTGCTCGCTTGGCACCGGGTCGCGCGTCACGTCCCGGAAAAATCCCGGATCGATCCGGAACACCTGGCTCTTGTGAAGTTCCTTCCCGGCAGAGGACTGCAAGATGTGCTGAAACAAGGTTTCCCGCTGGCCGCAGGTCACGCCGCACCGCCGGACGCACTCGTTGCGATACGTGGTGAAGGAGGGCGAGAGACGACTACACACACTTTCACTGTCACCGCGGTCTGCTGAGACCACGGACGAGACGAGATGAGCCGCAGTAGAAGTTGCTTTGGTACTAGAAGAAGACAAGGATGAGGGTTCTTTCATCGGTGCGAGCGTCGTCGTTGAGGACGCAGCGGGATTTGGTATCACTTCTTTCACGGCGATGGTGGTATCGTCTTTGTTTCCACCTGCTGTTGCCAGTGCTCTACCATTACCCATGCCATCGTGGATGTTGGCTTGGAGACCAGCTGTTGTTGATGCTGTAGGTCTACTACTACTTCCCTCGTGGTACGACGAACCCGCAACAGCTCCTTCTCTCGTCGTTTGCGGGACCGAGAAGCAGGCATGAAGGTCTGTGGCGCCACTCCCGACGACCGTAGAGGAAAGCAGTGCGAAGTCCTCCGGAAAAATCTGTCGCAGGCGGCGATCACAGTCGAACTGGCAGAGGGTGCGGCACTTCGTCTTGAAATTCGCGTGGTCGCGGTAAAACAGCGAAAAGTACCAGGAGTGGCGCGGGTACACGCGGTTGATCGGGAAGGACCGGAACGTCTGCGTCCGTACGCGGGCGTCAAGGGCCGCGGTCTTCAGGACGAAGAAGGACACGAACTTCACCGGCTCCTTTGTCACATGCACGGGAGATGCTGATGGCGCCGGTTGAGATACTGTAGTTGAAGTTGATTATAAGAAAAGTATAGTCAAAGTGGGTTTATTCCCTTTAGTTTCCGACATTTCAGACAGTAAGTTTTGATCAGTGCTTACGTTCAGTAAAGGCATCAACCCAAAAATCCATGTTCGATGTACTGTAGAAGGGTCTTCATCCGAATTGCAAATCTTTTCTGAACAAGACGAGTGCGCTACGTAAAAACTATACCAGCGCCATCCGCTCCGCTCCCGCCATCCTCTGCTCCAGCAGCTGAAGTTGTGCTCGCTGCACCGTCCCCCCTATCACCGCCGGTAGAAGACGAGATCGTGCCCAGGAAGCTTTGGACCGCGGTTTGCACAAAGAAGTCGCCTTCCGGGAGCTCCCCGTCGCAGTAGTCGTGCCCCGCGATTACCCCACCTATCCTCAACTTGGGCCACCACGCGATCAAGTCCGAGAACACGCCCTGGAAGTCGTGGCGCGCGTCCAGGTAAACGAAGTCCAACGACTGGTCCGCCACTTCTTTTGCCGCGTCTTCGCTCCACGCGTGCAGAATTTTGTACCGGTCTTCAAATATGGAGCGGAACTACAAAAGCGTCTTGCCGGTGTTGGAAGCAAGAGGACACTTTGTCACCAGAAAAGGAAAAATACATGTGTTGTTTGGTTGACGCGATAATCAGGTCCATCGATCGAATGATGAAACAAAACAAATACAACTCCAAATAGGATGATCGAGCAATTCTTGACAAGTAGCGACATATCAAGTAGAGCTATCGCTTCTTCCAGACCCCGACGCAGCTACAACCGCCTCGCCAGTGCATACCGAACGGCTGCAATGCTTCGAGCGCTTTTTGCTTCAGCGTCTGCATGCCGGTGGAGGCGATGTTGGCGATGTCGATGTAGGTCTGCGACACGACGTGCTCCCACCGGTCTACAAGGTACAGCAATTTCCCCTGCCACTTCTCCAGAAATTGTTTCGCGTGCACCCCCCGCTGCACCCCGATCTCCACCGCGTGTCCGGTGAGTCCCATGCAATTGAGCAGGTACGCGAAATCCTCCCGCGTGTTTGGGTAGTGCGACGCGAGACACTTCTCGAACTTTGCCTCGTTTTGGTCCGACTCGGGTGGCGGTGCGGCTCCTGCGCCGGTAGAGGTACTGTCGGCGGCCTGGGTGGTCGCCGTGTCTCTGTGGTCTCGATCAGTAGCATTTTCATTCGGATTCGCAGCGACCTGTCGAACGGAGTAATTCAGAGCAGAGAACAAAGCCCTGACAAGCACGAGACAGCGGACCGCGCAACGCAAACGCCAGCTGGGCCTCCGTTTGCAAGAACCGTTGTGGTTCATCGCGCTCGGATCTTTTTGCAGGTCTTCTGCAAATCTTGTTGGGCGGGTGGCCTTGCGTCGCTTTTTGAGAAGGTCCCACATGATCTACTCGTGGTGCTGTTCGAGGCAGCTACCTGCTGCTGTACCTCGCCGCCGTTCTGGACCCCACAGAGCTCCTCCTGCTCGTTTCCGATGTGCAGAAGAACGGTCTGTCAGGAGCAGGACACTTTCTGCACCAAGAAGGAGCGCATGGTGTAGCTGTAGAGCTAGAGGGCACGCCAGCAGCTACAAGAATAACCTTGTTATCGCCATGATCTTTTCGGTGCCTCGTACGACAACGCCATGCTGAACGTAGATGAAAAAATCGTGCAGATTCGATGTTGATTTGCAAGCACTAATTTCAGCAACCGATCAACAGGCACGTGTTGGAGGAGGAGGTCCCCTGGTGTGTGAGTGTGTGCGTCGACTACGTATCTACCCGAGAGAAGTAGAAGCCACAAGAGGAGCAACTACATGACCGAGGCGCGTTCGAGGCAATGGGAACACAACGAAAAAGGGAACTCAGAAGGGGGTGGTCTGACACAGCGACCAAAAGGACAATGTCCGCTGCCTGCAGCGATCTGGAATCACCTCCCAAAAAACAAAGACTCCAAGGGACATATTATGGCGAGGTACTTTTTTACGTCTGTTGAACTTGAAGATGCAGTTGTAGTATTTGTACTTAACTTTCGCGTTATCTTCTTGTTGCCCTAATATTCGAAATCCAAGGAATAGGAGACACTGCTCACCGGCCTCGTTACTAAGGGGAAGGGCTTCCTTGTTGATCGTCATAATAGCAAAAGTCTACGCCCGCCGAAAAAATCTTCATGGTCCGCGGCACAGTTTTTTTCTGACTGATCATAAAACGCGTGGCTTTCCCCTCCAGCGATAGTACGACCTATGTATTCTTCAAACAGCCTGGACGAGATCCCGCGCCACACCCTCCCGGGCAGTCGGGACCGCAGACAAGTACGCGAGAATACCGGCGCCGGCCGCGAAGACGCTCAGTGTCGGATACGCGAACGGGACGGCGGTATCGAGGAACAAACAAAACACCGCACTTCCCGTAAAGCAGCCTCCGAAAATCTTCAACAAAGGGCGCGGGGAAGATCCGGGGTTATTTTCGTTGGTACTGCTGTTTGAGTTTGAACAACTCGGAAGTCGTCCAAGTGGCTGCGGTGTCCACCTGGCGCAAGAGTTGTTTTCGACTTTTGCAGTCTCCGCACGAACGACGTTCGTAGAGTTGTGTGGTCTCAGAAGGTTTTCCACATCTTCACCGACTCGAGCCTCATTCAGCATTGCTGCACCTTCTTGCAAGTGCAACTGCGGCTGTGCAGATTGCTTATTCTCTGTAGAAGCTCTCGCTCTCGCATTCCTTAGCCGCGCATTCCGGGAGAAGTGGAGGGACAGTATGGTAGCAGTGCTGAGAGTTGAAATGGCAAGGAGGAACAGTGGGTGAAGTTCCAACCGCTCGTCTTTTCCTCGCACCAAGTCCAAAGAGTCAACAACCCTTGCCCCAGGAGTCCAGCTGGCAATTCTATTCGCGGAGAAAGCGGCAAGGGTAATGTACGTGACACTTGCAGCTTGGAGCCAAGACTATGCAGCAACAAAAGTGTTTTTGCAGCTTTTGTGTGAGTTTGTTTTCAAGTGAAATCTTCACTGCAGCAGTATGCATCTTCATTGACTTGTGCCTAGTACATTCTTCACGTGTGCGCAGTTTTTTCAGCGGACGACGAACGCGCTTGTTCTATTTGAAACATACAACCGAACCCGTGAGGACGAACATGGTTTGCGGAACAAGTAAGAACGGAGCAAACACACTGGCTGCAACAACGGCTGGCAGCTGCGATGATTTTTTGTTGGTTTCGAAGCGTAGCATCCCAAAAACGCACAACGCGGTATCACCATCACCGCGGCGGCTTTCCCGGTCGATGCAATCGAGAAAATCAACGCACAAGAGTTTGTCCTCCATCTTTTAGCAATTATCACATGCAGATCGGATTGAACATGATGAAGGGGTGCGGGTGCTAGACAATTATACTTGAATACCTGTTCTGGTTCTCGTCTTACCCTCTTTCTCATCGCCAGCTCTCTCTCCCCCTCTCTCTTCCTGCTCGGCACAGTAACAACTATATTTATGAACACGACAGTGGAACAGAAACGTATCTCTTTACAGCTGTCAACAACGAATGGACAAACAAGAAGGCAACGCCTCAATGCACTTGGATACGAAGTATGCCCGACTGCAACAAACAAGAAGCGTCGGTTCCTATCTGGCGACGTCTCGCTTGCTACGATGTGGATTCTCCTCCGGAAGCAGCAGAAGAAGTGTAGCTTTTCTCGTCTTCGGTTTCGGAAGACAGAAGATACTTACAAAATTGAGAGCTCTTTATCTTTTCTGCCATTGATCAAATGTAAAAGCTGGAGCTGCACTGAACCACCTGCGAAAGAAGGTGCGAGAGAGCCCTCCTCGCTAGGGATATGACACAAACACACATGAAGATGAGGCCCTGGTGTTGCCGAAATAAATGAAGCCAAGAGGCCACTCGGGTCGGTCCTAGTAGAAGCAAAAGCGTAAAGGCGAGCTGACAAACACGACTACAGACCAATCCTGCAGCTCATTCCTCCTCCTCCACGTCGGTATCATCCAGCTTCGACAGAAGTATCCTAGCAAATCACTTCGGACGAGGAGTCAACTCGATGTTATCGCTCGACCTTTTAGTACGATGGTCCACTACAGTAGCGGTTGCGCCGGTAGCCCAAATATATGAAAACGCATTTAATACACATCGCTCTGCGGCAGCACATCCGCATGATCCCACCTCAACAGATCTTCATACAGCTGCACCAATTACATCGCGTTGACTTCCGAAAACATCTTTCTAGGATCATAGCCGTTATGACGCCCGTGAGCATGCACTTGATGTCCAGAAACAACTCCTTGTCGTCCGATTCCGGCGTTCCCTCCGCCACCGCGTCCGCCTCGAAATGGAGGGCGTACTGGAAGATCCCCTCCCCCTTTTTCGGCTTGAAGCGCTGCTGGCCGCCGAGCAGCCCCGCCGGTGCCGCGTTATTCGCGGGGGAATCCCCGCGGCCGCGATCCACAAACCCGACCTTGCCACTGGAGCCGCGCTATGCATTGCATAAAGTATCGTAGTGGTAGAAACCGCATGACAAATTTCCTTAGCATTACACATGAAATAATTTGTAATGCGGATTACCATTAAAAGAGAGATTTGCATTTGCAATGGTGCATGACTGCAATTACTACGATACTTTTGCAATGCATACGCACAGCTGGATCCGGAGCGACGGCACGTCGGCGTACTTCCCGAGCGGACACTTCATATCCAGGAAAAAACACCCATCCCCATCCACTTTGTCATGCAAAACATGCACAATTTGCAATGTTTGTCATGCAAAAAATGAATGGGAATATGTGTTTTTTTCTGGATACTTCAGCAGTGCCTTCTCCTCGACCTGCCTCTCGATCCCGTTCTCGTACGCGCAGTTGTTCAAGTGCAGGCTGTATCCTTTGCAAAACGATCGCGCTCGTAGGTAGTTAGAATCGCCATCATGCATGACAAATCTGGTTTCCTAGGTGATTCACCATGACAAAATTCATTTTCCATGCTGAGAAAATTTGTTATGCAATTTTTACTACTAGTAGTGCGATACTTTTGCAACGCATAGATTGAGAAACCGCACCGGCAGGTTGATGCTGTTCTGCACCGGCTCATTCGTCGCGGCGTTCAACAGCTGCACGTCCACCGACGACTCCACGCACGTGAGCTCACAGAGCGCCCCGCCCGTGCCGCCCTGAGCCAGCGGTTGGTCGTCATTGGTGGAGTCCCCGTTGCCGTTCGAGTCGACTAGCGCCAGATCGGGCTCGAAGTCGTCGGCGATGATGACGCGGGCAATGAGCTTTTTCGGCGGGCCCTGCGGTGGCGGGGGCTGCTGGTTCATCAGGAAACTTTTGTTCATCAGACCCGGTTATCGTCTGCAAAAGCATCGTACTCGTACCGTAGTAAACATTACGGTCATTTTTCATGACCAAACGTCCTTCTCAAGCAAAATCAGCATTACAACTACGAGTTGCTTTTTTGATTCTGAGAAAATTTCTGATCATGCGGTTTGACTAACTAGTACGATACTTTTGCAATTCATACCGCTCCCGCCGGAAAGCCTCCTATCTGCATCGTCCCGATTGGTGCCATAGTGGAGACCGGTGCGCCGCCGCCAACAGTAGTACCAGCGGCCGCCATCGGATTTTGCTGGTTTAGTCCGCCGCCCAGCACTGGTGCCTGTAGCGTCGCGGGAGTCTTCAGGAGGAAACTCGGGCGCGTGCCGAATGCGGATGGGGCGGTCGCCGTGGGAAAGTGCTGCTGCGGCTGTTCGCCCCCTGCCACGACCCCTACTTGCTCTGCGCCGACGTCCGGCGACAGGTTTTCCGGTGCGCCGCCGGCAGCGGAAGATGCGCCGACTTCGGATTGTTGTTCGACACCCCCGACCGGTTGCGGCGGGCTCAACCGCGTGGAGGGAAAGGCGGGCTTCTTGTTCAGACTCAACGTGGGGAACGAAAGCCCCAACTGTATCGGCTTGTTGTTCATGGCGAAGGGCTGCGGCGGTGCGGGTTGTTTTTTGTCAAAGGGAAGAGAATCCTGGGTTCAGCCACTAGTACCGAGTTGTAGTTTAGAAGTCGTGGTCGATAATTATACGAAGGTCATGCTAGTACGTGGGCGGAAGGGAACTAAAACGTTGTCACAACCTGCGTTCTCGAGAAGCAGCTACTAACTTCTCATTATTGGGATTGGCTGTGACCACAAGTACAAAATATCAAAAAGTTTTATTTCGGCGAATAAACACGGTTCCAGAGTTGTAGAAGTAGTGCACCGTATTCAACATGCAGTTCGGCCTGAGGTCATGCAAACTAGCTGTACTAGAGATTTCGAGCGTCATTACAACAACTGCTGTCATTGACAAAGACATTGACCTGACCCTGGAGTTTGCGGAGGTATTGCTGCGCGGCAGGTACACCGCCGGGTTGGTTGGACTCAAAAGGAGACGCCGCGAAGTACGGCGCACCGCCCTGAAGTAGATTATTTGTGTCAATTATTATAGTGCGTTCTCATGGTCGTGTAGGTGTCACGGGTTTTTGTGCAATCTCCACGTCATTCCGCATCCCCCCGGATTCCAATTCTTGCGACGTCAAAATGAGATCATAAACCTTCACGGGAATGCATCAAAAAGTTTTTTTCTCGTCTGCTTGGTTGTGTGGTATGGCGAACATGAAAGACATTCACATTAAATGAACAAGAAAATTATTATTCACGTGTCCTACATGCATGGTACCTGCTGACCCTGGCCGGGTGGTGGGGCGCCGCCGAGGCCGAAATGCATGCTGTCCGTCGTTTTGTTGCAAGTGCAACAACACCCCTCGAAATGTCTACAAGCAACAGTAGCTGCACCCCCGAGGACTCGTCCTGCCCTGCTCGCGTTTTGTTGATGCAGTTACGATCGTTCTGCTCACCGCGACGGCCACGGAAATACAGGCATGAAGAGCGCTCCGACCATCGTGTCGTATTAGTTCCGAAAGATGCGATATCGTTTCCGTTTGCTCAACAACCTACAAGACGCGGTCGACAACTTTTTCTCTTTGTCATTCTTTCACCACAAACAGACCAGCATGTCAAGGTACAAATGAAAGCCTCAACTTCAATACAAGTGCGAAGTCACCAGACTCAATCTCTGCTGGTAAACGTGAAGAAAAGCGACCCACAAAAACACGCAACACGCTTGGTCTTCTTCCTTTCCCCTTGTGGTTGCTTGTCGTTGTGTCAACTACGCATAACAAAAACGTCACTCTTGGCCTTGGGCTTGGTCAGATTGCATGAACACGACCGACGTCGAAAGCCTGCCTCGTGTTTCAAAAATATGAGACGCCGAACAAGAAAGGACATAATTATCCATAAGGGGGACGCCACCACTGAAGACACCTCTTCTGACGGAAACCCAAAAACAAACTCCTCAACGAAAGAACTCTACTGGGGGTCGTGGAAAACGGCCCTCTCTTTGCCAATCGCAGGCCTGAGAGATAGCGAGTGAGGAACAACAGTTACAGTTGAGTGCTCCACCACAATTGCTGGCGTCAGAGTTATTCCACCTGGACTGGATTTGTGTGTCCAGATGAAAATCTTGGCTTGCTCGATAATCGTAACTGATTATCTTGTTATTGTTCGTGAACCCGAGAATAGTCGTTATCTATCATGTTAACATGGAAATTCACGTCCGGAATGTGTTTGAAAAAAAGGGTCCTGCAGGTTGAGGTACAAATATTCTACGGCCACTGCGGTCAAAGCGGTTCAACTTCAATACAACTGCTTACAGTTTTTTTGTAAGTTTGACTTTAGACTTATTAGTCCATAATGGTTTCGCTCGCAACCGTTTCTTTGCAACGATTGAGCGGTACAACTTCGTAAATAAAAATAATTTTTGCAATCTCTAATTCGCTTGAAGGATTAGCGAGATTGATGTTCTTGCTACATGCCGTGGAAAAAAATTCAGTTTTACTCGGTCTGAAAACTTTCAGACAGAGATGGGTTTATCCGCGGTCGTTTCCACCTCCGCCTTCGGAAGGGCGCATTTTCACCTGACCGAGGAGTCCCAGCTGCCGGCCCTTCTGCGGTTGGAATTTTCGCAAATCGTCCTCGGAGTCGTCGGAGGAAACCTGCTGGCCCGCTGCCTTCTTCCGCTGTCGCATGCGTGCCTTGTCCTGTTTCGCGGCCAGCCGCGCCTTGCCCGGGTGCAACAGGGCGGCGGGTTTGCTTTGCGCCCCGGCGCTGTCGTCGACTTTGAAGCCCGCAGCGGCGTCTTGCTCCGCACACAACTGCTTCATCAGGTCCCCTTCATATTGCTTGTTGATAAACTTGTCGAGCCGCTCCTTGGCCTGATAGAGGAAATATTTTCAACAATTTTCATACGCGAACAAAACCATTCAGATCCAGGGTGGCTACACACTATATAGCAAGAGATATGAAACTTACTCTTACACAGATACACTAGCGAACCAATAAAAGGATCGCAAAACTAAAAACCTTTTTCTGTTGCTCCAGCGCTGCCTTTTGTTGCGCCTCCACGAGATACGCGTCCAGGCGCTCGTCCTTTTCGCGTTTGTCCCGCACCTTCTTTTTCTTCCCCACCCCCACCTCCACGTCGTCACTGTCGTAGCCCTTGCGCTGCTCGTCGGCGAGCTGCGCCTGGCGAATCTTCTTGTCGCGTTTCGCCTTCCGGCGCAGCTCATCGTTGGCCTCCTCCAGCTGGAACATCTGGAAGTCTTGCTGTTTCCGCTCCTCCCGGCGTCGTTTTTTGTCCGCCGCGTACTTGTCCAGCCAGCTGTCTTCCTCTCGGTTGTCCAACTGCATGGTGAGTTCCCAAAACTTCCTCCGCGCTTCCGGATCGTCGTCTGCGGAATCTTCGGAGTCGGAATTGATCAGGGAATCCAAATCAGCGTCCAGCTCGCTGTCGTCGCGCTCGTCTATGCAAGAAAAAAACGTGTAAGCCTGTGATGGAGAAACTGCAAGACAGGACACACTTGTCATGCTCGCCAGCCATGAAGTCATCTCTCTTATGTGTTTTCACTGATACTAGCTGTGCATGGCAGGCTGTCTCTGTCATGCAGAGCAAATTTGTCATGCTGTGACTCCAAAAACCTATACTAAGCCAGTTCTTTTCGGCGATATCGTCCTCCTCGTCGTCGTTATTCGTTTCCCCGTCTTGCAGCTTCGCCGGGGTCTTTTTCTTGGTGTTTTTCTTTTTCTTGACCGCCTTTTTTTTCTTTTTCTTCGGCTTGGGATTGTCTTCGTCGTCGTCCCCGTCGGACTGTAGGCGGAGCTCGCCATCTTCAGACTCAGACGCGTCGGACTCCTCGGCTTGGTCATCCTGTGATTTTTTTGTGTACATGTCAATCTTCGTATTGGTTGTGGTTCTGTTTGTGATGTGCTTATTGTTATTTTCTTCGTTTGCATCAACACAAACGCCCCCTTGATATAACGAGCGTCCGTGTGTAGCGACCATCAAAGCAAGAAACTCAAAAGGTCGTAAATTGAAAGCGATGCATGAAGGTTCGATTGATGAGCGAACATCCTCTCTTAAGTACTCTGAATCGCGCCAGTTTCTGTTCCCGCTGCTTTTTCAGTTGCAACTTGGCCATGCGCCGGACGAATTTCTCCTCTTGGCGTTTCTGCTCCTCGCGCTCCGCTTCGGAATCCACCTCCTCATCGTTTTGGTTTTCGTCGTCTGCGTCAGCTTGCTGGTCGTTCACATTCATGTCTTTCGCAGCTCCGGCACCGGGCGCTGGACCCTCCTCGTCGACTTCCATGTTGTTTTTTGCAGCAGCGGGGGGCTTTTTATTCTGCAGGTCTTGTGCTGTCTGGTTCTTCGAAACCTTCAGCTCCACGTTTCTTTGTGCGGAAGACCCAGGTGCAGGAGTGCCAGCGGCTTTTATCTCCGGGATTCCAGTTCCACCGGTAGAGGACACAGCATTTTTTGCTTTGCTGCTCGCGACGGAAGCTGGTGGTGTTGTGGTTGCGATTTTTGCAGGCACTAGTCGTAGTAATATGAAAAAAAGTTGGTCTATTGAATACCGATACGCACAACGACGGCAGACGCATCCCTACTTTTGGAACAAATGCAACACCCAACAGAGCGTTTGTTTTACATTTTGATTTTCGAAAATTGATTCTACCCGGAGGAGCCACGACAGCCTTCGGTGCAAGATTCGGAGGATCCAGTATTGGTTTCTGCAGTGCGTCCAGTATGCTAGAAGTATCTGCACCGGTAAGGTCTGCGGAAAGCGTTGGCTTCCCATTAGCGGAAGGTCCTGAGCCTGCTTGTTTTGCCTTGGGCTTCGCGTTCTTTGGTTTAGCCACCTCCTCGTCGTCCAGCAGAAAGCCAAAACCGGACGTCACTGGGTATGTTTGAATGAGAATGGTATTGAATTGTCACTTTTTTAGTTCGCTCGTTTGATCTGTACTTCTGCATCAACATGTTGATTATCTTTTCCAGACGAAAAGCGTAAGGGGCCCATATCCCAAACAAAAAAGCTAAACGACTTCAAGGATCATCATACGTGCGGGATTTTGCTCCGGAGAGGATCGCTTGTTGATTCCGTCGCCCGATGCGGTTCTGCCCTTCACGTTGCACAGCTTCGATAGCATCCCCGAATCTTTTGCCGGGCCAGCCGCCACCTTCATTTTCTTAATTTCGGCAGCTTCCTCCGCGGCGCCGGCGGAGGAGGAAAAGCTCGTTAGCGGGTTGTTGTGATTTACTATGTTTTCCTCTTCGCCACCCGCTGCCCCGACTGCAAACTGCATCGGAATCCCGTCATCGGACATGCTGAGTGCCGGCGGTCGCATGCTCGTTCTGCCCCCCAGCTTTTCGCTGCGTGAGGACTCCTCGGTGGAGTACATACGGTTCACGCTTTCCCCGGGGCCCACGGGCGTTTCCAGGGCGGGTGCTGGTGCACCTTCGCTCAGAGCCGCGCCAGCAGCCCCGTCGGTCTCGATCGCCGGTGGCTTGTTTGTGCCACCTGCTGCTCCGTCTGCTTTCGACGCCGCCGCACCCGGGGTGCCAAGCCGCTGGACCGCCGCAGCCGGCGGCCGGCCGAGAACGGCGGTCGGCGTTGGACGGTAGTCCGCAGCTATCAGGTTTTTGCCCATCGGAATTGCTACAGACGCGCTCGCACTGGGCGCGCCCAGATCCATGGAGGAGCCGGAAGCGAGCACAGGTGTAGTAAGAACTTCATGTGGCTTAGCAACACCAATGCCCCTGGAAGTAGATGATGCACCAACAGGCAGAGCTCCTGCTGACATCGGCGGCTTCGGGGGCGGCATCTTGATACGACTAAAGTCGGCGGTTGGCGTCGGCCGGTAGTCGGCTGCAATCACCCTGGAAGACTTCGGTTCCAATATCAGCTGCTCTAGGTCGTCGTCTTCTCGCACAGACGCGTCGTCCTCGCGCCCCAAACTCAGATCCGAGTCTGCTCGGCGCTTGAGCTGGTCGTCAGAATCCGTGCGGACCTTGTTCAAAATTCCGTTACTTCTCTTGTCCTCACTCGGTCGCTTGTTCGTCGTGGATGAATTATTTCCAAGAAGAACTGCCCCAGCAGGTGGACCTCCCGCTAATAACCTCCCGCTGCTTGACGAAGCCGCGCCGGTCCCGACGATCAGTTTGACACAAATAATCTACTTCAGGGCGGAGCGCCGTACTTCGCGGCGTCTCCTTTTGAGTCCAACCACCCCGGCGGTGTACCTGCAGCACCGAAAACAAAGCTGTCATGATCATCTTCACCCTCTAAAATAGGCGCCAGACTGGATTTGCGTCGACCCATCATGTCCGGGGCGTGCAGTTCCTGGTCGAAGGGCGCAAGCTCGAGCGCAGTCGACGACTTGATACTGCGCAGAGCGGTTGAGGACGCAATGCCGCTGTTAATGTTC
>JACKZZ010016235.1_pt1 | contig 19100 bp, 10 predicted proteins | sample 8027871 | NCBI WGS metagenome assembly JACKZZ01 (sample SAMN15724774, study PRJNA655200) | protist metagenome | isolation source: fluorescence activated cell sorting (FACS) single amplified genomes of... | place: USA: West Boothbay Harbor, Gulf of Maine | collected 2000-07-19
CCGCCGAAGCGCCTGCCCCTGCCAGCACTCTCGCAAAGTGTGCCCCAAGTCCGGACGAAGCACCCGTCACCATGACGACCTCGCCCGTCATGGCAAAGATTGCTGCAGCCATGTCAAAATCTTCGAGATGTAGCCACAAGTGTATCTTGCTTATTTCCCGCGCGGCAGAGGTGTATCCCATGTATTTGGAAACGGCGCAGTAGACCATGCAACCTTCCTCGGCCTATCACAACCCACATTCATTTTCTTCACCGATCTATTCGGTTTGGCACGGTGCAAACGCGCAATCGGCGCAAATATTGATTCCAATTATACTCGTACATACGGGTACTGATGTACTGATTACTATGTTGTACGTACATGCGATACACATACATACAGTGTACGAGGAGGTACAGTACGTCTTACACGACTCTACAAGTATTGATGACAATATGACAATATGATACTGAAACTAGATGTTATCATGATGATGTCGAAGAATAAATACACCAACACCTATCTAAATCATTCAATTCAGATGTACATTCTCGTCCTTGCGCCTTCCATACTAACCACTCTCCCTCCACATTTAAACGCGGATTGGCGGCAAACCTTTCAATGACATAGACACATCATAGGGATTGAGCGTGCATCCCGTGTACCATCACCGTCAAGGTGACACAGCATTGATGACGGCGTCGTGCGAGGGCGAACCATCGTTAGATACGAATAGTAAGTATTAAGACGACAGACGTGAGGCAAGGTGCAAATTCAATAGCTTCGCGTGCATGCTTCTGGACTGTTTATCGCTTTGCTTTCACGTTGCTCCGTCCGTCCCCTCTTACAGTGTCTTCTCGTGCCGCTGATACTTTCCCCCTCTCATATCTTGCCTCGATTCAGCGACACTAACCGTTGAGTGCAGTGGTCGTGGTGCAGCTCCGCCGGCTTACCCTGAATCGCGACGGTGACCACTCTTGACGATGACGACGGCGGAACAGGGACCGTCCTCCACACCGACGGTCATTGCAACGACAGGTATTAGTCGTCTGGTCGTCGATAGTTTCAAGAAACAGGTTCTGCGTTTTGGCGCGTCGTTCTCGGATTCCGTAAATAGTACAGTGACACATTTGATCGCGCGCAAGTTGGTAGGGGAAAAGGTAGAGTATGCATACGCGCACGGCATCCCTGTCGTCAAGCAACGGTGGCTGAAAGCCTGTTTCGACGCCGGGAAAGTATTGGAAATAGATGCCGCTGATCAGTTTCTCCCGTTGGAAACGCTGTCCATCAGCGTTACAGGATCAAATGGGCCCACAAGAGAAAGTTTGGAGGAAAGAATTACGGCCTTGGGCGGCGAGTTCTGCCGCAAGCTGAACGGCGAAGGCCGAACCACCCACTTATTGGCTCTGCCACCCTTGGAGCGCATGGACAAGTTCGAGGCCGCCACAGAATGGGGGATCCCGATCGTTTCGCTCGCCTGGATTGAGGCGTGCGAAAAGATGCAGTCTAATCTGTCGCCTGCAAATTTTAGAGTCACGGAAACCATGGCGACAGGGGAACACCAGGTCGACGGTCCAGACAAGGAAGAAACTTGCCGTAGTAGTGAAGATCACAGGCGGACGAATTCTCCGCCGACCATAGTGGATACATCCGTTCATCCCAAATTATCCCAGACCACGTTAGAGTTGGTGAAACGAATGAATGAGGAACGGAGGTCTTTGAAATCATTTGCCCCTTTTCTTGACGGCGTGCGCATCCATTTTGCTGGCTTTGAGGATAGCCCCGACTGCGTCACAATGCTACGGGTCATGCTGCGCGGTACTTCCGCGCTGAATTTTTCTGAATTCAACACGACCGTGACACACGTTGTGGTCCCAAACGAGTCTCAACGTCCTCGGATCTCTGCAAAAGAATTGTCTCGCTTGCAAGAATGGTCCATGGGGTCTTGTCGTCCTCATGTAGTGCATCTGTCATGGCTTCTGGACTGCATGCGATCGTCGAGACGGATCGTGCCAAATGGACAGCATTTAGTCTCGTCCGTCGTTTCTGGTGACCCAGCTGTAGGAAGCATGACGGTTGGTACGAGCTCCAGAAATGGTAGCACCAGTTCTCTCGTCGCTCCCATACCCATCGCAGCGGGCCGAAAGCGAACATTTGCAACCCGCACATCTTCTTCCTCTTCTCCAAGAATAGATCCTATGCACCCACGCCGTCAGAACGGAAAGCCCTTGGAGAGCTTGATCGTGTGCGTTACGGGCTATTCGGGCGCGAAACGTCAACAGATTAACAAGTTATCAAAGGCTTTGGGGGCTACGTTTACGGATGTTTTGAACCACCACTGCACTCACTTGGTTTGCCTAAATGCAGCAGGGGATAAATACGCCAAAGCGGTAAAATGGGGGCATGTTCAAATTGTCTCGATGGCGTGGCTCCTGGCGTGTTCCGAACAAAACGACAGGGTCGATGAATCTACGTTCGTAGTCTCACCTCCTGTGCCCCCGCTTATCGGTCGGAAGCGTATCGGTCGGAAGGCTACCTCTACCTCGTAGTCTACATCTTTTTTATATACATACTATATGATATGTAGTAGTACGACTGGAACGAATTATGAAATCAACTTGTATGGTAGAATACGAAAAAAGACTGCTTGTTTTCCACTCATACCTATAATCCGAAGGGCTTTCATCGGTGTGCATGACGGCGGGGAGCCCAGGTAACTTTGGTCACCTTGGTGGTTGGTGCGTTTATTTGCCGCCTGCTCGCATTAGTGAAACCCACCACACTGTTCGTTGAAAAGGTAGAAAACATTTGAACCGGCTTGCGTTATATTCCATCAGTCACGTTGCACCTTTGGGTAGTGTATCATTTCCAGCTTCTTTCGCGTCACGTGCGAAAGTCCAAAATGGAGGGCAAAATGAAACGACCGAACATTTGCTTGAAGGTGACGCCGCTGTTGCACAAAGCGTTTGCAGCTATCCAAGCTGATGCAGTGAAAGGGAGCAAGTTTCACGCCCATTTCGTGCGGTTAGATCGCAATGACCGCGAATTGCTACAGTATGCTCCGGTAGGGCTCTTGAAACAAAGCCCACAACCATCTCTGCCCATACGATTTACGTACTCACTCGCGACATACATGGAGTACATTGGCAAACACAAAAGCGAGTTTGCAGGGCATTTTCTATGGGAAAAATCATTGAAACATATTTTAAAGGGCTGCGAAGTCGTGGTCGAAGAAAAGGAATTGGTTTTTAAAAATCCGGCACAGGAAGCGCGGAAGCAGATGTTATACAACACGGCCGCCGAACGTGAGTACAAACGCCTGGTGAAAGACGTGGACGAGGAACAAGTCCGAACGCGGAAAGCCGTTTCCGCCACCGGGTCAACTGTCAAAAACGGCATGCTCGCGGTGCACATGATGATCGGCCTGTTCGCTGGATTTTTTGGGGGATATCTGCTGGCTCGCTCGGTTGTTCGTGAGGAAAAGAATCGATTAATTGGTGGTGTCATCGGACTAATTTTTGTGTTCTTGTTAGAAATGTTTTTGTTTCTTTTCAATGCGTGCAAAGCGGAGGTGCGGGAAAGAGATCGAGTACAGCGGAATAGAGCTGCAGCACTGGCCGCTACGGCGAAAAAAAAGAAGTCCAACTAAAAGATATAGAGAAATATGGCTGTCTCCGAGTCGCGGTGGGGGGGGCATAACCGTGTTTATTTGGTCTTGTGGGGACATGTCATACATATAGGATGTCTTTATTTTGTATTAGATATTGGCTGCTAAGGAAATAAACATTTTCGTGAAACTTATCAATCATAAAAAGTAAGCTATTGGCTGTGTTCTTTACGTAAAATAAACACATGTTCCTGAAACTGATCAATCATCCCTAGATAAACTGCAACACAAGCATTCCTCATCATCATTATTTCTCAAATGATGTCCCTTATCAATCATCCCTAGATCTTCTACAAATTGAGCATTCCTCATCATCACCATTTCTCAAATGATATCCTTTGTGATTTTCCAAGCAGTGGCGTAATGTTTAGTTTGTATTATATCAAGAAAGATCTGATATCTTTGTATGTAAAAATTAAAACTCCATTCCGTTGGGTCATTGCCTTTGAAGGATCTGCGATCTGAGTCATAGATAAAATATATTGATTGGCTGTTGTTTACGTAAAATAAAACAAGTTCTGAAACTGATTAATCATCCCGTAAAGTATTAGTACGAACATAAATAACAGCAGCCATTATTTAAATTTTTATTATAAAAGGAAGGGGGGGGGATATATTTTTCAATGCTTTCGATTTTATCTTTTTAATCTTCTCTTCATAGTAAAAAAGTTGTAACTGAAGAGTTTAGTTAGTTATCATTAAATCTATTGACCCAGACAGAGTCGGAGGTTGGTGATGTGGAACAACAAAACGAGAGCGTTTGAATCATCCATCATAATCCTTAAACGAGAGAATGCTTTCGTGAGTCTCGATCACACATCTCTAATGTTGTCCATTGCCCTCTTTTTCTTCTTCTTGGAGCGCTTCCAGAATTATGCGTCGATGCCCCATCTTGACACCTAACTCTTTTAAATCGTCATCGGTCAACGTTTTCAAAGCTTTTAATGAATCAAAACCCTCGTCTTGTAAGGCGTCTTTGTACTGATCTAGCTGCGATTCACTACTAAGCGCAGCCAACCATTCGCCAACACCTGTCAAACCATCGGCTTCCGCGAGCGCAAGCCTCTCCGTTTCTTCAAAATTCAGAAAGTTCTCCATCTCCTTTTCATCGGCAACTACCAACGCCACTAGTGATTCGTCTGTCAGCATAGACTCTTCGGTTTGACAACGTTTTGCTAAGTAACCAGATATCGGCGATAAAATATCGTATGAGAAAGAATCTGTTTCGATCTCACAGAGTGAGTCTTCCAGCTCAATTGGGTCGCCTGCCTCTTTATACCACTCGACCAACCTGTGGGTATGCGCCCCATCGTCCTCTAGCCAAATAGGGTGAGCGCCGCCATATGGTGGTGCTTCAGCTTCTTTGCCGATGCTGGATGGATCGCTTTCTCCTTCGCTTGTTCCTGAAAACGAGCGGATGCCAGGCAACCCGCAGTTCAACCCTCGATTAGCAAATATCGACGCCGTAGACGACACGCTCGTGTTTATAAAATACGAACGCGCAACTGCGCTCAACCGCAGCCGTAGCGGGGGGCAAAACCTTCGTGAAATTTGCGACATCTTCAACAATTTTTGTGCCGTTCACCTCTCCCTACAAAAGAAACCAAAACGTTTAGTTGCTTGTTCGTGCAGCAAAGTCCACGCGTAGTAAGTGGCCCCTGCGGCAAACACTTTAGGTGCGTGCCTCCTTGGGAGAAAGGGATACAGTACTACCCTTTGCGGTGTACCGGATCGTCAAGACTATCATCGATAGCAGCGGCGGGACGGTGGGATGGGACGAGTCACGAGTCACGCGCTGCGCAGGAGTGATAGGTCCATTGGCCCATTATTTACGTATTTGTAAAATACTTGACATGACTGATATTTCTGGTATGCCCACTACAAGTAAGTACAGACAGCTATTACATATTTTACTCTACCTGTAACCGTACAGTATTACGCTTTATTAACCTCTGCTCAACCCTTGTTTTTTTTCTCTTTGTTCTTCTTGCTGTCTTTCTTCTTCTTCTTCTGCTGCTTTTCGTCAACTTCGGTGTTTTTTTTCTCCTCTTTCTTCTTCGGTGAGTCCTCTTCGAAAGATTGAGACGACTTTTTTTCTTTCTTGCCATTCTTGAGCGATTTAGAGGACTTTTCTTTCTTCTGTTTTCTATTTTTCTCGTCGTCCCTAGACTTTTCTGCTTTTACTTCCGTCGATGACTCCGAGGATGCACCTGGGGGGTCTTTTCCCTTTTTAGGCCTCTTTAATTTCTTGTCTTTTTTCTCCTTTTTGGACTTTTTGATGTCTTTTATTATTTCTTGGGCACTGTTTTTGAACACATTTTTCTTCTGATCGCCAGCATCATTTACACTTTTTGTTTTGTTTTTTTTTTTACTTTTATCTTTGTTCTTTTTCTTCTTATCGGCCACCAACATGCCAATCAGTTTCGCCGTTCCTTTCAATTTCCTTGAAGATCTCTTTTCCACCCATGTGGCGGTTTCTTTTTCGATAAATGCTATCATCTTTTGCTTACGCTTAGACCAGGAGAACATGAACTGGTGCTTTAATAGCTTTTGGTATCGCTTTGCACGCCGGATTCGCCGGGCCTTTTCGATTGCTTTTTGATCCCTCATCATTTCTACATAATCTAAAAACAGTTTCCACTGTCTGTCAAATATACAAGGCGCATTTGAATCATCTGACTCAGGTGTGTCCGGCGTGTGGAGTGTTTCGCCCTCCGGGCGCATGTCCTCCTTATCAAAATGAAGAGGCTCCTCTTCATCAAAAGGTTCCTCTTCATCCGAGGGTGGGGGATCTTTCCGAACCGTCAGTGTTCGAACGGTACGTTTGCGCGCTCTAAAATTACTAATAGGGCGAGGGTTGTAATCCTTGTACTTGTGGATCAATGCATGTGCCATTGGATCCACAAAAAAAGTTTTCTTCCCAGTGACACCCAGCCTATCTTTTAAACTTCCAACGTCGTTGCCGCCTTCTTTGCGCCATTGTTCGCGGAATTTTTCCGGGATCTTATCGCCTACATATTGCTTCACGCTACGTTCCAAAATCTTTGCAATCTTTTCCAAGTTTCTGTTCTGTGTGTTCAACACGTTCATTTGTGCATTCAACGATTCTATTTGGGCATCTAACGTCTTCATGCGCTCAAAATGCACCTCATCTCCACATTCTTTCATTTGGCTAACCAACCAGCTTCCAGAAAATGGATTTGTTTCCTCCTTTTCTGCGCATGCATAACCTCTCAAATTACTCGCAAATGCAGTACTCGATGCGTTGGAATCCCCGGCGTCCAAATGGCGACTTGCAGAATACGTCGATGAGTATGCCGCTAGAGATGGCAGCATTGCCTTCGCTCTATTTCTCGGTGGTGCATCTAACGCCTGGTAAAACGACCAAATGTATACCCAGAATTACTCAAGAATAGTTTTTCGCCTCGCTGCGCTGCCCTGCGGAGCTGCGAACAATGGAGGGAGGGTAGATGGATGAATTTTAGAATGTTCACTTATTACTTTTTGCACATATGCCGTGCAATATCACGGACGACGAGGCGACGACGAGCAGAGCAGCACAACGTTATATTCGTTACAATAAATACAAGTGCACCCAAAGGATTGTACATGTCTGTATTCAGTGAATGCAGAGACAAGCTACCACGCTACCACCATTGGTAGGTAGGAGAATGATGGATGGAGGGATATTTCGTATATCGTTCGTAACATCGTAACATCGATCCACTTCCTTCATTACTCCACAGCAGAGTTCTAGATGATGTATGCATGGTTGTATTCCTGTATCATCCATTATAGGACTGCCTTGCGACTCATTTATTAACCTGGGCCTACCTCGTGCCTGTATGCCTGTATCATATTTCCGAATTATATCAAATATCAACAGAACATCGTATCATATCCGTTCAACGAAATTCGCACACTCGTTCATGAAACTCCTCGATGAATGGATGCAACCCTGGTCGCGTGCATCTCCTTGACCACACCTACCTACTAGGAATCGCGATTGAATAGAGCCTACCCATCACCCGATCAGCATTTCTTGTGTCGGGAACTATGCCGCGGAAGGTTCGAATAAAGAAAGAGTTTGACTACCAAACAGTTCGATGGTTAAGGACACACGTGAAAGATAGAGGGCTGGGTTATGTGTTCACGAAATCGAAGTATGTCGATCATCATAAGCCACAATTAAAACGAATGTTCAACATTTTTGACAACGATGAGTCAGGGGAAATCGACCTGAAAGAACTGGAAGCTGCGCTGCATGATTACAAAGACGTGACTGGAAAGGGGCTTCCCAAGTTAGAAATTCGTAAGTTGCTAGAGTTATTCAACGAACTGGATGGGGTGCAGGATGACGGTATGATTGATTTCGAAGAATTTGTATCTGTGATGAAGACGTCGTCTTCGTTTGCTGACCCTCGTTCATTTTATTTCTTAAATGACGAGCATTGTGCAGAGAATGAAGCGACCGAAAAATTTGCTGCCTTCTCGAACTTATACGAGCGAATGCAAAACCAACGGGAAATATCGACAGGGCTGGACATTCATGCGTTCAAGAAATTTCATCAGTTATTCGCGGGTACCTATAATTTGCCCACGTCCGTCAGTACGGACCGTTCTGGACGAGCAAGTCTAGGAGCAGTTGATGTTGTGACCAAAGAGAAGATTGCGGGTATCAAGAGGACAAGAAAGCGAAAGCGTCGGACGTTATTGAGAGGTGAAGGGGAAGAGGAGCCCACGAGCCTGGTAGAGCGAGGAAGCAAATTCTCGCCCATCAAGCCGCTTCCCGGTATGCGCAATGCCACGGAAGCGAAGTGGAGTGTAGGTATTAGAGCAAACGCATTCCAGGAAGCGGGTCAGCTAATAGGACTGAAGAATGAGCAACTGCCTCGAATTGCACAAAAATATAAATCACCTATGAAGTCCCGGCCGCAATGCGCCATCCCATGTACGCCCATCTCAAAAGCATTGAAGACTGCGTTTTCCGCCACTTCCGGGTCCTTGCAGTCTAGCAGAAAAGGCACGGCAAGGTCGTCGGTTCAAACGCAAGTCTATTCCAGGCAGCGAAGTACTAGAGGTTTGACGCCTTTTTCTGGTGTACCCAAAGTTGAAATTACGAAGAGCCTCCATCGTCGAACGCAGGCCGTCATTGGAATGCCAATGAATCTACCGGAGCCAAAATTTCCGCTGGTAACGACGTGGTGATCAAATCATCGAATCGTCATATACGTCTCGAGGAAAAGGGTTCCTGGTGAATGAGCGGTGGCTTGTGTCGCAGAGTGGAAAGGTTGTACCTTTCCAGAGTCGGAGACTAATGGGCACCTGCCCCCTTTTTTGTTTGTTTATTTTTTATTTTTGTGTACTACTAAGTGAGTATTACGTGTGTATTGTCACTCTGTGTCTTGTTAGGAAACACGATACAAGTACTAACATATCTCTATCTCTCCATGTCTAGCTAGATTGTTGTACTGTATTCATGAGAGTCTCCGTTTAAGGAATCCTCTGAATTTTACTCATTTTTCATTTTCCTACTTCAGAATGTCGTCCAATATTCTTCTTCCGAAATTGATAGATTTATCTGTTTTTTCAGTCAAATACATTGCACAGCATATTGTACTTGACCATTTTTTTGCTGAAAAATAAAATCAAAGTTGTCTCGATTCTCTAATATAAGCACAGCATTGTAGGGGGGGCCGTAAAACTGTGAAGATAGTCTACCACCAGGTGGTAGGAAGTGCGGTCAAGAACTGTACGTCAAGTACGCATCGGCCCTTGTAAATCGGTCCGATTTTTCGGTCCAGTTTTCGGTCCGGTTTTATTTTTTTTTCGGTCCGATTTACAAGGGCCTAAGTACGCAGTATAATACGAGGAAAGTATAGAGCACAGGAAATCTCAGAGCAATCAATCACTGGTTGCGAGATGTCGATATAACGGTAGTACATAGTAAGTACTGAGTGATAGAACAACCAGCCTTCCTGTGCGTGGTAGGTACTTCTTCATGGTGAATAAATAATAGGTGAATACCATAAGAACGTTCTTCATCATCTCCCAACAATGTCCGTCCTGTCTAGAATTTAGAATTTAAAAAAGGGACTTCTTTTGCCTATCAGTTTTCCACTATCTATTCTGTCTTCATAGTACTGTATAATGACATTTGTCACCGTATGTGTCTTACTTATATATTATGTATAATACAACATGATAGATTTTTATTGAAATATATACACCAAACAACTACGAAATCATTGGCTTCTATTTTTGACGCAGACGGAGACAAGCATTTATTTTGTTATTTTGTTCGTATGCAGACGAGCGGTTCAGAACGAAAGCTGGAAGGAAGGAAGGTACGAGGGAATGCCTGCCGGGCAAATGGAAGTGGGGGTGCGGATCAGGCGGTCCGAAGGAGTGCTTCTTGATCCATGAGAACAATCTCAACACGGAAAACAAACTCTTTCGTTTTCTTCTTTTTGCGTGCTGCTATTTTTTTTATTGCACGTCTCCGTTGCTCTTATACTCTCACAATACTCCCATGGGTATCCCCAAATTCTATCGATGGCTCTCAGAGCGTTACCCCCTGATCAATCAACGTATATACGATTCAACATTTCTTCCTCCTGTGGATAATCTATACCTTGATATGAACGGTATTCTCCACAACTGCTCGCATGCGAATGGCGGTGACATCGAGGCCACGTCAGACAAAGAGGTCTTGCAGGGCGTCTTTTTCTACTTGGATAGAATCGTACACATCGTCCGTCCGGAAAAGCTCCTATACATGGCCATAGACGGCGTTGCACCCCGAGCTAAAATGAACCAACAGCGGTCCCGGCGATTCCGCTCCGCGAAAGATGCATCTGCTGCTGCCCAAGAGGCTCGTCAGCGCGGGGAAGAGGTCCCTCCAGACGTATTCGATTCCAACTGCATCACGCCAGGAACGGAGTGGATGGCCCGGATCAGTGCGAACATAAAGTATTTTATCAAGCGAAAAATCAAAGAAGACCCTATATGGCGTCGCTTCAAGGTTATTTTTTCGGGTCACGAAGTGCCTGGAGAGGGTGAACACAAAATTATTGGTTATATTCGCAATATGAAAATGCAGCGAAACTACAACCCGAATACGCGCCACGTCATGTATGGCCTTGACGCTGATTTGGTCATGCTTTCTCTGCTGTCTCACGACCCTCACTTTTCGCTGCTCCGTGAGGTTGTCGACTTTCAATCGTTCCGTCGGAAAGAGAACACTACCAAGCAAATGAAGAAGCAAATTTATCACGATGCGTGGCAGTTATTACACATATCGACGGTCCGAGAATACTTGGACTTAGAATTCTCGGGAATAAAGCTCAACGACTTTGACTACGATTTGGAACGAGTCATCGATGATGTCATTTTGTTGTGCATCTTCGTGGGGAATGACTTTCTCCCTCATTTGCCCTCCTTGGACATTGCCGAGAGTGCGATCGACGTCATGTTTAACATGTATAAAGAAGAACTTCCGAAGATGGGGGGATACCTCTCCGATGGGGGAAACATCCATACCAATCGATTGGAACACATGATGACGTTGCTCGGCGAGCGGGAAGAGCAGGTCTTCTCGGATCGACTGAAGACGATTGACAAGCAAAGCAAAAGCAAGTTTGGTGGTGCCGCTATGCCGGATTGGTTAGCGAACAGTGCCATCGGTGGTGCGTCTGGAGTCAGTGCGACCAAGAAAGCCTATTATCACGAGAAGTTTGGAATTACCACTGGCGATGGTGCCAGTGACCAGGACCTGATGTTCCATAATCGCATAGTGAAATCGTACCTCGAAGGCCTTGAATGGGTGCTGCAGTACTACTACAACGGGGTGTGCTCGTGGAGTTGGTTTTACCCCTTTCATTACGCCCCCATGGCCTCGGACATGAAAAACATGGGTGAAATGCACAAAACTATAAAATTTACTCTGGGAAAACCGTTTAAACCGTTTCAACAGCTCCTTGGTTGCCTTCCACCGGCGAGCTGCCAATTCCTTCCCGAATCATACCGGCGCTTGATGACCGTCGATGATTCCCCCATCATCGACTTTTATCCGAACGACTTTAATATCGATATGAACGGCAAGCGCAATCCATGGGAAGGAGTCAATTTGCTATCTTTTATCAATGAAAAACGTCTGAATGAGGCCATTGCTTCACACGCGCCTGATTCGACGCTGACTGCGGAAGAGTTGGCACGTAACTCCATGGGCCAGGATTACATATACGAATACGATGTGACGGTCCAGGACACCGCCGTTTCTGCGCACGGAAACAAAGAGGCGTTTCCCGACATCGTTGCGTGCATGTCCAAGGTAAAGATTTTTAAACTCCCTCGCATCCAAACCGCGGGCGGTCGCTTCGTTGCACGCTTATGCCGCGGGGTACAAATCCCCTATCCAGGGTACCCGTGCCTGCGCTCGTTCTCCACTGCTTCGATTCATTTGAAGGCGGTGCAGCTGAATGTGTTTGGGTCTACGTCACGGAAAGAGACACTGGTCATCGTGGCGACCCGACCCACTGGAGCTGAGGCTGCCGCGGGCGCCATCCTCGATGGCAAGAAAGTCCACGTCGATATTGGAAAAGCTGCATCTGCTTTACTCGGGAAGCATGTCTACGTCGGGTTTCCGCATCTTCGCGAAGCATTGGTCGTGTCCGTATCGACTGTCCGGGAGGAGCATTTGTCGCAAGCCGATGGTAGTGTTCGCGTGAAAAAACTGACGGGGGACATGCCCGCGCAGTTTCAGCAGATTGCAAAAGGCTTAGAGGAAAACACTCTTCGTGGCGCCGGGGAGCCAGGGACCGGTGGTCTTGACATTGGCGAGGTGACTGTGGTTGTTAAAGTGCGCCCCTTGCTGACAATGAATAGAGACCCCAGAACAGGTGCCACGACGCGAGTCTTCGAAGATGACACCGTCAATTTTCCTATTCAAACTGTGTTCCTCAACCACCCTGCGCCCGATCCCCGCTTTCAAGAATCACCCCCGCAGACTGCGTCAGATCGCTTCCCCGTGAATACGGGGGTCGTGTGCATTAGCCACCGTTCCATTCAGGATAATTCGTTGTTCGGCTGCACAGGTGTAGTCCAAGGGCACAATGTCGCCGAGAACACGGTGGATGTCGCCTTAACGTTGGAGCCGAAAGAAAAACCTTTTGGCAAAATTATACTTCAGAAAGTGACCGAAAAATATTTTGGTTCCCACGCGGCAGGGAAAGCGTTAAACTTAACCCCTAGTGCTCTCGGGCGTGTCATGGGCAGCATCATCGTGATGCCCGGTCGTGTCGACATTGGCCTGAACCTGAAAGTATACGGGAACCTGTGCTTGCCCGGGTATGCGCGGCCCGTGAAAGTTCCCATTGCCGCACACGGCTCCGCCGCGGGCTCGAACGCATGGAGCAGTGGCAAGGGAAGTGCAAAAATGTTGTTCCACGGGGGCAGTGACGACCCTCACTCCAAGAAATCTGGTGGAAGTGACAGTAGCGATCGAGTTCGTTGGGAATACTCTCAAACTGCTCTTCAACTCGTGGCCACATACATGAAGAAATTTAAGCGCGTGTTCACGGCAATTCTTGCGAACCCAGATGCGAGCCGATTTGACAGAAAGGAAATTGCTCCAAAGGCTGAAGACTTTGAAGTTCTGTGCCGGTGGCTTCAGCAGTTAAAAACGTACAAGCAACCTTTGGTCCCGTCGACCAGTGAAACCATGTGTAGCAGCGCTGTTCTGACTGTGGAAGCGGCGGCTTCGAAGCAGAGAACTGCGTCACTTGCCCAACGTGAAACGATTCTTGTAAAAGGCCTGTCACCTACCGAATTGTACAAACCAGATGTAGAAGGCTTTGCCAACGCGGGTCAAGGTCCAGGGACTGAGTTGAATGCTCCCCCCTCTTTGGGCGACCGTGTCGTCAACATTCGGTGCCCGTTTGTTCCTTTGGGGATGCGTGGGGTGGTAGTCGCCATTCACCCGACGACCGGGTGCGTGGAAGTCGTTTTTGATGCAGAATTTATCGGCGGCAAAGACCTGAATGGGCTATGCACCAGAGGTCGCGGACGGTTGGTGAAGTGGTCTGAGATGTTGAGTCTGACGAGGCCGGAGGAAGCGAGGCCACCCGTCGCAGACACGAAAGTACCTGCCGTGGCCGCGGAAGCCGCATCACAGAAGAAGAAGAAGAAGGTAGAACCAGCAAAGAAAGAGAAGAAAATCAAGGTGGAGAAAAAGAAGAAGAAGAATCAGTCGAAGGAAGAGACTGGTGCTCCAGCGGCGACGGGCCAAGAAAACTTGACAAACTTGCTCGCCAAAGCCGGTATCGCTGTTCCTGCGAAGAACGCTGCGGGTCATGGCAGTGATCATCTGAAGCACCTCCTGGCGCAAGCAGGCATTTCGGAGGGCACTGCCTCGTCTCCTGCGCCACCTACAATTCGCCCCGTATTTCATTCACCAGCAATGATGAATGCTCCAGCTGCACAAACCATGAATATACAGCCGCCGCCGATGGTGATGATGCAGCCTCCAGCAATGATGCAAATGATGCCGCCTCAACAGATGCCACGTGGGGTAGGTGCTATGCCAATGGGTAAAGGGATCACAGTAGCAAAGCCTGTCATCGTGCGGTCCCCGTCTGCTGTAAAACGTGTTCCGAGGGTAAAAAAGACTGGTGCAACGTCGCTGACGCCTGGTCATGTCGTCAAGAAAGCTGACTGACGGGTTTGTCGATAATTTAATGGTGTGTGTGATTATTGAAAATGCCACCATATTTACATCGTTGAATTTAATTAAATACCTGATATGATACGGTACGGTATAATAGGATAATAGGTACCTACAGGTACCGTAGTCAGACATATGTGACGGTAGTTTGGTCATCGAAAAATCTCCCGAACGACCAAGCAGTGAGTGACGAAAGCCGAACAGTCACCGGTTACCAATAGAGTCATTTGGAACAGCGTACACAGCCGTCATTTAAAGGTGGGTAGGATCGCTAGGTCTGACCTAAGAAATGGACATGATTTTGTGTTTAACTCGAAGGAGAGGTTTGATCCATGCTGCGTCGATTCTGCTCGTTGTGCTCGCAGCGAACGGCGTCAGCGCCGAGGCGAAAATGACGAAGAATTTGCTCGATGGTGTAAAGTGTTTGGATGGTTCACCCGCGTTGTACTTCATATCGGACGAAGAACTCGCTAAGACATCGAAGTATGTGGTTTGGTTGGAAGGGGGTGGCGCCTGTCGGAATATGAGTGATTGTGAGCTTCGGGCGAAGTCAAAGTTGGGAAGCTCCACACCATGGCCAAATGAAATGCTTCCGCCTGAAGATATTTTGAAAACTGACTTAAGCGTCAATCCAGACTTTGCTGGTTTCGTTCATATTTTCGTGCCCTATTGCAGCGGAGATATTTGGGTTGGTCAAGCAAAGGAGGCGTTGAATCCATTCATTGATTCAACAGAAAGCAATTTAAGCCAGTGGGTTGGTTATTTTCAAGGCCACATGATCATCGAGCAGCTTCTGGACCAAGTCATCGGTGACGCTGTGGTAGATGAATTGATACTTACCGGTTGCAGTGCTGGTGGAATGGGTACATTTTACAATTGCGACTATGTTGCAGCAAAGTTTAACGAATCCAAAGTTCGTTGCAGACCAGAAGCTGGTTATTTCGGATTGCCAATTGCGACTTACCCCTCATTTACTGCGGGCACGAAGGAAAAGCCCGCGCAAATGCACCATTTGGGAAGTGGTTGGTCTTTTTCTATCAACCCTTGGAGCTTGGAATCCCCAGAAAGCAAAGCATGCCAGGCTGCTTTATCGGGTCCTACTGACGACTGTCCGGTCATGCAGAAGGGAATTAATGTATGCTGCGCTCTTCCACCGTACATATATCCCTACATACAGACCCCGATGTTCGTGAGCGAAAACACTGCCGATGCATACCAAGTGTTTGAGCAAGGTCAATGTCCCCGGTCAAAGACTGAGAAAACAAAAGAATATATAGATTACCTTCGAAACATTTTGGTAAGCTCCATGAATAAGGTGATTGTTCGGGGTAGCAAGAGAAGTCAGGACGGAGTGTTTGCACCAGCCTGCTTAAGGCACTGCATGTATTGGACCGCTGAGGAAAATATGGCAGCTACCATACGGGGGAAATCTCTACAGCAAGCATTTGGCGATTGGTATTATGAGCGTGGTTCACCCGGATCGTTCATGTACCTCAACAATTCCTCCGATCCACGGCAACTGCTTTCGTGCATGTGATGGTGGTCCCCCGCTCGATCTTATTGCGCATTTTGGACGGGTGGAGTGCCGAAGTAGTTGACCGGTATTCTGAAAACTGACATAGAATAGTCTAGCCTATGCTACCTACCTAGGTACCTACATCACGTACAATTATACTTGCAGTCAACAATACTGTACGGTACTTATAGGTAAGGTACGGACAAAGCAATGCAATCGTTTCTAAGATTCAATTCGATCACATTATTATCATTATATTATCATACATTGAATCGAACGATGATGGAATGAAACCACTAGAGCGGGTGGATTCACGTTTCGAGAACGCATCTCGTGTCATCGTCTTCGTGCAGAAGGGATGTAGACATAGGATGCTAACATGAAAAATTGGCCGTCCAAAAGAAGCGTTCGCAGCAAGCCTCTGGCCGTCCAATAGAAGCGCTCGCAGCTAGCCTCATATTGGATGGCTACGATGGAAGAGGACAACAAGGACAACAACACCCTCTTTCGTTTGAAATGCTTCCATGCAGTTAACCTTCTCGCTTCCACCTTGACCATGAGTGCCCGAATGGAAGCAATGCTGTCAAAAATGACAAGCTTACAGTACTCTGAAGTCGTATCGAAGGATATGATATACCTCATGATTTCTCGTATGCTGACTTCGCCCCTGCTTTCTAGCATGTCTGACGTGTTTGGGCGCGAAAGTGTCATTCGGACCATTCTAACCTTCCAAGTTTTGCAGAATGTGGTTCAGACAGCTTCTCCCACGATTGGTATCATGCAGTGTGTCTCTAGACTGGGATTTTTGACTATGGGGCCTTACATTCAAATGGCTAGCACGTCTGTAGCCGATATCTTTGTAATGGACCCAAAGCGGACGGCGATTGAACAAGGTAAGCTTGGGTTATCGTTTGTGATGTCTTCTTTTTGCGTTCCCACGCTTGTCAGAATGCTGTTTCCCATAGACGTAAGGCTACCTTTCTTGGTGTCAGCTTTGATTCACTTTTCAGAGCTCATCATCAGATTTGTACCCCACCTATCCGTCGAGACGCTCCCGATAAAAGATCGCAAAGATTTGGCGGATATAAATTTATTTGACTGGAATCCATTCCAATTCCTAAAATTATTTACCACCGGTAAAAAGCTATGTGCATTGGCGATCATGGAAACGATGCAAATGATCATCAATGGGCCCAGCTTTGGAAGAATCGCAAGCGTAGTGCGCATCGAAACGTACGGAAAAAACGCATGGAATCTGTCGCAACGCTCTTGGTTTCAAACTTGTCTGTCTGTCGCTATGGTCCCGGGTGTTCTACTAAGTGGGAATGTGTACCGTGCCTGTGGTCCCCGCGTTTGTGTGTACTTTTGTAATCTGTTTGAATGCGTGCGGCAGTTTTCTCTTCAATTTTTGACAAGGCCGTGGCAAGAATTTATGGCCGTGCCATTCGTGATCGTCCGAAACCCTAGTAATACCGCTGTACAAGCATCTATTCGCATAGAAGCGAAGAAGCAGGGACTTTCTAACTCTGAATTACAGGGTGCCATGACAAACTTGACCCAAATGGTGATTATGACCAGTGGGGTTTTATTAAACCAGCTTTTGCGAGTTGGAATGAGAAGGAAAAATCCTCGTTTAATTTATCGTTATCTGTCTTTGATGCCAGCCGTGAATGCTTTGATTTTCTACCATTTTGTGGACAATGCATGAAAGCATATGACGGAAGAATAATTCTGGTCATGCGTTGGGTATCTGCCATGTTATTGTCATGGACACCATTTGTATATTTGTATACGTCGTCCATTATTTGAAAAGCTGCAAGTATCATATATTGATAACATATTTGGTAACATTCATCTCAGGACGATTAATCAGTTTTTCTGAAACTTGTTTATTTACGTATGTCATACTAAGTAAATAACAGCCAATTTACTGTTTCTATATTGGTAACTATATGTATCTTAACGAAGATTTCAAACTTCCTCTTGTCGGACAACTTTCCATTTTCTCAAACTCACCATTTCCCGCGGGTGCGGATCTTGGTGCTGACCGCATTCACAAAAACTAACTTCGGCCGCGTAAAAGTCTCCTTTGCTATCAATTGCAATGCTATGAAGCCAATTAAATTGCCCTGGGTTTTCGCCAGGTGTTTCGCCCCCAAATTGACTTACCAGCAGTCCGTTTCCATTAGGACCGTACACGCCAACCCGATGCCCGATGTTTTTCGTCCAGGTATGCAGGTCGTACATTCCTTCTCCGCGTTGCACAGCAGAAGTTGTGCCCTGCTCTGCAATATACACCCATGGATAAACATTGCTGATCATGCCAACTTCAACAGCAACAGCGCGATGCGCATGCCATTGTTCGAGGTAGTTGCCCATCAAGTCAAAGATCTGCACCCGTTGATTCTCTCGATCAGCGACAAGCACACGATCTTGTTGCCCGTACAATATGCAGATCGAATGGGGCAAATTGAACATCCCTGGGTCAGTACCCGATTTTCCCCAGCTTTGAACATGCTTGCCATCCTTTTTTAACTTATGCACACAAGAGTTTCCATACCCGTCAGAGATAAATAGATCACCGGTCGTTTTATGGACACAAATATCTGTCGGCCGGTTAAACATTTGACCACTTTGATCGCGCGGTGCATCGTGAATAATGCCCACGAGCGATTTCATTTCCTTGGGATCCGTGACCACTTTTCCCTCTGGGCATAACATCATCGTCCGGTTGCCAAATACGTCGCATTTGGTGATGATATTAGCTAGATCATCGACTAGCCACACGTTATCCTCGTGGTCAATCTCGATTGCGTGTGGTCTTGCGAACTCAGTTCCGCACCACCTTGCGACTTTGCTACCATATGGATTCACATAAGAACGAGTTCCAGCGAACGGGGTAGAATTTCCCCAATATCGTATTAAGTTCCCTTTCGGATCAAACACTAGAACTGGCATATTTCCTCGATTAAAGCAGTAGACATTATCTTTGGAATCCACGGCTACGGCTGTAGCTTCATGAATAAAAATTCCGTGCGGAACTTTGAAATGCAGCGGACAGGGCTCGTAGGTTGGCGCTGTCTCCGACAGGTTAGCCATGGGTGAAATAAGGCGGTATGATCCCAGACAACGTGTCTAGTGCAGAATTTCCATACAATAATTTTTCGATGCACTAATGCAGCCACGACCTCTTGCACATGACGTGCACATGGCAA
>JACKZZ010012709.1_pt1 | contig 19094 bp, 9 predicted proteins | sample 8027871 | NCBI WGS metagenome assembly JACKZZ01 (sample SAMN15724774, study PRJNA655200) | protist metagenome | isolation source: fluorescence activated cell sorting (FACS) single amplified genomes of... | place: USA: West Boothbay Harbor, Gulf of Maine | collected 2000-07-19
CCAAGACGAATGGGGTGACTACTAGCCAGTCCACTTGGGTTGCAGCGCTCCTGCACTCTCGGCCGTGTACATACGATAAGCACTGCACACAATAGCTTCATGTAAAAAGAAGAAACCGCAAAAGAAGGTAGATCCGAAGAGCTATATGTAACAAGTAAAGAAAAATTCACGTCGACATGAATGCCACAGATGCGTTAAATACAAGACATGAAAAAACACAAAGCTACTTCATTTGACTAAACGTGAGGAAGATGTGGAGCATTCCATGCCTATTTATACTTGTGATCAAAGCTCAATATCTGAGAGTTCACTGGCAGCTGGAATGGGTTGATATGAAGAGATGGGCACAAGAAGCTGTCTGCAGAAAGACACCAAACGCCGAATGTAAATCACAATAACGAATACAATGGTGATAATGCCATAGCATTTATACGATTCACTGTATTGCGATAGTGCGCTGATTTCATTTTCATCCGTCAATAGACATGCTGAGTCAATCGCGTGCCAATCTTTAGAATGATTAGAATAGTCAATTGGCAGCCACTTGTGCTTCACAGCCTGTTGATAGTCCCAAAGCGGCTCTTCGAGTTCTGTTCGAAAGTTCCAGAAAAAGTTTCCATGTGTGTGCAAGTCAAATACATTCAATTGGGCATTTGCCAACTTACGCACGCTGTCTGGATTGAAATGCCCCGAAACAGGGCATGTGCCATTGATCACAAAGGACTCACCACCACTGCCACGCGGGTCCATGGTGTCAGCTGCAGGGTCAAGCCTAGGCGGAGCACCAGGCTGTTCACCCATATACGAGGCTGAACATTCCACACGTTTGCATGCTAATTTTGGAAATCCGGGCACGTTATCATTGAGTCCATTCAGCCACATAGCACAGTTATCCGTCGCAAGAGACCACTCTCCCACGATTACTGGCACCCCAAGCGACTCCATGAGCCTGAGGTTTGATCCTGCGCCGCATGTCCTGGAGACGTAGGTATCAGAGGTTGTTGGTTCGGACCACGCTTGGTAGAGATGAGTATCCATCGCCCAGTTGTTGCAATTTTTCATCCAATCACCCCCAAATGTGCTCGGCCACAGCCGAAAAGAATCATGGAAAAGCGTGATCCATAGCGGAGCCTTAGCTTGCACGATTTTGTAACTCTCCCAATAGAAATCTTTCAATTCTTCGAGAGGAATGTGCCACCACGGTTCGTTCACTTGGAAAGATGGTAAGTTAGGACATGGGAAACATGACGGACGCCAATATATTCCCACATTGCATCGCAGTCAAACATATACTGACTTACCTGGCTCCAAACCAATCACGATAGGCACACTTTTATATCTATCAACAATAATATCAATTAGCTCAAGGCTCGCCTCAACATTGGTTCTATTGAACGTGTTGTACGAGTGTGTTGTCACATTGAAGTTTCCGATCCAATTGCCACCTCGGATGTCCCAATGACGATAATAAGATTCTCGCCGCCCATTTTCAATTTCGACGCCTTGACCCCAAGTATAGTCGCCTGTATTGCCACTATTGTCGAGACCATTTTGTGACATACGCATAGCATGCACATCGAGTAATACTTTGATGGAATACATTTCGCAAAGTCTTAGTACTCGATCTAACTCGTCCAGAGCGCCATCCCAGCACCCAGTGTATGGGTGGTAGGTCATGAACATCCAGTCGCTAACAGGAATTCGCAAAGTATCAACACCAATCTTTGACAAGTTGACGATTTGCTCTTCATCCACCCACGTTTTCCAATGTTGGCGCAACTGACGATTGGCTTCCTTCGCGCCTAGTGCAAGACAAAATGTGTAGCTATCGATGGCAATGTGCTTGCGCGCGCCATCTCCGTAGGTTGCAGTCTTTCCAAGGAACTGGTAAAACAAGGACGGTGTCAGCCACGGCTCCAAGACGAATAGCCCACCCAGCGAAGTTCCTCGCAAATGAAAGTCATTCCTCGTCCCGCTGGAGCTGCCTGTGTCGTTTGCAAAACAAGTGTACTTCCCCTCTCTCTCAGCCATGATTGAAGGGAAGCGTGAATTCAATGCAATGCAGCAACACAACTACATCACTTGTTGACAGACGAACGGGACAGCTCCAATGTTGGGAACCAAAAAGCTTCGAGTTCTCATTTTTGGAATCTTTGCTTGACTGGAGCTTGAGCTCCCACTTGTTTGAGAGACGGTGACTCCAATTTTTTTCAACTGCAATTAGTCGCCTGCTACGTTCATAAATATGGCAGAAAGTACAGAAGAGCGACCAAGTCGCTTGATGATCACCAATATGGTGCTTGAAAACTTCAAGTCTTATGCTGGTGAACAAGATATCGGACCTTTCCACAAACGCTTCTCAAGTGTTGTTGGACCTAATGGTTCTGGTAAAAGTAATGTGATTGATGCATTATTGTTCGTGTTTGGAAAGAAAGCGAAGCAGTTGAGACTCAACAAAGTATCAGAACTCATTCACAAAAGCTTTAATTTCCCTAATTTAGAGTACGCTCGAGTGGCAGTACATTTCCAGCGCATCTACGACGATGAGGACTCAGCAGATGATTTCGAGATTGTTCCAGGCAGTGAGTTTATAGTCACCCGGGTTGCTTACAAAGATAATACATCTTCGTATATGATCGATGGAAAGAATTCCAACTTTACAGCCGTAGGCAAGTTGCTCAGAGTGCATGGCATTGACTTGGACAACAACAGGTTCTTGATTCTGCAAGGTGAGGTGGAGCAGATTGCCATGATGAAACCAAAAGGTGACACTAAGCATGAAGATGGCCTGTTAGAGTACTTGGAGGACATTATTGGCTCGAACTGCTTTGTTGAGCGCATTGAAGAGGTAAGTACATCATCTGTTCTGTTCAAATGCTCTGATACGTTGTTGTCTCTGTGACTCTTACTTACTCTGCGCTTTCTCCTTGCTCCCATAGATGTCCAAGCAGCTGGAGGAGATGAATGAGCAGCGAACTGAGAAAGTAAATCGATTGAAAGTTGCGGAGAAAGACCGTGACAACTTGTCATCTTCCAAGCTAGAGGCCGATGCGTTCATCAACAAAGAAAAGGAGATACGTAAGAGGAAAAATATTCTATACCAAGTATACGAAAAGGTTGCCAATGATAACGTTGTTGAGCTGACTACCCGACTTGGTCTTGCTGAAACCAAGTTAACCGAAGAGCAGACAAAAATATGCGAAAGCGATTCTCTGCTGAGGGACAAAGAAGTGATCTATAATGCTACAAGTAAAGCATATGATGCAGTAGCTAAGGAAGTTGATGAAGCCACTAAAGAGTTTGGAGCATTTGAGCGTCGTGATGTCAAGATCCAAGAAGATTTAAAGCACAATAAAACACAGTTTAAGAAATTCCAGGCCAGCATCGAAAAAGACGCCTCGAAGGAAGCGGACAGTCTGCGCGACGAAGAAGCTGCAAAGCAAAGCAAGGAGGTGCTTAGCAAGGAATTGTCTGACCTGGATGAGAAAAAAAGTGCCGAAGAGCGTATGGTCGATGAAATTATGTCTGGCTTGCAGGAGGCTACATCTGACCTCAGGGTCCAGCTGGAGGTAGAGCAGGAGAAGCTATGCAGTGCAGAGCGCGATGTGGCCAAGTTTCAAACAGAAAAGGAGTCAATTACCACGGCATGCACGTTGGCAAAATCTCGCGTTGCAAACGTCGTAGATGCTCTAGCAAAACTTGCCAATAAGCGTGACAATATTGTCTCGGAGCGCGAAACTAACAGCGCGCGAATCGGTACAGCGCAATCTGAACTCGATAGCTTTGAAAGTTCAGTTCTGGAATTGGAAACGACCTTCAAGCGGTGCGAGGAAGAAGAAATTAAGCTGCAGAGCGCGGTTCGAGTTGCCATCTCGGCAACAGAAGAAGGCAAAGCTGCTTTTGCCTCGACGCAACATGGTACAGGCGTTCTGAGTGCAATAATGAAGGCAACCAAGCGTGATGGCCCATTGGCAGCAGCGGGCGTTCTGGGTCGACTTGGAGATTTAGGTACCATACCGAGTGAATATGATGTAGCAATCAGTACAGCATGTGCCTCCTTGGATTATATTGTGACCAAAACAACTGAAGGAGCCCAAATGTGCATGCAGTTTCTTCGTGCGAACAACTTGGGCCGTGCTTCCTTTATCGCTCTTGACAAAATGTCGGAGTGGTCCTCTCGCATGAATCGCGTTGTTACTTTGCCTGCTGAAGCACCGCGCTTGTTTGATTTGATCAAGCCGACGAATGAGTTAGCATTGCCCGCATTTTATTTCGCCATTAAGGATACTCTTGTCGCGAAAGATTTAGATTCTGCTACAAGAATTGCATACGAAGGAGATCGCGCTAAGTGGAGGGTGGTTACTATTCTCGGAGGACTAATCGACACTAGCGGCGCGATGTCAGGTGGCGGTACGAATACTAGGAAAGGACTCTTGATGGTGGAAGGGTCTGCCAAAGCAGCATCTGCTGCAAAGGCTACTGCCGAACTTCCTTCCATTACGGCCGTCGATATTCAACAACTTGAATCACGCGTCAATGATCTGCAAAAAAAACTCAGAGCATGTCGTACTGCCAAAGACTCTGCCGAAGCGGACATAAAAGATAAGCAAAAAAGAATTAAAGGATTAAAGAACGAAATTGCGAAGTTGCAAATGTCCTTAACAAACTCTGCTGAAAAAGAAAAACAACTTATGCAAAGGATAGCGGCTTTAGAGAGCGAACGAAATCTGTCCCCTGAAGAAATTCAGGAAATCAAAGTCCAAGAAGCTAAGTTGGCTGAAATTGATGAACAGATATTCTCTGTGTCTCCAAACATCAGTAGCTATAGAAGTGGCGTTGCTCGGCTTCAAAGGAAGATAATGGAAGTAGGCGGCCCCAAAGTAGCCCAGGCACAACAGAAGTTAGATATTTTGACAAAAAAGTATGATGACGTCTCTAACAAGTTGGCAAGTGCAGAAGTTGCTGAAGGCACTGCGCGCAGCAATGCGAGTAAAGCATCCAATGCACGTGAGAAAGCGGATGCTGAGTTAAATAAATTCAAAACGAAGATTGACGACCTGAAAGAAGAGCAGAAGATCATGGAGGCTGACGCAATGCGTGTCATCGATGCAGTCGAAAAAGCCAAGGCATGTATGCTTGAGCAAGAAGGAGAGCTTAAGAGAATCACATCAGAGTATAATAACCTTAAAGAGGTGTCTGCGGAGATGAAGGCTACGGAGCTAGATTTGAAGAATGAAGTCAACTGTCTCTGCAAGAAAGTAGACACTCAGGAAGGAGTGCGCAAATCTTGGCAGTCAAAGTTGACGGAGCTTCGCAAGAAGTATATTGATGACCAGGAGCAATTTAATGCCGCAGTATCTGCGTGTATTGGCGAGCAACCCCTTCCCATAGCCGAACAGTCTACAGACTCTCCCTCAGAAGGGGAAAGTGTTTCTGATGTAGAAGCCTTACCGGTCTTAAGTACCGATGCACTTGCAGCTCGTCAAATGAACTGCGAAGAGATGGCGAATGAAATCGGAGAGTTAGAGGGCGAGAAAATGGAAATGGAGAAGAATGTGAACATGAGTGCACTACTAGAATACTTGAAAAAAGATGCCTTCTATCGCACACGAGCTGAGGAGTTGCGCATCATCACTGAGGCACGTAATTTAGTCAGAACTGACTACGAGGACTTGCGCCGTCAACGACTCGTGATGTTCATGGCTGGGTTTGGTGTTATAACGATGAAATTAAAAGAGATGTATCAAATGATAACTCTTGGAGGCGATGCAGAGCTAGAGCTTGTCGATTCAATGGATCCCTTTTCTGAGGGTATTGTATTTTCAGTTCGACCACCGAAGAAAAGTTGGAAGAATATTTCGAATCTCAGTGGCGGTGAAAAGACACTCTCATCCTTAGCATTGGTTTTTGCTTTGCACCATTTTAAACCTACTGCACTTTATGTCATGGATGAGATAGATGCGGCTCTTGATTTCAAAAATGTATCAATTGTTGCAAACTATATCAAGGAACGAACAAAGAATGCACAGTTTGTCATCATATCACTCCGCAACAACATGTTTGAGCTTGCTGATCGCTTAGTAGGAATCTACAAGACAAACGATGCAACTAAAAGTGTCACAATCAATCCAAGAACATTCGCTGAATCGACTGCAGGAAAATTGGTTACCAGAACTCAGCGTATGCCTCTCAGCAACACAACTAACAAGTCCATCGAATAGTACGCCGACTCTTTTTGTATAGAATTCTGTTTAAATAACACATTTACTTTTACGCAGTCATGCAGTAGTCTTTCTTACAAATTTTAATGCTATAGCCTGACCACCTCCATCCTTTTCTTTCTTTCTAACCCAGTAGTACATACAGGCTGTACTCCATAAGCTCCCAAAATATATATATATATTACATGGTTAGCTACTAACCCCTAAAGGACTTCCCGCTATATCATACCTACCAAAATTACAATATTAGACAAAAAAATCATCCCCAAGAAATCTCCAGCTCGAACACAACCTCACATAGGAATGAGATGGGATTCATATTGGAATCGCACCCAACGTCATAAATAAGTACTAGAAGGACACAAAGATCGTACAAATCCGTATCGGACGTACCGAAATGTTGCTCAATCCAAGTTTGGGTGAGATCTGCAATGCGAAGCTCGATTCGTAGACATAGCTTATCGAAAACAAGACAGTACATTCGACATGCAATCATCGTCTACACCAATGCAGATTCTTGCAAATTTGCATGCGTTTGAGGACGATTTACTATCGCACATTCATCACATGCTTTCACATGTCGAGACAGATCCCTTCATGCTATGTGCATGCGAGTTCATTAACCAAGCTTTGCGAATTAAGAATGAAAGCGTTGATCACAGCCTTACTGGTAGTTGTGGCTACCACAAGCTGGATCTATTGCATACATTGTACGTAAATCAGCCCATAGCAATCATTCGCATGAGCATACGAGTATTTGCAATGCAAGCTGATTGTGATTTAGTAGCGATTTCGACTATCACAAACAAATGTTTAAAGAGTCTAGCCCACTCCAGTAATAATATCGAATTAGGGGATTTTCACCCATCAGTTGATGTATACAAGCTGCCTGCAGTACACAGGTCTCTCCTTGTACCAATACAGGCAATGCTGCTCGACGATGACCCCTTTGCCGGAGTTTTCCACTGTCACAGCAGCGATCCCACGATCTGTTCGACATGGCGTGTATTAGTAGGCATGGCAGGCACACGGCATATTCGGGGGGCTTATTTGCGGTGCAATGGGCCACAAGATGCGCCCTGCTACATGTCTGAGGATAATTCTTTCCTGCTACTGCAGAGAAAGATCGTGCCAGATTCTAGCTCTGAAGACAAAATCACATTTTACTCTTGGAATATTATACATTGCATTTCGAAGGCAGTTCATTATACTTGCTGTACAGACAAGAGCTCGGAAGTTCCCCCGGGCTATGGGTGGCGCCTGGGCTCTCACGGATTGCATCCTGCGCCCGTTTTATCGTTCACCCCGGCGACACCACTTGATAACGACGGTACACCCGATCCAGTGCAGAGTTTCAGAGGCGAAATGAATCCCGCAGCTTTTCTAGCCCCAGTTGGTTTTGGAAATCGCTCTGGTGTCGATGACATTTTGTGCAAAACGTTTAGGCCGAAGCGCATCCGAACCAGCAGAATAGTAAGGATCGCAGATGCTGCATCAGAATCAGAAAAAAATTTAACCTCAGAAACTGAAAAGTGTAGTGAAGATGTATTCAAACACAACAGCGATGATATCATTTTTGGTATTCCAGCTGACAGTAATTTTACGCCTTACCGTGCTTATCCGACTCCTGATTCCGAAGCAGCTATGCACACGCAGCTAGATGAGCTTCACGCTAAGAGTTTGTGGGTAAAGGAAGCCAGTACTACTGATATCTGTGTTGGCTATACAGATGATATTGCTCCTGCAGCAGCAGTTAAGGATGAACCCGATAATACCTATTTCAACAATTGGTCGGTCGATAATCTTCTGAAAATCAGGTTTCTGCAAAAAATGCGAACTCTAGCTTTTACATCCTGCCAACAGCTCAACAGTTATGTGTATTCTATGAATTCCTTTATTTCTAGCGAAGAAAAATATAATTCAACAGTGATTACATTAGGTACAGAGATTATAGGATCGCAAGATAAGCAGCAATTAGTATATGTCGTTTGCATAAACATTGCAATTTTCACCTCAGCCAGCAGACTTTCAGAAAAGGCAAGCGCTGCCCACAAAGCTCTTCAAGAGATTAATTTGCGCGCTGAGAAAAATGAATATGATGATGACATCAATGATGGCGAGATCGGAATGGGGTGTGTTGAAGAGGTTCTTACAAGACACTCCGATCATGATTTCAATGCTGCTAGCGAGGCTCTGCGAAACGTGGGCCGTGATATGAATGCAAGTGTGCGCGAAACAATCTTGGCGAAAATTGGCCAAGATTCACAAAAAATGTTTACTTTGCGCAAAGACCTCTCATCTCTATGCTCGTTTCATGCAGCTCTTGTCGAACTATGTGCCAGGCATTCTCTCCGTGAACTGCCGGCTTTTCCAGATCCGTTTGAGATTGGTTTAGTGGAAGAATCTGTGCACAACGCCCATAAGAGTGCGTTCACCTCTGAAAAAGAAACTTCTATCGGCATAAAATTTGCAAAACCGTGTTTTCCCGCTGCGCAAAGTAACATTAATGACACGCAACATGCGTTGGACACTGAACAACTTTTACAAGGATGCATGTTGCAGATTCAGAATTATATGCAAAACATTTTCACATACATAGAATCTTTGGGAAGGGCACATACTACAGATTCGGAGGTGATAGATTTAATCGATAAGCTGTTTGCTAAATTTGTGCTGGCTCCGTTTGACGCATCCCTTGTTATTCCATTGGGGCATGCTGATGTTTGTTCTATGTCTAACAAAAGGAGCGCATATTTGCGAAACAGCCGAAGAGGTTTGCCGCTTGAAGTTCTTATCAAGGACACAGGAGAAGTCGCTTCATCGGATAAATCAGACGCCGAGCTATTAGAACTGCAAAATTATCGTTGTAGAGGGTGCGGCCATGGCTTGCACGTCATTGAAGTGTTCGGCGTTTTTCAGCACAGTCAAAATTATCGAAGGTGTCATTACTTCAATGCGCTGTTTTGCAAGAGGTGGTGTCACTACGGTGAAAAGCATGCATTACCTTTAAAGTTAATTACCCAATTAGATACGGCGAAGTATAGTGTTAGTTGTCATGCTGCTCGTTTTCTTCAGTCTCTTTGGGATAAACCACTCATTCAAGTTTCTCTTTTAAGTCCGTCAATCTTCGCTGAAGTCCCCATTTTTGTCAATATCCAGAATTTACGTTTGGCAATTATGAAGCGCATGGACGACATATTAATTTTTAATAAAATGCTTTTCGATCGAGCGCTAGAGAGCACGATAGGATTAAAGAGAATGTACATGTGCTTAACGCCTGACTTGTTTGCTTTTAATGATATCGAGAATGCACACATACTTATGCAGCTAGAAGTTGATTTGAAATCATTGTTAGAGATGTTAGATATTGTGCCGTAAGTATGTTGTAAACTGAATGTGGTTTGCATTATTACAAAAAGCCCTTCTTTCACTGACGGACAAATTACTTCTTTGCAAGTGGAGGCAAGTCTTTGTTGATCCCAACGACTTTTCCGATTGCAATAGTTTTACCCTCATCTCGCAGCGTGACACGACCTAGGGCTGGGAAGTCATCAAATTTCTCAAGACAAGTGTTCAAATCACTTGTGATACGCATTTTTGCCACACACTGCTGTCCGGTCCTCGCGAAAGGTCGCTTCATCTTCTTTCCAGTTGGATCCATGACGCAAATGAGTTCGGCAACTTGTACTTCAATTTCTAGTGTATGCACATGCAGCACTGCTTCATAGCCTGAACTAAAGATGGGACGATGCTCCAGCATGTCCACCAAAAAAAGCTGTACAGAGAAACAACGAGGTGTCGGACATATCGATGCTTTATGACATAACACGTATCCCTTTTGGAAATCCTCAACCTGGCAATTGAGCTTGATCATTACATTTTCCCCGGGCTTTGCAGAGCGTACCTTCTCGTCGCCGATGTAGATAGCATCGCATTTGACAGTTTTCTTTGTTGGTGCGATAGCAAGTTCGTCACCCATTGTCAAAGTTCCTGATTCAACTTTCCCAAGCACAACTGTACCACGCTCAAAATATCGATCCAGCACTGGGATTCGCAATGGGGCTGCTGCATTACGACCCTCTATTGCAAGACTATCGAATGCCTCCATCAGAGTACCTGTTGATGTATTATGCTGGTCAGCTGAGTACATTTCCTTCCACCATGGACAAACAGCTGCACTCACTTCGACTTTAATATTGGCACCAGTTAACCCAGAGATTGGGACGAACTTCACATCGCGCTTGATAACGTACCCACAACTTTTGAGAAAAGGCTTTAACTTGCCTACGCATTCTTCGTAACGTTCCTGTGACCAGGCTACAGTCGGATCATCCATCTTGTTGACGACTACGACTAGATACTGAATACCTAACGTCTTTGCCAACAAAGCATGCTCTCTTGTCTGCCCACCCTTTTCGAAACCTGTCTCGAACTCACCTTTGCGAGCAGAAATAACAAGCACGCCAACATCTGCTTGAGCTGCACCGGATATCATATTGGGGACGTAATTTTTATGCCCGGGTGCGTCAAGAATAGTGTATCTGTTCTTGTCTGTGACGAAAAAGGCTCTTCCAACTTCTACTGTCTTACCTTTTGCGCGCTCTTCTTCACTAGTATCCATGATAAATGCAAGAAACCAACTATCTCTGTTACGCTGCTTTGCTTCACGCTCGAATTTCTCAATTGTGCGTGAATCCACCATACCTTGAATGTACAAAATAGAACCAGATAGGGTGGACTTTCCAGCATCTACGTGTCCAATAAACACTAAATTCATATGCTCTCGAGGATCACACTCTTTTACATCTCCGGAATCAACTTCTTCTGCTACCTCACTGGTGACTTTGGCGATCGCTTCAACGGTAGGAGCAGCAGTTTTTTTTTGAGTGTCTTCCATAACTTTGTCTTCTGAGCCTGCAGATTCCACTGCTGCATCAACTACGGGTGCGCTGCTTTCCCACTCCTCGCTTTCCTTTTCCGCCTCTGCAAGGGCGAGGGCCACTTCTGGAAAAGCCATCAATGCATCTGGGTCTTCAAGCATTTTGATTGCTTCTGCTCTGTCTCCTTTCGCAAGTTGCAAGGTCACCTTCCATAGTGGGTCATTTTCATCAATATCTTCTTCGTCGTCATCGTTCGTATCACCAGACACGTCGGCCGGAGTTGGAACAATAGTCGCAGGGGGCGGTGTGGGAGGAGCTGCAGCGACGGGGCTGGCAGCCGAAGGCAATTTGACAGCAGCTTTCGGCAAGCCCACGGTTTTGGCAACTCCAGACAAAGAAACTGCAAGATCATGGAAAACGAAAGTTAGTATGTAAGTCTGTAGATTCAGAATAAGCGTTTGCGCGACATACAAGCACAACATGTAAACAAGTGAAATGCGGACTCACCAACTTTTGGAGGCCCTGAGAGTTTGGCTACCACAGGTACCTTTTCAGCTGCTGGGGTAGGAGCAGGTTCTGCAGCAGTCATCCAGCTGGGTTTAAACTCCTTAGCGGAGGTGTTCATAGTCGCTATTCAACCACGCGTTGTTAGCAAGACGTGAGGAAGGGCGATGCGAGGAGCGTGGGCCAAAAAGGGTCCCCTGGGTCCCACAGGAAATCTCAGGAGTGATTGCGCGAAAGAGAGAGAGAGAGATCACAGAGTAAGTGTGTGTTGCATAGGGTCGTTTGCCTTGGTAGTCGTTGCCTTTTCCAGAAAGAGTAATTGATTAGAATAAGATTGGTAGCTGGGACCTCACGACAAACTTCATCTCGTTCACAAGCAATGATTTCATAATCCCGGATCATTCCCACCACCAAACAAGACGTGACAGGGATAAGCTATAAAATATTTTAGCCGAGCCAGAGTTTAAAAAGTTTAAAATGCAGGAATTTGCCAGTTCCTCGAAAAGCCAACACGAAGGGCAGCATGATAGCAAGGCGAAGAGACAACGTTTGTCCAGTGAGGTCTCTACAAAAACGAGTCTGAGATGTCAACTTGGCGACAACTGCGGCACCAATGCGTGTCTTACATTGAGGGGCCGCGATAACTTGCCTGCTTGTCTAATGCATTTCGTTGCGCAGTTGGATGCGCCGGATGTGCTCATTGACTCAGGAGTGTCTATTCTTGATGAGCGTCATTTTCATGATCAAGCGTCAAACATTAAGGACCTCTGGCAACTGGCTGTTGGCGACCTTGTCATACAGATGTACCAGCGTCAGTGGCAAGAAGAAAAGTCATTAGCAGCTGACCCACTGTCAATTCTGACATTCAACGCGCCCCTTCAGAAGAAGCAGTTAGCGCAAACAATGGGCGGTTCAGTAGTTCATACTCAAGCAAATACTCAAGTTCGCAGGAAAAAATCACAAATTGCGCCGATGGTTGACTCTGATGCACAGAAAAATAAATCGGACTTATATGTTCAAAATCCGTATGCTAGGCGCGAACCAGATCGGTCAAACTCGTTGTTCTCAAAAAGAAGCAGTACTGAGTATCATGCAGCAGCTCTAATTCGTATCGAGCAAGACGATGCAGCAGAAGAAGAGGCTGCGATCAAAGCGTATAATGGTGGGAGTTCAGGAGATGTTTGCTCTCGATGCACTTCGCCGTGGGTAGTTGTACGCAATAGTTCCACTTTTGATGGAACGCGGAGTGAGATTTGGGGTACGAAGGATGCTCAATCTAGTTACTACATTGAATGCCGCAAATGTAAATACGTTGAGCTTCAAATTGAGGGTCGCTGAGACGTATACAGGAAGGGTTATAGTACACATGTCGTTCAACTGGAATTGTTACAGACCAAAAACATCTGTAGTCTAATTCATACATGGTTTACTGTGTATCAACTTCATTCCCATCACCCACACATCATCCTACGATTGACTGTGCAGTGTCCAAGACCCAAGTTTGGATTCAGTGATCTAAGGGAGAAAATAAAGCTAACCGAAGAACACACAACAAGTCTCCCCTCTATCTCGTCCTGTCGCCGTACGTACTGTCGATCCCCTGCTGTTCCAATTACTAATAATTGTACTTATGCTTTAGGTAACAAGACAAACTAGGGATCCTATACGGTCTACTAATACTATTGGTTAACTTTTTTACAAGCTAACTCACAACAACGGGTGAATTAGCGCTATTTACATATACGGTCTACTAATCGTTGCTGTGGTTTATTCCGTCGTACGACCGTACGTGCGCACAGAAATTGCAAGACACACACGTGCCAGCGCTGGCACTTTTACGGCAGGTGAGTTAGTGAAATAGGATACTACGGCACATCAGAACCTTTTCATGAATATAGAATAGCGATTGTTTGACGTTCTCTTAGTATTGTGATACTGGATTAATACCACAGAGGCCGCTGCAAAAAGTTTATGTTACCTGTTGTCGATGTCTTGTCTGTGCATGGCAGAACAAGCCACTTATATTATGAGCATATAGAGCACGCCTAGTATGGGTTTGGAATGCGGCCATAAGCCCCTCACTAACATATTCTTCCTTCCTCGCAACAAAAAACATTTATTGACAGGATGCAGATGACGTATTTATGGCGGAGTTGTTTTGTGATATTGTGCTGCTTGCACGTCTATGCTGATTCATTTCCTACTGGACAACCTACTGGTAATCCGACTTTCCTCAACAATCAGAATGAAACATACAGACAGTTCGAGTTCGGGCTCAAGCCGCATACCACTAGCACTAGCACTGGGGTCGAAGGTACTTATGATATCACGGGCATTGGACAGCAAGGGGGCAGAGATGTATACTTATCTATGCTGTTATGGCCGTCTGGCTTTTCAGGTAGTTACGTGGGATTTTTTGTATCTTTCAATAACGTCTGGGTCAGACTTGATACTGAAGGTAGCGGCGCAAATCCTGAAGGACCTTACGGGACTTGCCAACCTACCTACAATACTCAGGGATTCACGACTGGAGATGCATGCAAAGAAATATTTTTCCCATGCAGACTTAATATAAAGGTTACTGATTATATACAACCAGAACTAGGTGGCACCCTTCGATTGAAAACCAATTCTACAATCACGTCAAGCACAGCAGATACTTTGCCGTGTCGTAAAACAATAGTGACTAGTGATACAACGAGCGTATCATATGCCATTTATGTAAAGTTTGTCGTTGGTGATAAAGAATATGGGGCTTGCAATTTAGGCACGTATTTCGAGCCTTGCAGCAATGCAGATCCCGATTGCCAAATATGCTTCAATTGCCCGTCCGGAAAATATGGAAATGAAACTATCTCTAGTGTTAATCAATGTCACTCCTGCGGCGAAGGCACGTTTTCTAATCCTGGTTCTACGGCGTGTAGTTCATGCCAACCTGGCTATTTTTCTCCAGGTGCTGGTGTTCCTGAAAAGATATGCCCGAAAGCATCATATGCGGATGTTTTGTGTGCAACAGAGTGTAAATTATGCCCTATTGGAAAAACAACACTGCTTCAGGGACTCACAAAACAGAGCGATTGCTTTAGCCTTGTTTTTAATTTCTTCATAGGTGTTATGACGTTGATAATTTGTGTGCCTTTAGCTCTACACTATATTTTCAAAGGTCGATTTAGACGAATCGCTTTTTTCCGGAAAACGCGAGTAATGCGCTTGCTCAACATGGACACACATAGTTTAATATCATATATGTCATATTTTACCCATAAAACTCACGCGGAACAAATTTTGAAAACAGGGCTTCGCAGAATCATAACTTGGATATTCATCATTTCCAACTTCGCAGCTTTGCCCCTGGGTTTTGCAGTTCAGTTCGTTGCTGAATTAGGGGAGGTTTTGTTCAAGTCGATGGTACTTCTCAAAAGCATGAATTTGGACGTTATAAGCTTTGGCGAAATAATAAAATCATTTATTATTGACATCGTGGACAGCGCAGGGACCCAGTGGTTTAATGTCCTCATATGGGACGAAAGTTTAAATTATACAGCTATCCGTAGATATATTTCCCCGATTGCCGATTTCCTCGATGCCTTAGCGTATTTTAAAGTTGATCTCACCGAATTGAATATTACGTGCCAAGGATCTTCTGCACCTCTCGAATTGCTTATTAATATGTTCGCATTTGGCATAGTTATAGTTGTTATTCAAGGTAACTTCCAGCCGTATAGGTTAGTCACTTATAATCGCATGGTTGAGTTGTCGAATGAAATGTTTGCGTCAAATCTATATATGCAATGGTTTAGTCGAGAACGTGGTCAGCATATTGGCATGACTATTTTGGGAACATGCGAATATACTGCGAGACTGCTGCTAGCAATATGTTGGCATTTGATGTCTTCTGTGGACATATTTCAATATCTGCTGATATTTGGAATGAGCATTATCTACTTAGACAATTTTATTTCGAAGGGACACGTTGTACACGGGCTTACGTTGTCGTTGCCTGGTATTCATCCGTACACGGACTCTTGCAATGACGTCAGGGGATACGTTGGTACTGATGCAAACCTTGCTTACGCTGCAAGTGGCATTTTCTGGTTTCTCGCGTTTCCGGTTCTCTTTGAAATCGCTAACATTATCATTCCTGGCTTGCCTCCAAGTGTTGAAAAGTTAGATGTAGTAGACAAAGAAAAGGAAGATTTTCAGCATTGGTATGGCATGCACAAGTATCTAAAGCTCTTTTCCTATGTATCTCCAGACTTGTTATGGGCCGCATTTGCAAATGCTTATGTACAGAATATGACTACTGATATTCCTTCTGCAGCCGGATACTATGTGAAATCTATTCAAGAAGCAGAGGCTGCGGAGAATGTGAAAGCAGCTATAGAAAGAAATAAAGTCGTGCCAGTTGCTGGTGTAATGGACGGTGAAGATTCTGTTTTCATGGAATCAACCAGCGGTGTGTCGAAGATGATGTACAGAGAGAGCATGATGGTGACGACGGATGATGTAGTCAATATTGAAAGTAAGCTAGTGACAGCGATTGAGAAACCACTGATACCTACATTTAGTGTTGAAGTGAGCCCAAGAAACGGTTATGTGGCAATTTTCTCCTGCAAAAAGATCATCCGTGATACAAAAATCTTTGAGAAAGTTCATCTAGACAAAACTCTCTCGGGTCAAAAATATATTCTTCTTAAGATCAATAGATATTCTGGTATCTTAGATTTCATTCAAACATATGACATATATAGTAATGGATTATATGCTGAAGGGCGAAGTGGGACGCATTTGGCCAAAGAATTGAATGTAACATCTGACGAATTTATCGTCATCGTGGCAACGATTGACTCCAGTATGAATCATCTTCAAGGGGGGCTGCCCGAGGCGATGTATCGATGCGGTGCTTCGACAAAAATGTTCGGAGGTCGGCCGCTGTTACGGGGATATATTCTCATTGGCGTTCCGGGTAGTGGGGAGGCGAAGGGATTTGAAGTTAAACCGAAGGAATCCAGTCCGGAACTCTACGTTGATTTCAGCGTTCTGAAAGGTGGAGAAGGGTTTTACATCAACGAGACTGTATCTTCAGGTCGTGTGTATATAGAATCGTCCATGGCGGCTCGTACTGTAAAAGAAAACATAGAATGGAAAGAATTCAATGTTGAGCAATTGCCTCGGTATTGGGCTTTGTGCGAACTTGAATACAATACGTTGGAAAGCGCTTTCACAAAGTTTTGGATTAAGCCTTGTTTGGTGAATTATTTCACAAAGACTATTTGGTTGGTGCTGGTTTTGTGCGGAGTGGGTCACTTACTGACCCGAACTGGGAGGCGAGCCATTTACGTAGTCGCGTGGAAGTATGTACGTTTTTTTCAAGTAGTGCTGGGTATTTGGACGGACGATCTTGTCGAGATGTATCAGATACACGAAACTGTTTATGATTACAGTGCCGTTTGGGACGATCCGTTTGTACGACGTGAGATGCACGAGAGAGATGCTTTAGAATCTAAGGCAACAAGAAAAGCATCTGCACACTTATCAGCTTCATCTGAAAATCCACAGAATAGATTTGAATACCATGATAAAAGACGAAAGCAGTTGAAGGGTATTAACCAACAATTACAGCTTAAAAAAGATTACGGGTCTGTGCTTTATGCAACAATTGCAACGCGGGCGACGTTCTTACAGCTGATTCCATATGTTTCTGTGCTTTCAATATTCGCGTCTTTTACTGCTGCTTGTCCAATATTCGTATTTAGTCTTAACCTTAAGGCAAATCTGAAACCTGGTATCATTAATGATGCTCTTACCGTCAACGTTATCATTTTGCAGCAAGAATGTGATAGGGCATGGGAGACAAAGGTTGAAGAGTCGACGGAAGAATCTTATACACTGCCTTTCTTCTCTGCCCAGAGCGAATTTGATGATTATGGCGATTATGGCGAAGATAATTTATCGACAGAGCGCTTCGATATAGAGAATAAGAACGCGATATCAAGGGAACGGCAGGTTCTGGTTATGCTGCAAAGTAAGCATTTGATTAGAAAGTGGCAAGCATATTTCGGAGCTTTGGGAAGATTTTTAAACGAATCTCGCTACATATTATACATAAAAGGTGTTCTGAAGTGTACGTTATGCGTACTGTTGCTTAGTGCTGACGCAAAGCTCATCAAGGTGCTCAGCATTTTGTCGATCATTGTTTTTTTTCCATTTTCATTAGCTAATGGATTTGACTATTGCATTTTTGTAGGCAAAGCTCTATGGATTACAGACGAAGAATTGTATCGAGAATTATTTTGGTTAGCACGACTCTGCAGCTGTTTTAGAGTTTGTTTCTGTCAATTTTGTATGATAGACGAAAATGCAGTTGCTTCGCAGTTAAAGCCGAAGGATGTTGAACTAAGTCGAGATGAAACGCCGAACCCCGATGATGAAGAGCTCGATGTGCAACAGCGCGTTGTCATCAACCCATTAGGGGGAGAAAGAATTGAGCAAGTATCTGGTAAATTTGCCCCCAAAATGCCAAGATTCTCGGCACGCATCAACAGCAGTGTGCTTAACGCAGACCAGGCACCTGTTTCAGGAAAGTTTTATCCAAACAAACCGCAACTTATGGTGCGCTCCACCAGCGGCATGCTTGACGCAGACAAGGCGCCTGTTTCAGGAAAGTTTTCTCCAAACAAACCACAACTTATGGAGCGCTCCACCAGCAGCATGCTTTACGCAGACCAGGCTCCTGTTTCAGGAAAGTTTTCTCCAAACAAACCACAACTTTTGGTGCGCTCCACCAGCAGTGTGCCTGACGCAGACCAGGCGCCTTTTTCAGGAAAGTTTTCTCCAAACAAACCGCAACTTATGGCGTGCAGCAACATGTCAGATAGTAGGATGACTGCTATCACAAATATGCCGGACCAGGGTGTGCCTACTACCTTCTTAGAGGAAAAAGTGAAGGCGGTGAAATCGGATCCTACCGTGTGGACGAAATTGGTCACTGGTGTTGTGAAGCGGACTTCAACGACCAAACAATCTGCATCATCACTCGAGTCTATGAAAAAGTCCACGGAAGATTTTCAACTCTAGGATGAACCATGCTTATCAACGCTTACATAAGTAGAAAATTATAATAATAATGTAATGGAAGAATATCAACATATTTGCCTATTAATCAACTATTTTTATTTCAGGTGTTTCGTGAACTCGATGGAAGCAAATAACATAGGATGGCTGGTACTGACACTACCCTTAATCCCGAAATGTACATAAGAACGTTACTTGCATTTCATTGGACAAAAGCTTTTCAGCACGGTTAAGGTTGGCTGGTTATCACGAACATTAATATTTATTCTATCAAGGTGCAACACCAAAGCATTGCATTTACTATTGCATCGTTGTATTTTGTTTTCATGGCATGTGTATTTTTATGGGATTTCTGAAGATGATACTCCCGCCAACTCAAAATTTACCATTTACATAAACGCGTTTTTTCAGTGCC
>JACKZZ010000906.1_pt1 | contig 19081 bp, 9 predicted proteins | sample 8027871 | NCBI WGS metagenome assembly JACKZZ01 (sample SAMN15724774, study PRJNA655200) | protist metagenome | isolation source: fluorescence activated cell sorting (FACS) single amplified genomes of... | place: USA: West Boothbay Harbor, Gulf of Maine | collected 2000-07-19
AGATGAAAAAGCAAGTAAAAATAAATGTAATACTTCGAAGTAATGCACTACCACCACCACCACTATCACCATGAATTAAATGCTGACAGTGTTTGCTGGTTTTCCATGATCGAATACATTGACATATATATGGCTTTCAATTTTGATAGCTTCTTCTGCAGTTTTCAATCCAGATTGTAAATGTCTATCTTTATGAACAGGTGCTAATTTTGTTCTTGGTCTTTGTGCAATTGTAGATGAATGCCATGGTGACCACATCACACTTGTACTTATAGAATCATCTAATGTAGCATTTGATGGTCTTAATAGCATCATTGCAGGCGATTTATCAATAGTTTCTTGTAGATCTAAATCCATATATTTATTATGATGATCTTCATCAACTTCATCATCTTGATTTAATTTTTTGGCAAGAAATTCTGAAATTTGTGCAACAACGCACCATACATGATCACGACTTGTCATTTCAACATGTCTTTGTCCAGGACCTAATTTTATACGTGATACAAATGCTCCATCTTCATCAATCCAAAATACTTCAACATCCCATGTACTGGAAAAGTTTGCAAATTGTATCGTTTTATCAGGTGTACCCCAATGATTTGAATAACGCAAATATTTTGGTACATTAACAACACGTCGAAATGGAAAAATATCAACAGCTGTCAAATTATCCCAACCTTCACCTGTAAAAATATTATCAATTGAATTCTCACGTGTAAAACTACGTTTTGAATATGTACTTTGTGAACCTAAACTACCTTCTTCTAAACCCTCATGAGATTTTGATAATGATGATTTTATCATCGGCAATGGTTGTAAATTTGGTGTAGATGCAGATTTTGATGTTGTAGGAGTAGGATAAGAATCATTCACATCACCATCTGTAGGAGATTGTATACGTACTACACGTTTTGCTCGAAGTCCTCCTCCTTCTTCATCCTCTTCATCATCTCCTTCTCCTCCAAAGACTAAATCTTCTTCATTTTCTTCACCATCACCACCCTCCTCCTCCTCCTCCTCCTCCTCCTCCTCACCATCATCATCACCTTCTCCTTCCACAACAGTTGACTCTTCCTCATCTTCAGATTCTTCTTCATCACTAGAATCAGGTCTTTGTGATGGATTTTTTGCAGAACCTAACATTCCAGTTAACAATAGAGTCATCGATTGAGATTTACTTTTAAGATTAGATGCATAAAGATCATCAATTTTCATTTTTTTCCCTTTATACGATGCAGCTTGAACAATAATATCATTTCCAGTTTCTTGTGCTGCTAATATTGCCATTTGAAACTCTTTTAAATTGACTACACGTTTTCCATTGACAGCAATAAGTTCAGCACCATCAAGAACTGTTCCATGTAATGCAGCTTGTGACCCTTCAATTGTTCGAATACATGTCAATTTATTATTAGAAATTTGAGCTTGTATACCAATTGGTCCCGGTTTAAAGAAGAAATCACGAATTTCTTGACGCACTGTCATTAATATACTTGCTCTTTTTGTACTTGAAAATAAAACATGACAACTTTTCTTTCCTGTATAAGCAGTTTTATCAAATGTATTTGCCTTTGTACCTACCAATGAACCATATTTCGAATTGTTTGAAATAGATTTATGCAATATTTTCGATATTGTTGTAAATGGACGCATCGCAAACGAAGAAATTGTTGCTTTTGTTTGTAAGAAAAAATCCATTTCAGATGGTAAAGTTGACGATACTGTCAATATAACATCCGGCTTCTTCTCTTTTGCTTGTCGTCGCATTAAACCATCGGCACCAGTAGGCTTTTCAGTAGGAGGTATTGTAATTTTTGTCTCTTCACATATACCACGTTCTAATATTGATAATGGTGCAATACCACCTTTTCCACCAGGTTTATAAAAATCACTACCATCTAAATGACGTTGATTTGGCATTGGTACTCCATATTTAAACTCATCTGTACGTAACCAAGATTCAGATACAAATGTCGGAGGATGGATTTGTAAGTGATAAGGTGCTTTATCATCACCTCCTCCTCCTTTTGCTCGAGGTAATGAATCTTTTGCATCCCATTGGGTAAATGTATTCCCTGCTGCTGAAGTTAATGAAAATGCCTTAAAGTCAGGAAGTATATTATCCATTTTAATTGCCCTATCTCAAACTACAAGACCCTCTAGACCACACTTTTCTAGACTCGAACTGTCCGAAAATAACACACCACTCCACAAGTAGGTTATACACTATACGCTGAAAACGGGTTTAAACAAAAAGCTTCATCGCTTAATCTTTTAAGCTTGAATTCAGCAACTTAGATTAGTTGAAATGAGTAAAAAGCGTAGTAGAGAGCTACCTACGCGAGATGAGCAGGCTTTTCTGCGAGAAACAAACATTTTAATGAAGACTAACCTGAGTAAATTAAAGATAGATGAGATGCTTGGCGAGGTCAAGGCTGCAGAAGGTATAGCTGATAGTTCATTAGGTAAATGGCTTGAAAAGGTTAAGACCTTGTTAATTAGTTCAAGTAGTGGTAACGGTGTGACAGTGACACAAGCATGGCTAAAATCACATCATGTTTCTGCATTATCGCTTGAAAATCATAAAGGAGGAGAAAGTAGTATCGACTTCTTGGCTCCCAGTGAAGTCAAGATTGGTGGATCTTATTCATTAAAAACACAGACGAAGCCACTACTCAATGTGGATGTACTTGTTACTATACCAGATGAATGTTTCGATGCTAAAGATATCCTAAATCATCAATACTTCGACAAGAGAAAGCTATATGTTGGTATGATTGCGCATATAATGAATGAAAGTGGTCTATGCAAAGGAATTAGTAGCAGTGATAGTAGCAGTAGTGGTAGTAGCAGCAGTAGTAGTGGTAATAGTGGTAGTAGTAGCAGTAGTAGTGGCGTCACATTTGCTTATTTGAAAGGAGATACAAGAAAACCCATCGTCGTGCTAAGATCGAAACTGAAGGCTTCGCATGTTGTTCGTATTATTCCAGTGATTTCTGGAAATCAATTCAAATTGAATCAATTAAGGCCAACGAAAAATAATGTTCGACCGAAATCATGGATTCACGCGAAGGATACAAATAAACAGAAAGGTGGTGGAGAAAAAGAAATTGGTTTATTATCTACTCCAGATTATAATATGGCGATTATTGAAGATATTGCTCAAATACAACAACTTGAACTCTTACAATCTGTGAGTGAAAAGTCTACTGCTTTTGCTGATACTGCTGTTTTGCTCAAAATATGGTTACAACAAAAAGGATTTCGTAATTCTTTTGATTCTATAGACTCACATACGATTACATTACTTCTTGTTCATGTAATGGAAACATGTAGCGGAGCTGCAAAAATGAGCCCTCTTGCTCTTTTCCAAGTATTTATCAAATTTTTGATGGATTATGATTTTAGTGAAACAAATGCTGTATTTGGAAATATGCTCGAACTTTCGGAAGAAGAAAAGAGCAATTCAGAAAATAGTGGTTCATCTAGTCATTTAGCTTATCCTATATTTAATAGCAGTGGCGATAGAATTCTCATGAATATTATGTGGAGAGTGAGTGAAACAGCAATGAAAGAAATGAAAATGGAAGCTACAACTGCTTTATCAACTCTACAACGCTTCCCTGAAAAGGTTTATGAACTTTTATTTACATCAAAGGCTTCATTTATTCATCGTTATGATTTGTATTATTCTGTACCAGTCAGTTTATTCTCAAAGAAAGACCTTCTTCAAAATGCAGCATCAGGAATCACGGATGATGAATTTGCATCTGTTTTACAAGGAGCTGAAGAAGAAATGAATGAAAGTTTATGCAATACAACCTTATTGTCATATTTATCGCAAAAAGTATTGTCCATTGCCTTTAGAGCTTTAGGTGATAGAGTTGTTTCTATTCGCATACTTCCTGAATACCTTACATCTCCCTCTTCTTTATCGTCATCATCATCTGATAAGAAATTAGGTTGTCATTATCCTGAATTTCCTACCACTACTGCTACAAGTATTACTATGTCAACCCCTCATATACTTATTGGTATTGTTTTAGATAAGGACTTGTGTCGTCGTAGAGTAGAGCGTGGACCAGCAGTAGATGAGCATGAAAGTGCTGTAGAGTTCGAGCAATTTTGGGGTCCTTCTCGTAGTGAATTAAGAAGATTTCAAGATGGAGCCATCATCCACTCAGTCGTGTGGGGACAAGACAATATGTCGTTGGCTGGTCAGGATATCATTGATGAATGCCTTAGACATGCCCTGGGTCGTCATTTACCATACCAATGCGGACGTGGAGGTAATTTACTTAAGACTTTCGGTTATTCCTTAGAATCATCACTCCCCTCTACTATTAGAGACACAACTGCTTTGGGTATTCGTAAACAATTCGGTGCTGACGAATTGTGCCGAAGTGCAATAAAAGCATTCGATACTGTTCGTAGTATATTGATATCGAAACTTGATGGTATGCCATTAGTGATTGATTCAGTGATGGCTTCTTCTTCTATGTTACGATATACTGCTCTTGTACCTCCCTGTCCACATGCATTACTATTACAGAAGCAGCAGCGGAATTGGACAGGACAACAAGTATCATTAATCCAGCCCCCTATCAAGCTGGTAGCTACGTTAGAATCTTCTAGTAAATGGCCAGATGAACCTGAGGTAGCACAACGACTAGTGACGGCATTTCTTCTACAAATGTCATCTTTATTGCAACGCCAAGCTTCAATTACTTCTTCTGTCCATACGGATTCACTAGATATATTCCATGAAGGATATATATTTAGATTAGAAATCACTACACGTGGTCAACAAGATAGCTGGCAATATAAAGATGCTGATAATATCAATTTCGAAACAAAGGAACGGTCTTTGAAACCTATTCATCATACGAATGTGCATAGTATGTATGCCCAATTCCCTTCCTATGGAAATGCCACTCGATTGTTGCAATATTGGGTCTCATCTTCCATGTTTACTGGGCATTTGTCTAATGAATTAGTAGAGTTAATAGTTGCACATGTTTACATCCACCCTAAATTTGGACGTGCCCCCACTAGTGCACAAGCAGGCTTCCGCAGTGCTTTGCAATTGTTATCTGAATGGGATTGGAATGGAAACCCAATGGTTGTGAATTTTAGTGGGGATTTGAAACCTGATGAATTCTTACAAATTAATGAACAATTTGAGCATGCACGATCTACCGATTCAAGTGCATTGAGTATGTACATTGTAAGCTCATATGACCGTCTTAGTGAATTTTTACCATTCTTTGCTGAAAATGGATGTCCTGAACGTGTCGTTTTGAGAATGATTTGTTCTGCTGCTAGTGAAACGTCAGCTCTTTTGGATACTTGTATTACTGAACGTTTAATTGGGAGTGATATTTCAATTCAAATGGATAAGATCATTGCAAAATCTAGAGTGGCTTCCAATTTTAATTTGGTATTGAAATTCAATAAATCGCTTTCTTATTCTATAAATTCAAAAGAGCAGACAGAAGAGTCAGGTACTGAACCAGGCCAGCGCTGGGCTTCAGCAGTTGAAAAAGGACCACCATTCGCTAGAATTAAATTGTTTGCGAATTTATCAGCGAGTGAAGCATCTATTGGAAGAATAATTTGTCGGTAAGTTTTCTTTTCTTTACTTACTTTTCTTTTCCTGTTTTTTTCCACCCCTTCACTCTTTTACCTTCAATTCCAAGACATTGATGATAAACTATATGAATCACAGACCTGTACAGAAGTTTCATTGATGACACGATTCATGCACCACCCTCTGAGTCTTGGAAAACACACAACCCCTTTTTATAACACTTTTTTTAAATATTTTTTCTCACTAACCTTTCTTCCTTCCTTCCTTCTTCATACTCTTCCTCCTTTAAATCATACAGAGATACGGAAAGTATTTGTCCTATCCAAGAAGAAGCTGTAAGGACATTCGAGGAACAATTTGGCCAGTATGCATTATTCTTTTGGGATGAATGTAGAGGTAATTCTCTTGGAATCATCTGGAGACCTCAAGCCTTTTTGCCTCAAAAGTTCTCCGTTCTTGATGCTCGCCATCGTATTGTTTGTAATGGAACGTCAAAGAAAGAAGGAGCTACTGCTATGATGGTGCCAAGGGTTACGGAAATCATTACAGAAATTATTGCATCAGCAAAAGGTAGTTTAGAAGCATCTGTTTCATTTTAATAAAAGTTTTTTTAGTTCCACATTTTATGTTTCTTTTTTATAATTTAATTAAAGAAAGTGAAGAAATTTTACGAATATGTATGAACTAGGAGAGGTAAAATTGATTCGTTCGAAAGGTGTAAAATACGCTTGCGTATTAACATTTACATGATGAACTCATATAACACGCGACGAGAATTTGCAAAAAAAACATTTTACAATAGAATAAAAAGATAGAATTCGCAACTTTTTACTTTCTTTCGTGCTAAATGCAACAGAGAAACAACACCAAAGTTGACAAACGTTATTAAGATTCATTTATTCCTCCTCGCACCACTTGTTCTCTTCACGGACGGTGGCTTCCTCCTCAGGGGTGAAGTCATTGACAATGTTGAAGTGCTTCCTGATGTCCTCAGGGGTCTTTCCCTTGATCATACTGGCCACAGTAGCACATGTGAGGTCAAGAAGAGGCTTGATATCCATGAAATTTGCAGCCAGGATGAGCTCAAAAAGGGTATCCTGCTCGAGACCAGTGACAAAGTCAGCATACCAAGTTTGAACAACCTGGCTCATATTCTCTGAAACCAAAGGCTTCGCGATTTCATTCATCTTCTCCCTCTTGTATTCAGTCATGAAAGCGATGACCTTAGTAAGGATGTCAGCATTGACATTGGGAAGGGGAACGTCATCAAGGTCACCATCACCACCATCAGCCATGATCTTAATCAAATTCGAAAGCATTGCGGTATCAAGAGCTACTTCAAAGCTCTCACCATCAGATGCTACCAAGTTTACAGTCTTCTGCTCTTCTGCCATTTTATTATTAACGCTATTAAAATTGTAAAAAAGATAAAAGGAAAATAGTAATAGAGAAAGAGGAGAAAAGAAGGTTTATGTTAGAGAAAGAATCGAAGACTAAAGTGTAGGGACATAAGTCGAATAATCAAACAAAACGAAAGGTCACAACAAACACAGTCATTATAACTGTTATGATGCAACGACTCGTACATAATAATCTACAAATCACGAAACTTACCTTATGGTACAGTCCGTCGAAAGTGCCGATTTCATTCTCCCCACCCCAGCATGCCAGGATGGATCCGCATCGCATGACCCTTTCTAGCCACTCACCTTTTGTCATATTTTCATAATTCCTTGATTTATTATCCAGTTTCCAGCAGGATCCCGTGCAGCCCGTGCCTTCGTGCCTTTGGGAAGCAAGGTGTTCTTCTTTTAGTCTTGTTTCGGTTTTGATTGCTTGACTTTAAATAAGAAGGAAATCACTGTGAGTTAGCAGACTAGAGCAGGAATATGAATAGTAGTGCATTAGAAGGCGAAAGGTCACATCAAGGGAAGGTCTCTGGTATTATAGTACCACCACCAGAGATCAGAGTGATTGTAGACAAGACCGCTCAGTATGTGGCTAAGAATGGCAAGAGTTTCGAACAGCGTATCATGAATAGTGAAGAAGGAAAGTCCCAGAAGTTTAGTTTTTTGCGACCTTTCGATCCCTATCACGCTTATTACGAACATCGTATATATGTCCTCGAGAACCCTGAAGTAGAAGTAGATATAGAAGTAGAGGAGGAGGGGGGAAATGGTCCTATGGAAGTCGTAGTAGAACAGGAACAGGATGATGCTAATAGTAGTGGTAGTGGTGGTGGAGTTGAGCAAGTTGTGGTAGCCAAAGCATCGACGCTTTCACCTATCGCACAACTAGCACGCAACAAGGTCATCGAGAAACCACCTGATTACTCTTTCATCTCTGCTTGTCCTCCTGGCACTAGCGCAATGCAAATAGAAATCATCAAGTTAACTGCACAATTTGCTTCTATCAAAGGTAAAAACTTCCTTGATAGTGTAGTTGAAAGGGAAGATAACAATAGATTATATGATTTCTTGCACCCCACCCATTATTTATTCAACTACTTCAGCTCACTCGTCGACTCTTATGTAAAATGCATGCACACCCCACAGCAAATCACCACATCAATTGCTACGAAAAGCACTAGATTTGGTGCCCTGGAATGTGCGGTAGGCAGGTGGAAGTGGCAGCGTGGTGAGGAAGAGAAGCGCCGTGTAGTAGCGGATGAGGACCTAGCAAGGGCAGCAGATGCTATGATCGACTGGTATGACTTTGTAGTAGTAGAAACTATAGATTTCGATGATGCTCCCTCCAAACCATTAAACAGTAGTACTACTGCTGCTTCTACTTCTACTTCTAATGGTAATAGTAGTAGCTGTAATAGAGTCGGAATAACAGCATCAGTAGAGAGTTGCCATGGAGGAGGGGGAGGAGATGAAGATGGTGATGATGATAATGTGGATGATAATGGCGCTACTATAATGGTTTTGACTGACTATGATAGTTCCAATTTTACCGATTCAACACATGCGAAAAACAAAACTTTGAGTATGGTCGACCCTGTAAGTGGTCGCGCTATACCCATGCAAGAGCTCAGTGAGCATATGCGCGTTCAGCTTCTCGACCCGAAATGGCGCGAACAAAAGAAGCGGTTTGAGGATAAACATAAATCTACTGGGCTAGCTGCTGGTGCTGCTATTGCCGATAGCCTGAAGGAATTTGCTAGACGTAGGGGTGATGGGATATCAGGCGTTTCAGAGATTGTTAAACCCGCCATGCCACCTTCTGTAGAGCCAGCTACAAAAAAGTCCCGGTGACCAATTGATTGACCCCCACCCGCTCAAATCAACAACGATATCAAGAACATGAACATGAAATAGAAATTTAGTATAGATGGGTACCTCGAAGTATTTGTTTGCTTTTTTTATATTGTATTTATTATATCATTTCTTTTTGTAAGATAAAAACCTTTCAATATTCTATTAAATTGACCTATAATGAGGCAATCTTTGCCTCTCGATCACCCTTACTCGCAGATGGGCTACCCGTCTTCTCAGCAGCATCAGAATTACCCTCCTCGTTTTCCTTTTGTTTCTCTTTGTCTTTGTCTTTCTCCTTCTCTGTCTCGACATTATTGAATTTTACAATATATTTTAATGCCACTTCTTCAGTAACTGGTTTTAAATCGCCCAAATATACCGCCTTACCCATAACAGGGTCTATCGCTACCACACCCGCTCTCGGTGGTTCACCTGGTACACACGGGACAGGGGTTTCAGCAGTACGCATAGCATGCTCTTCTTCAATATATTTGACATATTCCGAGTACAAGGCAGGGAATTTTGATACCGGACAGAAACACCAGTCTGATAGTACCATATGCCTACCTGACACTACGCACATGGGTAGTGCATCTAGAGTCACTGGCGATTGAAGGCATGTCAAGGTGATTTGCTGTTTACTGATAGGACATTCTGATGTAGCTTCAGGCTCCTCTTCTGCCTGTGTCGTGCGGCGGCGAACAATAGCTTCGATTCTCTTCTTAATATCCGCATTGATTGAAGGGCGGTGTTCAGGTCGCATGAGGGTCACTGCGTGCTCATAAGCAGAAGCCTTGAGCCCAGCACGTAGACATTCAATAACAGTAGATGTGAGGATAGGTACAACGGCTAGAGGGAATTTCGACACGTTTTGGACTACTCTTAGTAACATTCGAGCAGCACCCAAATGATTATTGTGCTTGACTAGGATCTTGGCTAGAATATATGAATGCAACAATACAAAGAGATTGCGTAACTGTAGAGGAACCCGCATTTCATTTGCTTCAAGATTCATGGTGATTTCAACAACGACAGAGTGTGCTAGTTGGTAATTACCCATATCCTGCTCCTGACGAGCAATCATAACGGCAGTCTTGGCGGCATCATCGTACTTCTTAAGAGCCATATAGAGACGGTAGATATAATTGGGATCCTTCGGTACATCATCTTTCTCACCAACAAGGAAATCAATCAATTGATGAGTCAAACTTTCGTTTTGGCTTTTACCAACAACCTCAATAGCAGCGTCAATCTCTCTATCGCCACACGACATAAACAGCTTTAATGCTCTTGAGTATTGACCGCACATGGAATAAAACTTACCAGCCTTTCCATTATCCTGCGCTTTCTCATAGAAATGAGCCACACGGAGTGCATCTTCAGCACAAATATGATCTCCCAAGATAGAAGTATAAGTCTCCACAATACCATTCGTTTGGGCGATTTTAAATGCATCGTCGGATTTATTGGCAATAAGAAGAAATTCAATGGCGCCTCTGAAATCACCACCATCCTGGCAATATTCAGCCACAATCTGAGCTCCTTGAGCAGACGCAGTTTGTCGAACAAGATCAAAGGCACCTTGTACATTATCAAGATGCCTCAAATTCAATTCTACAACTTTATCGAGATCTTTCGCCCTCTCGTAAGCCACCACTGCCACGTCATGTCGACCAGCTAGCACACAAAGCTTGGCAAAAGCACTGTTCAGCTGTCCATTTGTGACCTTGGCCATGATATCTGCAGCCTCAGGGATACGAGCAGGTTCAGCTTTGATTAGATAACGAGTATACATAGCACCGGCGCGGTCATATTGATTTGCTTTAATAAACATAGTAGCAGCGTCTGAGTATTGCTTCTGTTGTTCCAGGATATCACCACATTCTTCATAGAGCATTTTATCGTTCAATTCATCTGCTAGCCGAATCCCCTGTCGCATGTTACCTATACGGAGGTTACAACGCGCAACACCCATCATAGCATTGTTAAGAAGCTTCTCAGGGATGTTAATACCATCACCTTCACTTGTATTCAGTGCGGTCTCGAACATACGCAAGGCTGCTTCGACTTGCTCTTTAAACTCCAACTGCTGACCGAAGCGAATACAAACTTCAGGAATTTGTAGAGGAGCCAATGTTTTAGCAAGTTTCAGCGCTTGGTCCCAGTGGAGCAGGTCTTTTCTCATCTCTAGAGCAGCAATTGGACGACTCGAGGCTAAGAAGAGGTCTTGGGCACGAGCATAGTCGCAGAAGAGGAGAGAGATATGACCAGCAAGGAGGTGTCTATCCTCAATGTGCATACACTGTCGAAGGGCCATAACCATGCCTGCATCACCAAGTTGGCGATATACACGCGAAGCCAACTCAACATTGAGCATTTCCATCGCTTTTCCACTCAACGCAAGCCAATACTTCCTCTGATCTAGCTCTAATGCGGCTAACCAAGCAGATTCAAGCTTTAACAGGGCAAGGGCTTGACAAAATCGGTACTTGTGCACATCAGGGTCGGATTCACGCGCAGCTACCTCAGAGTCAGGTAATTTATCGAAGTAAGGATGAGTGATCGTACTAAAAGTACCAGAAGTGAGTTGGCACGTAAGGATACCCCCTATAGATACGATGGGAGTATTACCGGACTCTATTTCCACTTTGCCGTGTTCAAGGAAGACCTCTCCATCATCTGAGATTTGCATGGGTCCAAGCTTTGTCAAGAGGGCACCTTTGATGCTCACAGGAACATAGAGATAAGTATGAATATTTGATCCGTCAGAGATAATAATCACATTCTTCTCCACCTGGTCCCACATAACGTTGGTTACATTGCCAGAGTAGTTATCAAACTCAGTGATGGACTGGTTGACACCACCACCCGTGACTGGGTTGAATAGAAGGATTCGATTCGAAGCATCTACTACAACGATTCTAGTTCCATTTCCATTAGGGTAGATCTGTTTAATAGCGCTATCTAGGCGTAATTCAGCACCAGCTAGTAATACCCACTCAGATAGAGAGAAAATCTCGACACTTCCTGCCTCTGTTCCATAAATGAGAAAGTCGTCTGTAAGAGCGATACAAGTAACAGTAGAGAAAGCTCCCTCTTCACGACTGGGGAATACCTTACTCTTTGCATCGTCAGGTGTGGCGGCCTCGATGGTGTGTAGGTGAACCTTACTGTCGACTAATACAGCAGCGAAATTTTCATTACAAAATACCTTTTGAACAGTACCATTATACTCCTTTTCTATACAAGTAAGTGGGTTATTCTTAGGTTCGATGCGGTGGTAGTAAACGAAGTTGTTCATTCCAGCCGCAACATGCTTGGCGCCAATCGCTAATATTGCTGGCTCTAGTTTTAGGGTTACATCTATGCTTTTACCCTTACGGCTAGCATCAACAATGCTCACCTCACGCAGAGAGGACATATACCCAATTGTTGAACCATAATGAGCATGCAATGCGGACATTTTAGCAAGGAAATTGTAAATATTACCAGCAACAGTGGCAATGGTGAGGATTTGGCCGTCAGGCGACCATCTGGTTTCCGTTACACGCCCGTCCTCCAAATCCTCAACAGGAATAAAATCATCTCTAAGCTCTTTGAAATTCTTAGCGTCAACAATACGGACTCCTTCGGCACCAGCAGATGCCACTCTTTTGAGGAATTTATTATACGAGAAAGAATGGATGGTTTTATGGATCCTACCGGAGTACTTTTCATCGCCCAATTCATGTGACTTAGTCGAAACCACGACTAGCCAACCTTCGGAGAAAGCAATCATGAGCATATTATCATCGAACCATTGATGAGAAACCAAATCACCGTATTTGCAAGCACCACCAGCACCGGCAGCGAAAGTAAGTTCCATTGGATCCTCATTTTCATCGACAATATTGAACAATAATAGAGACTTGCCGCCGAGATTTGCGGACACGGTGTCATCTTCACCTACACCATCATTCTTACTGCACGTGAAATTGGTCTCAAGAGGTGAATACTTCAATTCGGTATGAATAAGAGTGTCACCAGCATCACTACTGATTGTAAGCGTTCTATCATCAGACCCTAGCACTAGCTTGTTCCCTCCAATACTCCAAGACCCACACGTAATACGTTTCGCGTGCTTGCCGACAATAGGGATCTTTTGCTTCTTAGTCTTGTTATAGATTAAAAGATTGCCCTTAGCGGTACCAATAGCTAGCTGGGGCCCAGTCTTGGACCATGAAAGGAAGGTAGGGTCTCGTAGGTTAGTTTCTAGCGGAACGACTCTTCGATTCGATAAGCTCCATAATGGTACTACTCCATTGCCATCCTGTAGGATGGCTAGATAGTCACCATCCTTGTCCCATGCCAGTGATAGAACTGCAGCTGAGGATTGCATAGGGACTTCATCAACAATGTCCCCGTGTCGATCGGTGATTTGTACGACACCATTTCGACCCGCAGACGCTAGATATTCGCCATTTGGATGCCAAGAGAAGACCACCTTCCCTACATCATGACGGTCTGCACCGACTTTGAATAATCGACGCATAGCCTCCTTCACAAACAACCAAAGGACAGTTTTTTTGGAGATTGTTGTTAAGGTGAAATTGAAAAAATACCGTATTGTACAGCAGTGGTTTTCGCATCCATTTTTCCTAAAAAGCAAATGTTAAGAAATCGATCAAATTGAAGACCATGTGGTTGTAATAACAGCATGAATTATGAGTATGAATGATTATCGAGTATATAGGCCTAAATCTCCACCTAGTTGGAGTCCAAAAGTCGCTCCTACTCCAGAATATGTATATAATCCTTGGGCATTTCGTGACGAGCGTAAAGGCGATGCTGCTGCATTACAGCAGCAACAACCTACTGTCGATACTCAACTTGAGCAGAAGACTGATGTGAAGAAGAAAAAGACGAAGAAGGAGAAGGAAAAGGAGCAAAGGGGAGTTGGAACTTTATGGAAATTCGTGGTTGATCTTGACAAGAAGGACATTATTAACCCGAACCCTAACGCTAATCCAAACCCAGCGAGTAAAAAAGAAAAGAAAATCATCATTGGTCGTCATATTTTGAGTGCAAAACCTGCAGTTGATATCGTCTACAAGAAGCCCCCAGAACTATCTCGGAACTCGATCGACCTAAATGCATTTAATATACGCAGTAAACTGACGGAAATGAAGAAAGGAAAGCAAAAGAAGAAACATTGGACTTCGCTGCCTATATACGCCACTGAAGATCATAAAAAGACTAGACAAATATGAATATAAATTCATTCACTTTCACTTAGAGAGAGAGGGAGCTGTAGGAAAATAGATAGAGAGATAGGCACGTATTTAATAAGGTTTATATCCCTCTTATTTATATTATGTATATGTATTTTTAATGTTTAATTGTTGATTTAATAAATCGAAACCTTTGGTATTCAAGGATTGGTATAATAATAAAGACAAAAGGGAGAAAGAGAGTTAGTGGAGCGAATATTGAAAGAAGATGTACGAAGTACATATTTCGTAATATATACTTAATTTATTGGTAGCAAATTAAGGCACAACATTCAGATTATGAGATATCAGCAATGTACATCAGATAGGTAGTGACAAAACTTCTCAAAAAACATCATAATGACTGTCCCTCATCAAATACAAAAGAAACGAAAAGAAAAGAAAAGAAAAGAAAAGCCAAAAAAAGGGAAAGGGTTTAGATATATATACTTACTTTTCCCACTCTTTTTTTTTCGCTTAGCATGTTCATTTTTTTTATTGTTGACCTCCTCCATCTGTTAATCCACGTACAACAAACTCTGAAGCCTCAATATATTTACCTACTTGCGACTTAATGCAGGATTTCTCACCTGATGACAAAGAAGACCCGGGCTTATCAACGCACTTGTTGAACGCCATCTCAGTCAACTTATGTACCACGTTTTGCATCATCGTAGCTTGTTGGATTTGCATTACTTCTTGTTCAAAACTACCACCGCCCATTGATGATTGAGGGGCCTGAGGGGCGTATTGAGGCGCACCAAAGTCTCCTTGAGACGATTCTCCAGGGAAGCTCGTATCATATGCATTAGACTTGGGCTTCTCAGGCTCTCCACCACCACCAAGACCAAACCAGGACATCCTTTCTATCGATTTCGTATGAAATAGCAAGGTGGTCAGGGGAAGTGGAAGGGGCCAAACCTAGTCACCAAAAGAAGCACTTTGTCATTAATAATTCAGAACTGGTGATACCAGAAATATTATTACGAAGTATTGATATATTGTACGCAGAGATTTATAGAAAACTTTCATAAACTCATTATCTGTATTATGTTTGTAATTAAAAAGTGATTAAATAAATACCCAACCAACTACTCCCAATATAAAACGACACTTTGCACGTAACTATTGCTTCTACTCTACTACTATTCCACTCCCTATCTTTCGATAGCTATCGGGCTCGCTACTCGATCCGAGTACCGTACTGGTGGCAATCTCTTCCCTCCTCCGTCCCCACCACCACTACCACTACCACTACCACTTCTACCACTACTTCTACTACCGGAAGCAGCTCTGTCCATGCGGTACTTATCGTGAAGTAGCTGTAGTTCCTCCTGCTGATGCTGCCACCTCCTTGCTCGCTCTAAGGGGACTACTCCAACTACTTCATCATACACTAGCCAGTCATCTGGCAGTGGTACTATAGGCCCTTCGGTGTAGCTAGTCGAATCTAGGACAGGAGTGGGGCTGCCACTATGTTTTTTTGTTCTTCCTGATGACGATGATGACGATGATGGTGATGAATTATGATGCCTATGATTTTTACCATACGAAGAATGGTCATCTAGTGCTGCTAGTGGGGAAGTAGATGAATGGCGAGCTGTAGACCGTGGAGAGGACGATACTGAGGATGTAAATGATGATGTCGAAGTTGAACGTGATGATTGTGCTAGTCTCCTCCTTAGTAAGTGTGTATGACTAGGTGATGATAGTAGACTATTGCTATTACTACTACGACTATCAAAACCATACTCATCACTCATATCTTTTAACCCACCCTCCTCCTCCTCATTATCTTCTTCTTCATCTTCCAGCTCTACTTCCTCGATTTCCTCGAGTTCAGGCATTTCTGGCCCCGTGTTGACGATGCCTATCATAACTAAGCACTCGTATGGCAGCCTAAACACAAAGGACACAGCATTGATGATAGATTCATCAACATAATTGTACACCATACCTTCAATGACTGGTAAATAAGTCCATAAGACTGTACAAATAAAGACTTCTTTCAAGTATTTCTGAAAACAAAGCTCAGTCGCATAACCAAGAAGATACAATACCACATCTAACAAATTTGAGGATTCACTAATCTCTCGCAAGATACTGCTTCTCCAAGCGGTATATCTTGGAACGAACCCTCTTGGTGATGGGGGTTTTACGCGACGATATTGATCATTGATACCACTATCACTTGGAAATGGTAATATAAGAACAAGTGCCAATACACATAGAAATGTGAACCATATGTAAATGAAAGGTCGGCAGAATTTGTAGATTTGTCTCCTCATTAGCAATATATATGGAAATTCATTATGTGGGGAAAGCAAAGTCGGCTTATTGGCCAGGTAATGTGGATTTGTTACGGCATAAGCACGGTTTTCATCGTTTTTGCGTAAACAACTTCGTTTGGTTTAATCATGTAATACTACAAAAAGTTGTAAAGTAATTATTATTACTACCTGTATTAGCGAAGTAAATTAATTAAACATTTCCATTTTCGATCAACATTGGTCGAGAGCCTTGAGAAGGCGAGGACACAACTGAGCCAGAAGGACTGTTTTCAGGACTATTTCGCTTACTTTCCGCCTTCTGCTGCCGTAGCCAATCCATTACACCCATGGACTTCTTGAGTTCAGGCATCCACTGATCCAATACCCCTCTCACATATATCGCCTGTCTCTTCTTCTTATTAGCAGCTACAAAGTACCTCACAAGCCCATGCGGCTGGCCCTTAACGAACGGCCCTTCTATGATATCATTGTTAACATAGATGATCTTCCCTTCGCCCTCCTTCCAGCCCTCAAACCACATCCCCTCGTACCTTTGAAAGCGATATAGTGACCCTACTCCACCTATATATAATCGATCAGGGTCACCGGCCTCTCCTTCCCGAAGATACTCCTGAGAGCCAAAACCATGTCGCTTACCATTAAGAAACGACCCTTCATATTTGCGACCATCAATGCATTCGAACGTTCCCTTCCCATGGAACCATCCTCGCTCCCAGTCACCACTGTATTTACAGTACCCTAGGCCATTGTGACGATGGCCCATGGGGCAAACATATTTTATGCCCATAAGATTACCAAATTCTTCATCACCTTTACCGTGCTTAGAACCATTCCAGAACGCACCTATGTATTTGCATCCTGTAACACCGGTATAAGTACCCTCGCCACTCATGCGGTCGTCCTCCCATTCCCCTTCATATCGAGTACCATTTGACCACACCCTTATCCCAAGACCGTTACGCTTGCCATCAGGATAAGGGAATTCAATTCCTAGAACTTTATGCATTTTCATTTTCTTGAACTCGCCCTCATAATAACCACCATCGGTATAATTATATTTACCCGTACCGAAAATAAACCCACTCAAAAACTCGCCTTCATAGCTTTCGCCATGCGCGAATTTCATAATTCCATTACCACCGTGATGCCCATGTGCCCACGCACCAACATACTGATCACCATTGGCATATAACATGATACCATCACCTTCCATTTCACCGTTATGGAAGACTCCAATGTACTTGTTTCCATTTGAAAATAAGCGCACACCACGACCATGACGAAGCCCTCGCTCCCACTCACCGTCATAGAATCCTGTATTACCCGCCCAGGAGTACTTCCCTTTCCCATGGAATTTGCCATTTTGCATTTCTCCTTCATAAGTATCTCCTTTTTCAAAATTAATACTCATCATCCCATTACCCTTACCGCGGCCCCAAATGCCGGTAAAAATATCACCATTTGCTCTTCTTAGTGTACCCTTTCCATGAAACATATCCTTTTCGAACCCACCAGAATAGACATTACCATCACCCATTAGAAAGACACCTTGTCCATGTTTCTGCCCATCTTTGAAATCGCCTTCAAATCGTTTCCCAACATAGTGAGTATTCGTTTTGAAATCTTCATAAGGAGCCCATTGAAAAGTGCCAAAACCGTGAAACAAATCTCGCTCAAATTCACCGAAGTACTTGTCTCCACTAGCAAAAGCGATTTGACCAGCACCATGCCTCAATCCATCAAGGAATTCACCATCATAAACATCACGATTAGCATAGTATTTCTTACCGCGACGATAAACTTTTCCATCAGCAGTAATTCGCCAAGATGCATCGCGTTGTTTTGCCATCTTCTAAATTCAATTTAATAGGATGGTCTAGAGAAAAAAGCCTAATGATACAGCTATAATTTAATGAGTGATAATCTCAGTACACTCAGCAACGTTGAAATATGGAGAACATTATATTGCGAAGTTTTACAAATTTACCACGGTCTGTATTGTAGGTTTTGGCTTTGCAAAGCCCCACGCCCACGCAAAATCTTGATATAACCAGTCGTGGCGGAGCTTTAAGAGACATTTAGTGTCTTATTTTTATCTCAAAGACGATAAGAATAGTTTGGTTATTGGAAGCATAAGTATTGTAGAGCAGTAACTCCTTTATCTTTCAATAACGCTCCATCAACAAAACCATGATCCATTTGACGCCTAATATGTTTTCTATAGATGGTAGTAGTAATGGGGATAGTAGTAGCACTAGTAACACAAATACTGAGACCGGGACACCATCTCTATCACGTGGCGTATCCGAGAATGATTCATCTTTACCTTCATCCCAATTTATTAGTTTTGATGCTAATCCTACAGGAGATGATTTCCAAATAGAGATGGAAGTGGATGAGCCAAAACTTAAAACAATGGCGGAAGTAGCCCTGGAGGAGAGGGAGGAAGAAAGAGAGAGAGAGAGGAAGGTAGAAATAGAAATAGAAGCTGATTTTAATGCTGATTTTAATGCTGATTTTAATCCTGATTTTAATCCTTCTGATGTTAATGATATTGAATGGTCACAAATTAGTGATGGTATTAGTAACATCAGCAGTACTATGGCAGGAGTAGGAGTAGGAGTACAGAATGATAGTATTATTCGTACGCATGATAGTAGTAGTGGCAGGCGACTACAAGAGGGA
>JACKZZ010008848.1_pt1 | contig 19081 bp, 18 predicted proteins | sample 8027871 | NCBI WGS metagenome assembly JACKZZ01 (sample SAMN15724774, study PRJNA655200) | protist metagenome | isolation source: fluorescence activated cell sorting (FACS) single amplified genomes of... | place: USA: West Boothbay Harbor, Gulf of Maine | collected 2000-07-19
GCTCTAGTAGTCCCTACGTACCAGACTCTATGTTCTTCATCAGATCGGCTTTCGCTTTTCTTTATAGATTTAAGGATTTTCTTCCCCATATCCAAACATAAAATTACATTATCTTCTTCTCCACCTTTCGCTGCATGTATAGTGGATAACCAAATTCTTGCAGGCTCATCTAAATTTTCTCCATTATCTAACATATTTTTTATATATAAAACTTCTCTCTCATCTGCTTCTCTAAATGCATCTACCCAATTAATAGATGAATCCCATTCAACTTCTCCAGTTTGTTCTTTAATATCTTTTATAATTCTATCTTCTAAAATTTTACCTTTGCACCACAAATCATAATTAACTGATGCTTTATATAAACCTACTTTAAAACTTTTACCTTTATTAGTTTCATAAAATAAATTTTTCTTTTTTAATTCTTTAGCTATTTCTACTTGTCTAGATATAGTTCTACTTAAAATTAACCATTTATCTTTAGTTAAATCTATTTGATTTAAATTAGCTATGGTTGAAGTTTCACCTTCAAAATCTCTAGGTAAATAATTTTTTTCTTTTCTCATACCTATAATTCTTTCTATAGGTTTCTGTGAGTCTTCCTGTACTGCTCTAGATATTCTTTTTGAATACTTTAATATTTTTTCCTTACCAGGTTCTGTAATAAATCTTTCAACATCTGCACCTGCCCAAGCAAATATAGCTTGGTCATCGTCTCCTGCTAAGTACATATCTTCAGTTTTATCTTTTAAAGTATCAAATAACTTCCATTGTAATGGAGATAAGTCTTGTGCCTCATCAATAAAAATAGTTTTAAATGTTGGAAAATTTGGATCATCTTTTCTTTTAATAGTTAGATCTACTAAATCATTAAAGTCATATAGCTTTTTCTTTTCCTTATAATCTTTTAAATTATCATGTATGTGTTTTAAAATTTCCCATTTAACTTCTTTGTTATTATGTTCGTTAAGATCATATTCTTCTGAAATATCTACACATCTATTAGTTGCTCTATTAATTATTTGAAAGTATGAATTATCACAGGTTAAATAATTTATCTCTTCCTTATTGTATTTGTCTGTGTATTTAACATTAACATTAATTTTCTTACCAAAATTCTCATAATGAAAAGGCTGCATAATATCTTCTTCTTTTAGACTCAAGAAATGAAAACAGAATGAATGTAAAGTTTGGAAGTAAGGTAAATTTTTATCATCAGCTGGCATTCTTTTCTTAGCGACTAATGCTGCTTTTCTACTAAAAGCAAAATAACCTATTTTATTTAAAGGTGTACCTGTTCTAGCATAAGCTTTTGCTCTATTTATTAATTTAAATGTCTTACCTGTTCCTGGAGGTCCAAAGTATTTATATATCATTAGATAATATCTTCCTCACTAACAAAGTTGTGTCTCTCTTCTACATTCTTTTCTAAAGTTAAAAATTTTAAAGGAAGTCTCAAAGTTTTTAATGGTGGAAATGAATTACCTTTTGCATCTTTCCCTGGAAATCTTTTGCTGTGATCAAACTTTGCTTGCTCATCTTCTTTTTCACTATTAAATAAACTTTTTATCATCAAAGAAGTTTTAGCTGAAGAATCTTTCCATTCAAAAGTTTTCATATCATCATAGAAAGCAGCATAAGAAAAATATGCATATTCACTATCCAATAAAGGTCTACCACTTTTAAATGAAGTATGTTTCTTAGCTTCTGGTTCGTTAATATATCTATTGATATGATCCATCAATACATCTGAAGGATTGGTACCTTCTGCAGGATTTATTATTTCTAATTTATGTTTCTCAAATAAATTTTTTAGTATCTCATGAAAATCATTAGCTTTAATTGTAGGGGGTACAATGTGTGCTTGTTCCATTACCAATGCTCTTAATTCTTTTTGACTTTCTATCTTATGAATATTTTTAGCGTGTATCTGTTTAGTTTGTCCCTTCTCATCTTCCACTGTAAAATACCATTCTGGTGTAGGTTTAATATTTAATTTCTGTAATGCTGTTAGTGCAGGCCATCTAGGTTTGTTATCAGATATAACACCAAACTTTCTTTTGACACAAACTGATTTAACACACACAGGTGCTAACAAAGAATCATTACAAGTATAACCTTTTTTCTGTTTAGCCCAACTCTTAATTTTTTGACTTACATGTACATCTGTCCAACTACTATCAAACTCAAAATATTTTCTTGCTGCTTCTATAATTTTATCTTCCCAATTATCTGGATACTTTTTCTTAGCAAACACCATGTAGTTATATAAAAATCTATCTCTACCGTCTGTCATTATTTCTTTAGTTAATATTCCTAAACATGGAGGACCATCATCAAACTCTTTATCACCACCAGTTAACTCATCTTGAATTATATTTGTTTGTATTTCTTTTAATTGTTTTGCTGTCTGAGCATTTGCATCTAATACTTTTAAGAACATATCTAAATCCATTTCTTCACCTGTTGGAAGTAATGCTCTTCTTGAATTATTGTTGTAAGGTAAATTTATAAAGTTACCATTTGTTCTTTCTCCATCTGCATTCTCACCTAATGAAGTTTGCTTTGGAAATATTTCGGTATTGATTGGTAGCTTAAATAAAAATAATAACTGTTCTAAAAAATCTCTTATCTCTTTCGCTTTAACAAATTCAGTGGTGAACACATATAAATGTAATCCACCACTTTTTGATAGGACAGGGATAACTGGTAAATTTTTTTCTTGAATAATTTGTAAATAGAATTGTCTATCAATTGGATATTTATCTACATCAATTGCACCAAACTTTGCAGTACCTTCATCAGTACAAGGTTGAATACCTATAGATTTAATTCCTTTTAAATGCTCTTCGTAATCTTTTTCTGTAACTTCTTTTTGTGCCCACTCATGAGGATATCTTTTCTTACCTGTTTCAGAATCTACATGACCTTCATTAGTTTTACAGACACCATAATTTCTTTTTAATCCCTCAAAATATTTTATATAATCTTTCATACCATCCATCCTATCATTTTTTTATTTTTAATAAAGGCGGCAGTAGTCTCCCAATGCCGCCTCCACTGACCAGTGTCCCTCAAAGGGATTAGATAATATCTTTGGATTTTTTTTCTTCAATCTTTTCGTATTTAGGTTGTGTAGAACCTTTAGCTACTTCAGATTGTAGTTTTTGACCTGCTTGATATAATTCAGCATCTTTAGCATTAGAAACATTTAACATTCTTACTAAAGAAGGTTTATATACATGCCAGTTCTTATCACCCCAACTCTTACCTGCTGTTTTTAAATTAAACATAGCGGTATAAGATGCCGGTTGAAATGAACCTTTATCGTCTTCCATTCTTAAATTTGAAATCATATCATTCAAATCTCTACCTGGAGTCAGATTAGAAGATCTCATAGGTATTACAGCAGATCTAGATCCATTTTCTAAAATAGCTATTACATAGAAATACATTGTCTTTTCTACATAATTACCATTAGATAATCTATATCTACCACCTTTTTCTTCAACAGCATCTAATGGTGGATTCAAGTGTGTACCTACTGGAGCGGCTGTACTATCACCTCTCTCTTGCCATTCTGGATACCTAGTTTGAAAGTGAGATACAATTACATCTAAACCTTTCTCACCATTAATTAAGCTACCAAAACTAGCTGCATAAATCATTCCAGGTTCTGCACCTTCGACATGTTTAGCACTTCTTGAATTGCACTCTGGTGACATTTGGTGAAGAATTTTCAAGATAGGTGTTGACCTATCACTTGATTGCATTTCTTCAGTTCCTTTACCAGAATCTGCTCTTAGATTGATTGTAGATAATGCTCCTGCATTACTTTTTACTTGTACTTCTGTACTCATACTCATTCTCCTTATTGGTTATCGTTTAACGTTTATTTGTTTTTTATTTTTGTTTGACTTCCATCAAACTTCCAGAAAAGATCGTCGGGAACTTCGTTCCCGTTATTTTTCCAATCTTCTAAGGTTACTTTGAGTGTCGATGGGTGAACTTTCTCCTCTTGGATAGGTTCATACCCATTCGACCTCGCAAGGCTAGCGTAATCGACAGCCTTGTTATCTTCGTCTTGACCAAATGACACTGTAATATTATTTTTTACAATATCACCTAGACCATTGTTTCGAAGCCATTGTATTGCCTCAAGCTTTTTATCAGCTTTTATTGTGGCACTATAAACTTGTTTAATAGATAGTTCAGAACCATCTTGTAACTTTAAACTTTTTAGATTCATGTCTTGCATTAACTTTGGAATTATAACACAACTAAAATGTTTTTCGTCTTCTTTTAAATCTTTTATTTCTTCTTCTTTTGTTTTGATTTTATTTTGAATAGTTTTTAATTTTTCTACTTCTTCTGATAATTTTTTAGGATCTATGATATCAGTTTGATCAGGTGCGTCTGCTCTTAAATCTATACTCATAATTATTTTTTCCTCGCTTTCATACTAAAGCTATATAGGATAATTATAAGTTTTGTCAACCCTAGTTTTGAAAAATATTTATCTCGATTGGATAATAGGTTTTTTCTTGACGGTCCCATTTAAGTAATTTGTATTTTCCATTTGTTATATCAGAACAAACAGAACAGACAACACCAATTATTGCAGGGTCACCAGAAAGTAATAAATAATCGTCAGCAGTAAAATCTTTTAGAAGCGTTCTAAGTTTTATAATTAACGGGCCAGGAGATAATATAATTTGTGAATACATTGGTAATAGCGTCACTATGTCGCCATACTTTTGTGCACCTAATACATTGTATTTTGGCTTACCTGTATCTCTATCGACAGGTATCTCTTGGGTTAAATATACTTTGCTCATTGACTTTTTATTTTTTTGATTTATACCTCTTTTTAGAAAGAAAAGCAAATTATGGACATTAAAAATTATAAGTTTAAGACCAAGCCATTTGACCATCAAATGGACGCTCTAGTAGACTCTTGGGACAAAGAAAACTTTGCCTATTTCATGGAGATGGGTACAGGTAAATCTAAAGTATTATTAGATAATGCAGCTGTTTTATATGACAGAGGTTTAATTAATGGACTATTATTAATAGCGCCTAAAGGTGTTTATAAGAACTGGTTTGACTCTGAAATACCGGTTCACTTACCCGATCATATACATAAAAAAGTTGTACTTTGGAAAACATCTGACAAGTCTAAAAAACAAAAAGAAATATTAAATACTTTATTTAAAACTGGAACAGACCTACATATTTTAATTATGAATGTAGAAACATTTTCTACAGGTGATGGAACTGCATTTGCACAAAAGTTTTTATCTTGTCATAAAACAATGATTGCAATTGATGAGTCTACTACTATTAAAACTCCAACATCTAATAGAACTAAAAATATTTTAAAATTAAGTGATGATGCTAAATACAGAAGAATTTTAACAGGTTCTCCTGTTACTAAATCACCTTTAGATTTATATTCTCAATGCCTGTTCCTTGATCCCTGGCTCCTGGGGCATCAATCTTACTACACGTTTCGTGCTAGATATTCTATTGTTAAAAAAATCCAAGTTAATGGTAGACACATAGAAGTTGTGGTAGGCTACAAGAACCTTGGTGAATTATCAGATAAGATAAAACCTTTTTCAAAAAGAATATTAAAAGAAGATTGTTTAGATTTACCAGAAAAAACATTTGTCAAGCATTATGTTGAGCTGACAAAAGAGCAACAGAAAGTTTACAATCAAATGAAACAAGAAGCAATAGCTTTTTTAGATGGTAAAATGCAATCATCAGCAACTGTTATGACTCAATTGATGAGACTTCATCAAATTACCTGTGGACATTTTACAGCTGATGATGGTACTATAAAAGATTTGCCTTGCAGTAGATTAACTGAACTTATGAATGTTCTTGAAAACATTGAAGGTAAAACTATTATCTGGTCTCACTATACTCATGATGTAAAAAGAATTATTGCTGAGATTAAAAAAGTATATGGTGAAGACTCTGTTGTTGATTATTATGGTGCAACCGATACCGATGCAAGATCAGCTAATATTAAAAAATTTCAAACCGATGATAAGTGTAGATTTTTTGTAGGCACCACTCATACAGGGGGTTATGGTATTACACTTACTGCTGGAAGTAATATGGTTTATTTCTCTAATGGTTATGACCTTGAGAAACGTCAACAATCAGAAGCACGTATTGATCGTATTGGTCAAACTAGAAAAATGACATACATTGATATTATGGCTCAAGATACTATTGATGAAAGAATAGTTAAAGCACTTCGTACTAAAGTAAATATTGCTAATGCCATTATGGACGAAGATCTAAAAGATTGGATATAGCGATTATAGCCCCCACTATAATCATTCCCGACATTTAAAAAAATGTCAACCTCCCAAAAAAATTATAATTTAAATATTAATGCTGTAATCATTCCACCCATACCCATGAGTAAAGCGCCAGCGCAACCGATTAAAATTCTTTCAATTCTATCAATTTGATTTTCTATTTTATTAATTTTTTCGTGAGTTTGTTTTTTCATTATACGACAAAGTTTTTCGTGAGATTCTATTTTTTCTAAAGCTGTATTTTTTGTATATTTAGTCATCTAACAAATTTACTATTCCACCCTGATTAAATAATCTTACACCACCCGCTGTATTCAAACCTGATAATAATTCTTGACCTAGAACTTGACGAAGAACCATGCCATACATAGTATCTTTATTTTCACGTATTATATTTTTTTCCTCTTCAGATAATTCCATGAAACGTTGTTTAATTTATTGTTTTAATTGTAATATAATTTGTTCTCTATCCATAAAAAGTTGATCCTTTTTTTGCTAATAAATATTTTATAACAATTCCCGCTGGATCAATTTGATACCATTTTTCAGAAGTTGTATAGTTTCTTGGATTATCATGGTGATTTTTATGCCAACCATCTCCAAAATTAAAAAAATTCATCCACCAAATATTTGATGGACTATATTTGTTTTTTCCTAAATGATTTATATAATTTGTTGTGTTTTGAGTCAATAAACTTAAAGCTGCAGGCATTGCAAATCCTACAATAAAACCTTGAAAACCAAACAAAATTAAACATAAAAAAGCATATACTAATGGAAACGCAAAGTAATATGCATGTGTTTTAGATATAAAATTATTTCTTAATAAATCAATTACAGATTTTGCACTAGGATTATATTCATAACTTTTCATTGTGACTAGTGATAAATATCCTTTTTCAGCTAAATGAGGATCATTTTCTTTGTCGGAATGGTTATGATGTTCTCTATGAATACCAACCCAACCTAAAATTGAACCAACACCAGAAACTAAAGAAGGCAATGTACATAAATATTTTAAAAAAGAATTTTTAAATTCAAAACTTCTATGTGACCAATACCTATGATAAACTATAGCTATCCCTAATGGATTCATTAAAAACCAAATTACAAACACAACTGCAAGTTGATTAGCCGTAATTCCGTTAAAATATATATAAATTAAACTAATTAATATATTAAATGTATATAATAATTTTATAGTTGTTAATCTACTTATTAATAAATTAGAAATCATTTTGTTAGTTTTTCTTTTATAGTTAATAACGCACCTAGTGTTCTTAAAATAGGTCTTGTAAATAGTTTATGAATTTTAATCATTAATTTAATTTTAAATGAAACATCTTTTTGTTTTGTTTGATCATACTTCCACATATTTGTACTATGTTTAGCAAAATTAACTAACTTACCTTTTTTAACTGCTGCAGCTAATTTTGGTCCAAACCAATCGTATGCCTTCATTAAATATTTATCATTTCTACGTAATTTAATTCCATATTTTTTAAGTGTTTTAAAATCTAAAGGCGTGATTAAGTTATTAGCATAAGAAACTGTGCATACATAAGTACCGCCTCCGCCGCCTCCGCCGCCTCCGCCGCCTCCGCCGCCTCCGTCGCCTCCGTCGCCTCCGACGTTGCCCATGTCAGCGCCGCCGCCAAAACCACTCATACCGCTGCCACCCCTTGATCCAGGGGATCCATTACTAGAACCAGGTCCAGGACTCGAAGGGCCATCGCCGTCACCCATTGCTAAATCTCTAGCAGTTGGAGGATTGGCTAGTGCTGATGATTTTGTTATACCTCTTGCTTGAGCCATGTTTGCAACTGCATTGTTTGTGTTTGTTGTTCCATCTCCTCCAAAAGCCCCGTATGCTTTACCACCTAAAATAGCTCCGAGAGGTCCTCCTAAAAATCCACCTACTACACTTCCTATATTAGTATTACCTTTAATAGCACCAAATGCATCTGAAATAGAATTAATTCCAAAATTACTTCCATCACCAATAGTATTATTTGTATTATCATCATCTCCTCCGTCACCTTCAGTATTACCAAGATTATATTGTGGATATAATAAAGCTAATTGTTCTGGAGTTAATCCAACAGCATTAGTAGGTTCGGCTTCTGTATCTTCTAAAAAAGGAGAAATGTTTGGAGTATCTGAAAATATACCAGATATACTAGGTAAACCTTGATTTAAATAATTTACTACAGGTTGAGTTAAACCATATTTAGTGTCGTATATTGCCATATTATGCTAAGCCTCTTTGTCTTAAACGAATTTGTTTCTCTTCCTCAGATAATAAAGCATTCTCAGTTGGTGTCAATCCCTGGTTTATGGTTCCTGGTGCTCCTACTTGCTGCATAGCTGCTGACTGTATGACTTGCGCATTTGGCATAACTGTTGGGGGTAATGCTGATTGACCTTCAGGATCAGAATCAGGTAAGAAATCTGATAGTTCTAAATTAAATTCATCAAATAAAGTTAGGCTTTCCATCGCTGAATTCATAGCAGCTATAATAGGTTCAGCTTCTACAAAAACATCTGCAATATTACTTTTTTGTGCAAGGTCTTGAAACCTTTCTCTTATTTTTTCAGAAGGATAGAATGGATCAAATATACCAAAAGTAAGTTCTTCATATTCAGATTTTAATCCTCTTTTATCAAATATACTTTCAACTTTATCTGGTGCAATACCTAATTCTTTAGCATTGTTTATACTTCTTAACATTTTTTTTCTTGCTTCAAACGTTTGTTTGTTTGCAATAAAATATCTTTCAATAACATCTTGTGCAGTTTTCATTTTAGTTGGATCGATTTCACCAGTAAATAAACCTCTAGAATCAGATATTGCTTTTTGATATTCAAATAATTTAAATCCTAAAGATTTTTCTGGATCAACTTTAATAGGTCTAAAGCCAAATATACCAGCAAGCTCTTTTGGTACTTCATAAATTTCACCACCTTTTCCAGGTTCACCTGTAAATCCTTTTATAGTTCTTTCAAAAGGTGCAGTGGTAGGTAATAATGTTTTAGATAAATGTTGCATGATAGTTGAAATTTTTTCTGATTCAGGTGTTTGATCATTGTATAATTGTCTTCCTTCTCTAGTTCTTCCTTCTCTAACCCAAATATCCATAAATGCTTCTGTATAAATTGATTCAGATATAAATGGTGATGCTGTTTGTCCAGCAGCTTGCGCTATACCTTGAACAAAACCTTTTAATAAAACATCTTCGTCTTCTATACCTTCTTGAATATTACGTAATACAGTTTGAAAAGGTCTAGTTAAGGTGTCATAAACATTATTTTGAGACCAGTTAATATAATATAGTTCATCTGTTTCAGGATCTCTCATATATATTTTTTGTGAATCTTGTGCCCAAGAAGCTACAAAATCATTAGCAGCATCTGCTTCGTCATTAGATACACCAAATAATGCTTGTGAACCTTTAATTAATCCATATGGTATTGCACCCATTGCAAGTGTAGTTCCAATCAATCTTTTCATAGCTAAACCTTTCATAGGGTTTTTACTTGTTATTGGATTTATTTTACCTGTGATTGGATCTTTTAAATCTTTTATTATTTGTCTAAATATACCTGTACCAGTTCTAAATATTTCTGATGGCCAAGACATAAAATTACCAAAGGGTGACATACGAGCCGCTCTTACAAATTCACCCACTTTCGCATAGTTAGGGATTGTATCTTGTACTATTGTAGCTACTTCTTTTTTAAGTGCATCATCAGATATTTTAATACCTGCTTTTTTATATGCATTTCCTCTTTGAAGTAATTGAGTTTCATATCCTACAATTTTCCAAATATCATCTTCAGCTACATACATGTCTTGCATAAATTTTGCACCTTTTTTAATTGCTCTAGATGTTTTTTTACCTAAAGTATTAATCATAGGTTTTAAAATACTGTCTGCTGCAATATTACCTTCTCCAAATCTAACATCTTTCATTAGATTTCTAAGATCACCAAGCCTTACGTTTGTGTTAGTAATACCAAGTTCTAAATATTCTCTATATTTTTCTTGTGATATAGGTTTTCTAGGTCCACCTACTTGAACACTACCAAAAGCTCTATTCATTGCTTTTCCAAAACCTGGTCCCACACTTCCATTTGCTAATGAAAATGCACTAGAACTTAAAAAGTTTCTTATGTGAGTTGGTACAGATAAAATTGTTTTTGCATATTGTGCACCTGCTTTAGGTGTTAATAATAAGTTACGCCAAGCCCAAGAAAAAGTTTTACCCAATGCACCTTGACCTTCAGCTTCACCTCTCATCCAATTTTGAATATTACTCACGTTAGTAAAACCTTCTGCTATCTCTCTTGTAGTATAGGTATTAGCTAATCTATTAATTAATACACCATCTTTAAAATATTCTTCTACATATTTATCCATAGGTACAATATCAGCATCTGGACCAAAAGCTCTTTTTGCAATTAATGGACTACTGTGAAAAAATCCTCTTTGACCTAAAGGAGTATCTGATTTTATAGCAGCTTTCATTGCATCATCTGTATCTAATATTTCATCAAACAATTGATTTTTTCTAGCAATAGTAGATAATCTATTCATACCTTCAAAAATTGAATGTCTTGCATCTTCAATTTCACCAAATAATTCTCTAAATATTTTTGATCCCTTACCTATAACTTGTAATTCTTTTTTACCACCAGGTAAATCTTTTGTTAAAGTTTGAGAAAATGTTTTTAAACCAGTTGCGTCATCCGCAGCTTTAGATAAATTTTGATATGCAAACGTAGGTAATGTATCTTTTCTTGGATCCATTTTTCTAACTTGTTTAATAATATCATTAACCATACCTTCTGCCTCTAAATCAGTAATTGGATTTTTATTTTTTGCAGCATATCTTTTAAATAAATTTTTTACGTTATCTACAGATTTTTGAGTTGGTTTATACTTAGAAAAAAAACCAGATTCTGCATCTTCAAATATTTCAAATGTATTACCTATATAGTTTTTAACTCTATTACCCATTATTTTTCTTAAATCTCTAGTAACCCCTACTGGTAAATCTACTTTAGCACCTGGACCTGCTGCGGTAATTTCTAAAAGATCATTAAATTCTTTTCTAGTTTTATCTAAAATTTCTAAAAGATTATTAGCAACGACAGGACCTTCTTTTTTACCTAATCTATTTGTTACAGATTTTAATACTTGAGAAGATAAATTAGAATCTAAACCTGCTTTTAAATCACCTTCAAATAAAGTGTCGTCTAATAATTTTAAAAACTTTTTTCTTTCTTCAACGCTAGATGCATTAAAAAATCTTCTAAATTCTGGAAATGCTTTGTCTACTTCAGTGTCTATTCTAGATACCATTTCTTCAGAAAAATTAGTATCTCTCATTTTTCTAGCATTTTGTTGTTGTTTTGATAATGCAATTTCTTGGGGTTTAGTACCTCTAAATCTAAATACACTTCCTAATTTATCTAAACCTCTTTCTATTTTAGAACTACTATAAGCTAATTCTTTTCCTCTTTTAGCTAATGCTTTAGCACCAGCCCCAACACCATAAACAAATGGAGTAAGTAGTATTGATTCTGAACCAAATTTTAATCTATTTAATAATTTTCTAGATGCATCTTCTGCAGGATCTTCAGATATTTCTCTATCTAATTCTGTAGGACCTCCTTCAAACAAATCTCCAAAAGTTCCTATTTTTTCTACGTCAGCAACAAATGTTTCTCCAGCTGCACCTCCCGCAACAACTGCTGCAAATCTTTGTTTACCAGATAAATCATTTAACTGTTTTGCTTTAGCTGTACCTTTTTTAACATTTTTAGCTTTAAAACTTAAATACTTACCTGCTCTTTTTGCTTTTAAAGCTTTAGCTGCCATTGTAGCTGCTTTTGCACCTGCACCGCCTGGTACTGCTATTTGAACAAAAGCTTCTGTTAGTCTACCAATTGCTCTTTCTTCTGCAATTTCTTCAAAAGGATTTAATTTATCAAAGAATTGTTCAACCGATGCTGCTGTATTTGTATCTACACCTAAATCAATTAACTCTGCACCTAATGATACAACACCTTCACCTACTTTAATAACACCAGATGCTAAACCTGCTGCAAAAGCAGTAGCACCACTAACTTCATTATTTTCTTCAGCGTTAGCTAATTGAATATCAGTTTCATCAATTCCTGCTTTTACTAAATCTTGTTTGTTTTTTTCTTGTAATTCTTTTTGTTTATTTTGAGCCGCTAAAGTCTTTTCGTTGACTAGCGCTCCTGTAATTGGATCTAGAACCAAAGCCATGGTTTACTCCAAGGGTTGTAGCGTACTAGGATTTAAGGGAATATAATCTGCTGCTGTATTAGTTGTTCTATCTACTCTTTTATAAGCTAAATTTGTTTGTGGGTTATATGTTATAAATCCAACAGGAATATTTGCCCAACTAGGTACATATCCTTTAGATTTTTTATCATATGTAAATCCTAATTGAGAATAAGGTTGATCAGTTTGATTCATTGCAACTTCAAATTTAGCTAAATTGGTTGCACCAGCTTTAATTGCAGGAATACTAGATTCATTATAACCTTTAAATAATACTTCAAATTGAGCTTCAGGAGTTTGTGATGCAAAAAAATCTTTTGTTTGATTTTTTATTGCAGCTAATTTTCTTTTATTTTCTGCTTCAATATCTAATATCTCACCTTCCATAGCTAATTTTTTATCAAACTGACCTCTTTGTGCTAAACTTTCAAATAATTGACCTGTAGGTTCTTTAGCAGCAGACGCTATATCAGAAAATACACCACCTGTTGAAGGTTGTGATACTAAATTTAAACCACCTTGAATTAAAAATTGTGATAAAGGATCTATTGCTTGTGAAGGATATTCAGCTGCAACTTTAGCTAATCTTTCTCTTGCTGATCCTTCAGCATATTTTTTTCTATCTTCAATACCAGACATGATACCATTCATATTGGTAGATCCACCTCTAAACATTGGTCTTCTAAATATTCTGCTCATATTATCTATTTGGCCCCTGAATAGCTCTGTAAATACCAGCTAGTGTTGAACCAACCCCTAATGCTGTTGATATTGGACTAGGTGATGGTGTAACTTCTTGTCTTGTTTGACCAGGGTATCCTGCAATCAAACTTGTAACTCCACTACCATAAGCTTGTGCAGCCTGCATAGGTTGATTTAATTGTTGTTGAGCTAACTGTTGTTGTGCTCCTAATTCTGCTTGTCTTTGTGCTTGAAGACCTGCGCCTAATGTAGATAATGCTCCTACATCTTGGCCCATGAAACCTTGTTGAGCTGAACCTAAACCTAATTGTTGTTGGTATTGTTGAGCAGCTAATTGATTAGCTTGACCAAAACCTTGTTGTAATAATTGTGCTTGTAATGCTGCTCTGTTTCTATCTGAACCTGCCATATATTCTGCTTCTTGAACACCTTGTCTTGCTCCACCAAATGCACCAGATGCAACTGCTCTATCAGCAAATGAACCTAAACCTTTTTGTGCTTGAATATCATAATCTTGTAAAGTTGTATTAATAACATCCTGTTGATAAGGAGACATAAATTGTTGGTAACCTTGAGGACCTGTTGCAGCTTCTGCTGCTTGTAAATAAGGTTGATATCCACCTATACCTTGTGTTGCAATTCCTGTTGCTTGTTGCTGTAGAGGATCTAATCCTGCAACAAATTGTGGACCATAAACTTTTGATAAATCTGCACCTTTTAATTGACCTGTTGCTTTTGATAAATCACTTAAATAAGTTTTACCGGCAGCTTCAATAAACGCAGATGGTCGTGTTATTTGTGTTACTGTTTCAGCCATTAAACTCGTCCTCCGTTTTCTAATTTTTTCATCATGTCGTACATACGTTGTGCACCTTTATTAACATTACCGTCACCCATACCTCTTACAGCATCGGCTGTGAATACAAATTCGTTGTTTGATAACATTGCAGGAATGTCATCTGCCTTTTCTTTTACACCAACTGGAGGAATAAATCCACCACTATCTCGTAAATCTAGCTCTTTTACGCCTTTAGGATTAACATTTATATCTAATCCTTCAATCCCTGAGGCCTGATCCACTAAATCATCAGACCCATAAGCACGATTAATTCTACCCCCATAAGCTTTTTCTACAGGTTGATCCATTTCATTTTGTTCTTGAAGTCTCATGTTAAATTCTTCTATAGAAATACCTGAATTTTCTAATGATTGTTTAAAATCTTCTATTAAATATGTTTTAGTCTCGTCAGCAACACCAGGCATTGCTTTTTTATATGTATTATATTTATCAATTAAATCTGCTACAGGATTATTTCTAGTAATAGGATTGCCAGATTCTGCTGCTCCAGGATTACTAAACATCATTTGTTCAATTTCAGGTTTTCTCATAGGTAAAATCATATCTTTACTACCGTCTGCATAACCAATTCTACCACCATTAGCTCTATATTCTACCATATTAGCTTCTACTAATTCATTTATTTGTGCAGGGTTTTTATTTTGATTTAAATTTGTAAAATATTGAGTAAGATAACTTCTAAGAGCTGTGGGGTCTTGTTGTATTGCTTGAATTTCTTCTTGTGATTTACCTGCAAATAAACCGGATAATGCACTTGCAGCCATAATACCTAAACCTGCTTTACCGCCAGTTATACCTTTTAAAAAACCATCACCTTTACCTATATTACTAATAAAACTAGGCATTGAAAGATTACTTAAAAAACCTGCTCCTTTCATACTTGAAAAAGGACCTAGTCCACCAGCATACATTCCACCACCTATTAATAAAGCAGCTTTACCTAAATCTGATTTAGCAAAACTTTTAATACCTTTAGCTGCACCAGAAACTGCTTTTTTAACAGACTTAACAATACTTCCCAAACCATATTCTTGTCTTGGTTCAAGGCCCATGATGCCTCCACCCATACGTAATTGTCTTTCCATCTGTGATCTTGAAATTGGCATAATTTTATCTACTATATATAATAATCCATTGTTTTACAACTATTCAGATCCAGCACCTAATGGTGGCATTGCTGCTACTTTAATCTTTAATGATCTTGTAATTTCTTCTCTAATGGTAGGAGTACTTGAATCTGCAATATCATTTTCAGCTTCCTCATCAGAGTTATATTCTACATTAGTTCTTGTATTTCTTAGCACTACTTCTGTTTCACATTTAACAACTGGTACTTTTTTACCATTTATCATTGTGTATGCTACTGATCCTTCTTCTTTAAATGACATATTTTCTCCTATGATAATTCACTGTTAGCGATATAAACCCTACTAACTTCTAGTAAAGCTGCTGTTCCACTTATACCAGATGTATCAGTAGTTTCAATCCTCAATTCATCTGATTCTTCCAATATTACAGAACCTTTTAAGACATTACATATTGTAGGACCGGTTATTTCAGCATGAGCTATTAGATATTGTGTAGTTGCTGAACTGTCATAAATATACACTTTCACTGTTTTATTACCACTAGTATTAGTTAGTTGTATTGTTTGAAATATAGCTCTAGCTTCTGTTGGACAAGTAAATATTGTCTCTGGAAGACCTGTAGATGTTGGTGCATAGAATGCGTTTTTATAAACATTAGCCATTTAATATATATGCTCCTTCAAATGATGCAGATACCCCTGCTGTTGCTGATGCAGAAGATGTAACTGCTCTACATTGTAAATCTGTTTTTTCTGTAAACACAATTGGATAATCAAAATCTAAAGTTAATTGATTTGATTGAACTGTTTGAATAACTGTTGTTCTAAATAGTGAAGTTGCTAAATCAGCATCTGGTCTAACATTTAATTTTACCGTTGCGTAATTATTAGCAGAAGATAAGGCTACACTAAATATTAATTTATCCATATAAAAAGTATATCCAGCAGGTACTGTCCATAAAGCTAATTGTGTTTGATTACTTGTATTTAAATTTGCATAAATATTACCTGTAGGTACTCCACCTGATGCACCTGTTTGACCAATATAAATATTCCCTGCAGCAGTTCCACCTGAACCTACAGTTACTACAAAAGCTCTGAATATTCTTATCCAAGTTAAACTAGCTCCTACTCTTACTTGAGTTTGACCATTTAAAGTTACTGTTTCTTCTTGTAATTCCCAATTAGCATCTAGTCCAAATACTTTAACAGTTCTTGCACCTGTTCCAGCACTAGTATCATTTACATCAGCTGAACTTATATAAACTGCTTCCGCTGAAGTTGGGTAAACATAAATTCCACCTTGTGTCCAAATAGTTTCTTCTGTATTAGTAATTGCAGGATTATCTCCAAATTTATAAAGAGCATTAACACCAGGTATCTTACCTGCTGCAACATCTAAACTAAAAGGTAGTTCTCTATTTACATTATTGCAAGACATTAACAATCCCCTCCACTACCACCTTTAAACCATGCATATCGTTCAGTGTCTTCTTTTAAATCTTGTAAGTAAGTAGAATTTAACTGTTCTACAATTAAAGCAATTGCTCTATTAATTTGTTTTTGGTTAGAGACATCATATTCTTCTTTTGGTTCGGGTAATCTTACTATTACTTTAGCCATTATCTTTTACCATCAGGTTGTATATCTATTCTAAATGTACCAAATCTCCAAGACTCACTAACATCAGTATTTTCTATTTTAATGTTAACAAACCTGCCTCTGGCTCTTGTATCTTTTTTATCAGTATTTGCATTAATTGTAAAGGGACTCAAAGATGTTACTGTGTCTGATTGTTGAGGATAACGTTTAACTGCTAAAGTTACTGTTGCATTTCCTTGTAAATCTTTAAAGTCAGGTACAAATCTTCTCATAGCTAAAAATACATCTCCTGAAATAGAGGGTCCTGAAGCTTTTCCATCGGGTCCTTGTTGTCTTGCTTGTAAATCAAAATCATATGATTTTACAAATGAAGTAATTGTTGTTGTAGTTCCATCAGCATTAACTTGATCGGTTCCTACTTCATGTTCAAATAAAGTTGTTTGACCTAAACCATCTTCTCCAACAATTACAGGAAAAGTACCTGTAGCTGAGTCATTAAATTTAGTAGCTGACGGTTTTGGATATACACTAGCATCAATCCAAGAAGTTCTAGCTTCTGTACCAATATACCAAGTACCCCCTTTCATAGGTTCACCATAATTAAATACAACTGTTTGATCATTATATTCTGAATTAGTTGAAGGATAATACCAAACAACTTCTGTAAATAAATTATTTATACCCGCATAAACTTGTTGACCTTTTGTAGTATCTGCTTGGTCATAAACATAATCTTCAACACTACAAGGCATAGATTTAACTGTACCATCAAACATAAAGAAACCATTTGCACTCATCCAAAAAGCCATACCATCTATTTCAACAGCTGCATTTTTACCAATCAATCCACAGTTAGTACCCACTTGTTCAAATCCAAATGTAAAAGGTGCACCAATAAATTTCATTGTGTACAATGCATTATCAGTCCAAACTAAAATTGTTTCTTTAGCTTTTAAAGCACCCATAATTTTTGTACCATCTTGTAATCTTTGTGAACCCGCTGTGTTTATAGCAGTTGGGTTATATAAATTAATATTTTCTTGGTCGGAGAATCTTATAAACATATTATCTTGAGTTGAAGTATCTCCAATAACAGTTTCTGTTCCTAAATGAATTAAGTGACGTGTTGTAGGGGATACTAGTGTTATTCTGGTTGCTGTTGGGTTTGCCGATGTAGAAAAACCAGATGTAGTAGTTGATGCTCTAGTTGTAAGTCTTGAAGCATCTCCAGCATTCCATGTAAATGTTTTACCATTTGCAATCGTTGCAACTAAGACTTGACCAAAATTACTTAGACTCCAGAGGCCTGGTTCCAGACTCACGTCAGATGCAGGTGCTGCTTCTCCCCATGCACCACTGCTCCATGTATCAATACCCCAACCATAACCATAAGATTGTGCAGCGGGTCCAACAGTTTCGTAAGGTATAACACTTAAACTTCCACCTGTTGAAACTGTAGCTGTTGCATTAGTTGATTGTGTAATTGTAAATACACTTGTACTTGTAACATTTGTTACTTGAAATAATTTATCTTCAAAATCAGCATCTGTGTACCCAGTACCTACAGGTAAAGTTACACTATCTAATAAAATAATATCTCCAGCTGTTAAACCGTGACTTGCTTTTGTAATAGAACAAATAGGTGAACCACTTGTCGTTGCAATCGTACATGAAGTTAATGTAGTTTTTAAAGGTGTAATATCATAAAGTTGACCTTCAAAATATATAAGTAAAAATTTATCTGTTCCAATTGCAATATATCTGTTTCCATCTAAGTCAACAAAAGCAAATTGACGTCTTGCAACACCAACAATAGTATTTGGAATTAAAGAAGACCAGCCTCCTACTTTTTCAGGTAGACCATATCTAAATCTTGTATTATCACAATCTACCCATCTATTTTCCGCACCTGATGTAGTATCTTGTTTATCGATTCCCGGTAAGACTTTAAAATCAATTAGAGCCATATTTCAGCTCCTTATATGTTATCTTTATATGCCCAGCCTCTTGTAGCATTGACATAAACTAAAGTAAAAGCTGCGCCATTTGTAGATAAAGTTAAATTAGCAGCTAAACCTAATATGTTAGATCCATTTCTACCAACAGTTAAATTGTTTGATGCAAAAGCATTACCACTATCAATAAAAGTTATTTCGTCTCCTATTGCAGGTGATGCC
>JACKZZ010007747.1_pt1 | contig 19080 bp, 7 predicted proteins | sample 8027871 | NCBI WGS metagenome assembly JACKZZ01 (sample SAMN15724774, study PRJNA655200) | protist metagenome | isolation source: fluorescence activated cell sorting (FACS) single amplified genomes of... | place: USA: West Boothbay Harbor, Gulf of Maine | collected 2000-07-19
ACTAGTTGTCCACGGTAAATATCATTCAGCAAATTCAATATTATTTTGTATAATACATACATATATTTCAATTTAAATATGGAGTGGAAAACATACAACAAAACACCAGTGTTGTGGTATACTAGGAAAGTTACGGAAGGGGAGGGGGGACAGCAAGACAAAACATACGTCTACACAAAAGATGGTATGCCGCTTGTTGTGTCTTATATCGAATATAAAGAAGCGATGGAACGGGCAGCAAAACATGCAAAAACTGAGGCAAGATACGCACGTGAGTTGTATGAGTTAAAAAAAAAATTAAATAACGTCTTAAAAGCAACAGAAAATGCTAAACAGCAAGCAGAAAATGTGGGAAAAACTTTAAATTTTGCACCAACGCTCACCATTGACGATAGCAACTTCGAAAAGAAAACAACGGTAACACCGCAAAAGTCAATACAAAATGGTAGTCGTACAAACACCCCTTTGTCCTCACCAAGTCGGAAAAAGAAAAAGAAAAAAGCCAAATCAGCAGAGGAAACAGCGCGTAAGAAGGAAGAAGCAAGAAGAAAAAAAGAAGAAGCAAGAAAGAAAAAAGAAGAAGCAAGAAAAAAAAAAGAAGAACACGACCGCAACGTAGCAAAAGAGAAAGCGCTTGTTGATACATTGGTTGTTGAAATGCAAGCATGTGCTTCCTCGCCGTTGTTAAGATCAATAGAATCGAAAACGGGTTCCAATACAGATAATGCTGCTACAAAAGCTAATTCACAGATGCATGCTGTTGAAGAAGCGCAGATATTATTACAACGTCTAGAGCATGCGTTCCAATCTGTAGATGAGGTTGTGCCAAAGAAAACCGGGTTTTTATTTTATTTACAAGGACAAAGTATTTATCGACGAGCAGAAAATTTATACGAAGAGCTAGATTCCGCAATTGACCTAGCACACGAAGCGCTAGCTTCAGAAGAAGCTCGGGCAGACGCAGAGGCCGCTGCAGCTGCCCGTGGAATGCCAAAATGCTTGCATTGGACACGGGAATCTAGGAAATTGGCTAAAGAATTACAGGAAATGGTACCAAAGTCACTTAATTATCGTCCCGACGAAGCAAAAGGTTTAAAAGAGAAACATTGGTTGTTTGTTCCAGATGCGCAAGATGGATTCGTGCCTGCCAAAGTTCTTTCATATGCAAGCGGTTCAAAAAATAATGAGGAAATGTGGGAGTGTCGAAGCATTTCAAATCATCATGCAACCGTGAGGTCAAATTATGAAATTATACAGAACGATTCAATCCCAGTGCATAAAAAAAGACTTGGTGGTAACAAAAATCGTTCCTCAAAGACGAAGAAAACGGGAGATAGTTGGACAAAGTATGCGTACCCATTGTTTCACCCTAAATCATTAGCATTAGTGCCCAATGATTTGATGCAAGCGGAAAATGTTAACCCAGCAACTATACTGTATCATTTGAAAATGAGGTTTCTTAAGGAAAGGGTATACACAAACATTGGCGACATCTTAATATCTGTAAACCCATTCCATTGGATCCAGGAATTATATACCCCAGACATTATTCAGTATTTCGTAGATTCACGTTTAAAATATGATCAAGTTAATAATCGTAGTGCTGTGACAGCTCCACATGTATTTGGGATTGCTGAACGTGCATTTGTAGCTTTGGCTGGGAGAAAAGGTGTTAAGATGAACCAGTCTATTATCATCAGTGGAGAAAGTGGGGCAGGTAAAACAGAAGCTGCTAAACAATGCATTGGTTATTTAGCCGCTGTGTCAATGTCACGCTCAAAGAAGAAACCAAATTTACCGGAAGGATCAGCGAAGCAAGCAAGTTTTGCAAAATCTAAGAAAAAATTAGCTCGGTCTAACCGAAGTTTATTAATGATGGGTTACGCCCCGGGAGTAACTTCTAGTGTCGTGGATAAAATTATGTCTGCATCACCAGTCTTAGAGGCATTTGGAAATGCCAGGACGTTACGGAATAACAACTCATCTAGATTTGGAAAATGGCTAGTCGTACATTTTGATGAAAGACATGCAATTTTAGGTTGTTCTAATACAAGTTATTTGTTAGAGCGTTCGCGTGTGGTAACACAAATTAAGGGAGAAAGAAATTTCCATGTGTTTTATCAATTATTATTAGGTGCCCCAGAAAAGTTGCAAAAAGAATTAGACATTGGGGAACATCACGATACTGACGGTCATTTTCAATCGGCAGAGGAACGATGCCAACCGTATCATTATTTGAATCAGAGTGGCTGTTGCACAATTGATGGAAACGGCGACGAAAGGAACAGCTTCTTAGAACTTCAGGAAGCATTGCAGCGTTTGGAACTAGAAGAAAATGAGATATATTCATTATTTCGTATTGTTTCTGGCATTCTTCACTTCGGGAATATATCATTTGTGCCAAAATCAAGTAGCAGCGATGATGCATGCATGATTGATGCAACGACGGAAGAATGGGTGTCAAGCACCTGCAAATTACTTCAGCTTGACGAAGAGGAGTTCCGCATGTGGCTAACACATTGCATGATCAAAGCGGGCGGCTCCATGGTTATGCGAAACTTGGATGTGGAACATGCAACTATTGAACGTAATGCGGTAGTAAAAGCATTGTATGGCTATATGTTTGATTGGCTTATTGCTCGCATTAATAAAGCAGCTGCTGTTTCCGAAGAAGACGCAAATGATAGTAAAAGTTACATCGGCATCTTGGATATTTTTGGCTTCGAAATATTTGAAAAGAATAGTTTTGAGCAATTATGTATCAATTTAGCAAATGAGAAATTGCAACAGCATTTCAATAAAACAACATTTAAAAATGAAATGTCCTTATACAATGATGAAGGGGTTGCGGATATAGTTGGCGAGGTAAAATTTCAAGATAATCAAAATATCATAGATGCAATTGCAGCGCCAAAAGACCCACATAGTTTGTTCCAATTATTGGATGATGAGGGAGCTAGACCTGGTGGAAGCTCAGCAGGGTTTTTTAAAAAAATTATTAAATATCAAACTGCAGGTCTTGATGGTCGTAGTAAGAAAATGAATGATAAGTTTTGCATAACTGTGCGCCCAGGCAAGGATGCGTTTGTCATAAGCCATTACGCTGGAAATGTTGAATACGATACCAATAATTTTGTTGAAAAAAATAAAGACGAATTACATGAAGACTTGAAAAAGGTAATGTTACTATCTAAAAACAGCTTAATTAGAAATTTATTCGAAACGCACAAAGGGACAAAAGATAAACACGACCGGGTTAAAAAAGTGAAAACGATAGGAAAGCATTTTTCATCGAGTCTAAATAATTTATCAAAAATGTTAAGAACCACGAAGTCACATTTTATTCGTTGTATTAAGTCAAATCATGAAAAAAAAGCTGGCATTTTTGATAGCAAAATTATTTTAGATCAACTGCAATATAGTGGCGTATTTGACGTTGCCCGTATACGAGAAACGGGTTTCCCGTTCCGCGAGAAACATAAAGATTTTCGTAGAATGTACAAGTGCATTTTGTCTATAAATTACTCGAAAGAGGTAGGCCTTAAATTAAACCAAACAGAAGCCCATGAAATAGAAGTAATGAATGATGTACAATTTTGTAATGCATTTGTTGAAGAAATTGCCCATGTGTCTGAAATTTTAGCGGAGGAGCCACTGATAATTGGCTCCACTATGGTATTGTACCGTTCAGATCAAGAACGCGAGTTGCAGCGGTTACAAGAATTAATTGTAAAGAAAGCATCGACAGACTGTCAGCGAATCGTTCGCGGATTCTTAGTCCGTCGTACGAAAAGAGATAAATCGTTGAGTGAAAATGGTATGGATGCAGAGATTTTGATTTAAAAACCATTTTTGTAACTTAAAATATTCATAGAAGGGTTTTGATATTTTTGTATGATATACCAAGTAGATAAGAGACTTTGTCATATTAAGAGAAAAAATATATAATTAATTCTTACTCATTAATATATATCATATATATTTAATGCACGCACGTATTTGTTTTTACGTATATTTTATTAAATTAATATGTGAGTGTAAGATAACATTATCATGCACTTAACTTACCAATGGGTATGATATGTGCCAGTGTAAGATGATGATATCATACGAGTATGAATATAATTCGTTTTTGTGTCTTCATTCTTTAGTTTCATCTACTTCACCAACGTTTGCTTTTTCTCCATGGGCATTATCGCCTCTAGGTATTGTAGCAACAATTGGAGGAGCAGGTATCTTCAATCCAATTTTCATATTATCAACGTTATCGTTACTATTCGTTTCATAAGATACTCCATCATTCTCTTCCTCCTTTACCTCCTTCTTCACTTTTGATCTCAGCGGGCTATTAGCTGGAGTTGAATGCATTGGACTTTCTAGGTCCCAATTGAAAGACAGTGTGTAGCCATCAAACGAAATATGCTGAACCATCGTCTGAATAAACTCTGGCCATTTTCTGGATTTACATTGTGACCGCATTTTTGTTTCATCAGTTTTCAACAAGGCACAGCTCATATGATTAGATCTATTTTTGTCGTATCCTTCCATTAATATTTTATCCAAACGTGGATCAGCGCCGGGAACAGTTGCTGTGATATTGATTACTATATCATTACCATTGGATTTGAATATTCTTCGCTCAGAAAACAAATTCCATTTAAATGTATTGGTGGGTAATCTTGTTAAGTAATTGCATATCTTTTGGATACAATTATTACGATCTGTCGCATTCAAACCAACTTCACACCAATGCTGACCTATAGTCATTTGTACATCGTTGTTACAATTTGCTACACATGGAGGGTCATTGACGCCGAATATGCAAATGATGTTTAGGCGTGATAACTCTTTTGAATTTTTACCGGCATGTTCAACAACACGCATTCTGCATTTTTCACCATCGATAATGAAATGGTCGCGCTTCATGATTTGTATGGATGATCCGGGCATTAATAAAATTGGCTCTTCATTATCAACGTGCCATGTAATAGTTAACCCAGCCGAAATCAAATCTATCTTTCGCTTGTTATCAGCTCTTCTCCACACTCGCTCCCATCCGGGAATAGATGAATTAATTTGCTCTGTTGAGAAGATACCACGAGCATTTAGACCATTGAAACGGCATAATATCTCTATTTCAAAGGCACCACGTTTGTTTACAACCATTTCAACACCCGTACCATTGGCTAATTTATATGGACCTTCGTAAATACACTCAGCTTCACCTTTGTTTATTGAAATATCTTCTCCCATCTCCTCACGCTTCTTTGCATCTAACGATACGTTTATTGCAAATTTTTGAAATTCTTCGAGATTTATTTTGCCGTCACTTGATACGTCTATTGCCTTAAAAGTCTCAACCCATGTTTTGGGATGTAGCAATGGTGCCAAATATTTATTTCGTTTTATCAATGTTTTCATCTCTGGTATTTGATTGATGGCCTTCATCATTTCACCTCTTGTTATGTCCCCATCCCCATCGCGGTCAATCATATAGAAAATCGTTTCTGCAACTTCTTTGGCAACTTCACCCACATCATACTCTATCTCATTTTCATCATCTTCTACGTCTAACTTATTCCCCCCAAATTTATTGTCCATGTTTTCTGTATTTTCATCATCTAGTAATACAAGCTCTTGTTTTTCATTCACTTTAAGTCTACTAACTATTTCTCGGCAAAGCCTTCGGCGTGGTAATTCCATTCCTCCTTTTATTTTTTTTTTCGATTTCTTCGCAGCCAAGATGCATTGAATAATTGACAGTTTGTTTTCCTGCGTCGCTACAATATACTACCAAATGCTTATCGACTTCATTGCTTAATTTGTCTATAATTGAAACGTTCATCATTTCATTGAGCTGCTGTTTCGCATCAGAATTTGATTTATTTGAAGGAAACAACATTGTGTCTGTATATGCAGGTGTATCATCTGGCAACACCATTCCAGCATCCTTTTTAATTTTATTTAACTCCTCTTTCTGAGTACCCATGCCCATTAGTTTCGCAAATTCGTCTTGTGCATCAGATGCTCGTATCTGCTTTACTCGCTTTTTCCATCGTCGAAGTGTTACTATTTTATCCTCTTCTCTCGGAGTTTCTAAAATTTCCAATTCTAACCTACCTGGTGTAATTATTAAGTTTAGTCGCGCCATTAACGCCTCAACACGGTCTTCGTATCGGTCATCTTTCATCAGCTCAGGGGTATCTCTTAAAATATTTCTTTGGTCTTTTAATGTGCATTTAATTGAAAATGTGCCACATGTTGGTGGGTGATATGCTTCAAAAACAAAGTGAGGAGGATCTTCCCCTTCAAACACAGATATCATTAAGTTCATATTTTTAATTTTACGAGCATCATAATATATAGGTTTGTCTTTTGATATTTGCACCGAAAATTCAGGTACTAATGCAGCAGCTGCTTCGTGTATTACGCTTGTTGTGTGTTGCTCGTGTCTAAACTCACGATCGTGTACCCAGGTTTCTCTCGCATGGCTCAACAAGTTTTCAACTCGCTCATGTATATGATGTGCCATTTCGTCTGGATTCAAATGTTTATCATGTGGGATTTCAGCATCCTCAAATAAACCATACATTGAAAGCACCGCTCGAAGTCGAACGTGTTCATTATGTATGTAGGTTTTTATTGCATGAATTCTGGCATTTGATCGCCGTGACTGTTTTTCTGCTAATTCAAATTTGATAGCCAATTCTCTTTGGTTTGTTAACTGCTTACTAAGTTTCTTTTGTTCCGCTATAGACGTTGCGAGTAATTCACCTTTTTCAAAAAGCACTTCCCTCATATATTCTAGATCTTGCCTTAGCTTTGCCATTCCCGATTTACTTTCGTTTGTTTCAGTGTTAATGTTTTCATCTGTATTTCCGTCTCTTGATGACCCTCCTGCCCGGACCGTTCTGTTGCGTTTATTTGGATTATTTCCATCGCCAACAGTACGCCCCATGCTTTTTTCTGGACTTTTTGGCTCCCTAACTTTTCTAGGACTTCCGCCTCTCTTTTTTCCAGTGTTACCCATAATTTTATTTAAACGGGGGTCTTTAAACTCATGCGAAGTCTTCACCGCATCTTTAACTGCTTCTTCTAGCTCTTGATTTTTTAACATTAACATATGTACAGTTTCTTCAGCAAAATTTAAGCGACCTGCCATTAATTCGTTTTTTGACTTTTCTTCTGTCAAGGCTACTTCGAGCTCTCGTACTTTGCTTTCTCTCATTTCAGTTGCTTTTTGTATTTGTACATTCCGTTCATGGCGTTGTACTTCTGTGCCGCGTAATCCAAAAACGGGAGGCAGGACTAAATTTTCAGGAGTCATACCATCATTTAAATCACCTTTCAACAACGCGGATTCTAAAAACTGCAATTGTTGCCACAGTTCTTTATTTTCTTGCTGCAATTTAGTCATCGCAGTTTTCCAACTGTTTTTTTCGACTTTCATTTCTTGTCTTTCAACTTTTGTCATTTCTTTCGCTTGCTGAAAGTGCGATTCAACCTCAACTTCCATTTTTTGGGTTGCTGCCTCAAGCGCAGAGGACTCGGCTTCTGCCTTTTGCAAACGCCTTTCTAACTCAAGATTTGCCCTCCTAGCGTCTTCTAGTTCACGTGTCAAATAACTCATTTTTGATACATGACGGGCATCCATTTCTTCTAATTGTTGTCGAGTTGTCATTTCGATTTCTGACATTTTTTCCTCGGTAACTGTTTGTTTTGACATTGCTTCAGCGCGGTCCATTTTAAGAACTAAAAATTCTTTTTCCATTACTTTTAGTTCATTATGGGCTTCGGTATAGTCTTCAGTTAACTCTTCCACTTTTCTTTTATATTTTTGTAAAGTTTTTTCTTTTGATTTTAGCTTTAAAGTTACTTCTCTTGACTTACGTTTTGCACCTCTGGCGGTATCGTGTAAGTCTTCTACTTCCTCATTCAACTTTTTTGCTCGTATGTTTACCTTTGTATTTTCCGCCTTTAAAAATTGTATATCGGCTAGTCTGCTAGCTGCTAACTGTTGTGCTAACCGCAACGATGTTTTTGTTTCTTCTAAGATGTTTTGCAGGTCTTCTATGCTTAAACTTTGTTGTTTTTCTTTCTCTTTTTTTTGCTTCATTCTGGTAGCCATACTTGCCTTTTTCTTTTTATTAACCTTCCGTTCCCTATATTTCCCCCCAGGCCCATCTTTTCTAACAGGCCTCGGCGTTTCCCAGGACGGGGAAGTATTTGGTTGCAACTTCAAAATGTCCGCGGGTAAAGCGCTCCCAGTAGTGCCCTTGGCGCCTCTGATTTCTCCACCACTCTTTCTACCTGACATTACAATAAGTTGCTATAAACGAGTATAATAGGCTTGAATGACAGAACATTAATACTAAAAAGATCTATATGTCAACAGTAGGCGGGTAAGACAAGCAGACTAGAGTTTTAACAGCATAAAACGCGTTTAATATAATATTGTTATTATTATATTATTGATCGAAGCATATTTATATACAATAATAATAATAGAATATTGATGATAATAATAATAATTAACTACTACTACTACTATTATTAATTATAAAAAAATAATTTTTATAAAAAAAATAATATATAATAATATTATTACATTTTTATTATTCGTGCATTATTAATAATGCTAAATAAATGGCATGCAACCATGCACTACTATAATACATACCTATCTTTATTAAACAATAATATAGTACAGTGATAGTTTCTCATCCCTATTGATGTTAATGTAGTAACTATAATCTTTTACTATTCTTCCGATAGTGCTACAGCCTAATAAATAACCACAACAACAATGTCTGGACTGTACATACTGGCATAGTGATCGCTGGAATTTACAGTTATAAAAATGGTCGTTTACTGGCATTTAGATACCCTAATTATAAGTCTCGCGGTGCTATTGCTTGCCTATTCCAGGTTTCTTTCTCGCTGTAGTTGCAACAATTAGGTTTTACAGTAAAACTACTGAACACGAATGTTGTATATTTCTTGCTATTGGAAACTATGGTTTGTTACACATGTTAATTTGAGCATACGAGCTAACTGTAATACTACTACACCAGCAACTAAAGCTTTCATTGATGATTAGTATAACGTCTATAAATCAGCTAGGATTGTTAGACACTCTCTTTTCTTTTTTTCTTTCTTTTTTTTTTCTGTTGCAGTAGGCGGTAATTAATAGGCAAATAATAGTCTTTATTATTATTTTACTGTATAATCTCTCAACTAGTTTATTATCATACGGTATATATGTAGTAGTAGTATATTTTTATTATTAATAATAAAATATAATATAATAATACGGCTATATCAATTATTATTATTATTATTTATTATGGTGCTTATTATTATATTATTTTTCCTTTCTTCTCCTTTTTTCTTTTTTTTTGTTACTTCTGCTAATATCAAATGCATTGTATTGAATCAGGCCCATCACAGAATGAACATTTTGCAATGATGTAAACCGAAGTGATTCAATGTTTTCTTTACAATGGATTCACTTAATTTAGACTTTATAAAGGAACTGGGGAAAATAAAGGAACGCGTTAATGATGCGGTGGTCGGGTATAATAACGAAAAGTATATTATAAATGAAAAGGCACGCGAAGGCGGGTATTTCATTGACGTAGATGGGGACGATCGAGAAGTCGAGCAACTAGGGAGTTTTCAAAAAGCTTGGAAACCCAAGAACCATGCCAGGGAGCGCGTTGAGCATATTTTAAAAAAATCTGTTGCATCTGTAAATAAGCGCGAATCTTTGCTTTCTGAATCTTACGACATGCTCACAAATATTGCGCCCAAGACAACGAAGCCTAAAGGAAGACTTGTCATACATGATGATGCAACAATACAGAGTTTAGCAAAAATACCAGAGGAGTTATTATCACCAGATTTAGTAGATACGGCGTCAAGGCCAATTTCAGAGGAAAAAAGAGAGAATATACAAGAGATTAAACTTTATACTAAAAGATCACAAACGTTTAAAAAAAGCTACCATAGACCATATAGAGATATTAAATGCCAACGACAATACTATAGTTAGGCAAAAAAATGAGATAGAAGGTTTATCAACAAAATTAAACGGGAACATGTCAAAAATGAAAACACTACAAACTGTTATTTTGAAATTGAAAAACAAGCAGCAACAATTACAAGACTCTAATCAAATAATGAGTGTTGAGAATAAAAAATATGCTCGTCAAGTACGGGAATTAGAGATTAAACTAGAAATAGAAAAAGAGGCTCTGTCGAAAAGAAATGGTATCCAATCAAAACTTTCTCACACCGAAGCTAAATTACAACGAATAGAAAATGAATATAAAGACATGCAAGAGGAGAACAGAAAATTAAAACGCATAAATAAGCAAGCTGAAAAATACTTAGGTAATCTGAATAAAAATATCATGACTGTAACAGAAGATCAAAAGGGTAGTGCTGAGATGCAACAGCAACTGGATAAAACGAAGCAATTGTTATTTAAAACAGAAGACCGGGCCAAAAAACGAGAAATTGAATTGAAAGATCAAATCATCGGGTTGCAACGTGAATTTTTAGATGCTTCATCGACTCTTTTAAAAAATAAAACGATAATTAGTAAAATGGAAGAAAAACGAATCAATCTTGTACTTAGTTTCAATAAAGAGAAAGAGGAATTACAAATAGATTATGAAAATCGATTAAAAGAGAACATGAAAGTACGCACACCGTACATGAAAGTACACGTAGGTACAAACACAGAACAACCGGTTGTTTTACCCAGGCCACGCACAGCTTCAAGCATAACTTCACTTGGCCAACAAAGCATGCCCCCGACATTGACCATAGAAGAGCAATTTCAGAACTTGCAGCTAGGTTTTATATCGGATATTCAAGACGATAGCGCTGAAGAATTTTTAATAGACAATACAACGCAACTTGGAAAAGAAAATATTTTAGGTTTCTTTCGCTCCCATCTTGATGCTGTCATCAAAAATTTAATTGGAAGCGTACACATAAATAATATTGATGAGGTAGTAGTAGAAAAGTTTGTAAATTTTGCAAACGTAACTATGGAAAATAATTTTGATGCATTATATCAACCACTGAAACATGCATTGATAGAGCGAGACGCATTACAACAAAAAGTAGAGAAAATGCAAAACGATTGGGATGAAAGTATGGCAGAAAAGGTTGCAGCAGCTTCAACAAAAGATGTTTTGCTTTCTGCAATGCATTCCCGTCGTACTTCATTTTCTCAATCTTCATGCCAAGTGCAAACGGAGGCATTGCCGCTAAATTCTAACGAAACGCAAACTGAACAAAAACAAACCAGGGAAGTTGGCTTACAAGCATATTTATTCGATGGTTTCCAAAGCAATATTACAAAGACAAGTAAAGCTATGGACAAAAGATGGTCTTTTTTGACTGGGCACGATAGTGGTGCTGGAACCAGTGGATTCTCATTGCGTGGTCAATCATTTATGTCGCCAAATACTAAAGTGGATCCAAAAAAAATGAAAGCTATGGTGACCAATGTAATTAAAGAAGGCTATGAGATCAATAGAAAGAGTAAATTAAAGCTATGGAAGTACTTTTTGTCTCAATATAGAATTTTACATTTTTGGAAAATATTAAGCGACAGAATTTTGCCGGCAAACGAGAAAAATTCAATGGAGAAAGCCCAAAATTGGGCGATGCAACGTTGGAAACGCATTCGCAAATTATCAGAATTATCACAAAAGCAGCAACAACAAATGTCTCAGCAGCTGTGGAAAATATCTTGCGACAAAGCACTGCATCTAGTCCGAATTACAGCAGATATTCCGGCAGTTACTCCTAAATCCGACCGACCAAAAAAATCACCTCGTGATATTCATCCCAAAAAATCACCATGGGATCGTGAAAGTAAGCGTCATGCGTCACGTGATATATGGAGTGGTACAACATCGCCTAGAGGCTCAGATGACGCTGATGGTGAAAACAAAAAGAAAAAATCAAAAGATGTATGGTCTGCGGTAACGTTATCATACCATCCTATTGATTTTACTAATATTAGGCCAACCAATTATATCAAAGTTTCAAATATTCATAAATTCAATAAGCCACATTTTGATCCACGGGAAAAACGACCACATTCAAGTCGCATGGGAAAACGAGCGTTAAAAAAATTGTCCATTCAAGGTTTAAATGGTACTAATGCAGAGAATAAAAAGCAAGTAGATAAAAACAAACTTGAAGATGCAGTGAAAGAAAATTCGCCCCCCCAACGCCGCCCAGCAAGCGCCCGTATTATAAAGAAAAAAATGGTTAAATTAACAGTTGATTCTACAAACAACAATATAAAAAAATCAATATTACCACCGAAGAAAAAGCAATCCGAAGTTGGCCAACCAAGTACAGTAGCCTTTGGAGCATGGCTAGAAGCTCCTATACCAACACCAAAAAGTACAATAACTGTCATGAAGGGCCAGATTCAGAAGAAGGAACGTTCAAAAAACACCTATGGAAGAAAAAGAAATAAACGCAGTAAATATAAATCCCATAACGTGAATAAAAATAGTAGTAAAGGCGGTGTTATAAAAAATATTGTAATTAAAACAAACTACAACAAATAAATATTGTTTGATATGAATATTAAAATCACAAAATATAAAATTTTTATTATATATAAATTTTTTTATATTTAAATTTAATTGATGAGTAAGAAAACATTTTAATTATACGAGTGTGTGTATATATAAATTAAAAATCAATAGTGTGAATACAGTACGAAATATTTATATAAAAGATATTTTTTTGAAGATTTTTATTTTTAATTGAAATTTAGCCACATAATTAAAAATATTTTTGACAAACAACGCGCTCTTCCTCTTTCTTATTTTTGGTAAAATATATTTTTTATACAATATACAGTTTGTTACTTGTCGAAAACATTTGTGCTAACTTACTCTTGCATTTTACTGCCACGCTTTACATACTCATGATAATAAAAAATACATATTAGCATGTTGCTGATTTTATTCCTTTGGACCTGCATCAGTAGAAGATAATAATTTATCAAATTTCTGGATTTCAAGCATTGCTTTGGTAACAACAGGTTTTCCTGCTTCACCCTCGCCTTCGTCCGCCTTCTTCTTTCTTCTTCTTCTTTTCTTCTTCTTCTTTCCACCATCATCTTTTCCACCATCATCTTTCTTTTGACCAGCATCAACAAGTTTTCTTAAGTTAGGCGACAGCTTCAAGGAGTTTACACCGCCACGATCATCGCCGACTAATATTACTGGATCGCGCGGATTAAACATTACATGGGTTAATCTAGCACGCTTCACGACCTTTTGTTCGCACAATGGTTCGTGTTTATTTTCATTTAAATCAAATACATGTACTTTACCATCACTTGTTACAGCAGAGAAGACCGTAGATGAGTAAGGTGCCCATGCAACATCACCAACTGCATTAAATAGATCAAATGACATAATTGCGTAAGGTAAGTTATGGTCCCACAATTTAACGGTCCAATCAGCGCTACATGAAATGAATACTCTTGGGTGAAAATGATTCCATTTGACGGCGTAAACAGCCATATGATGGCCTTCGTATGTTTCCAAATATTGCCCAGAATATGCCTTTGAGCATTTATGAATTTTTCCTTCCTCTGTACCAACAATAAATAGATGTTCACTAACTTTGTTAAAATCAATACAACAACCACCGGCTAAACCGGTAAGCGCCGTTTCTTCCTCGGGCTCATCCTTTTGAGATGACACCAACTTCAATTGCATAACAGCTTCCATTTTAAATTCAGTGTTTTTACTCATAATCCAATTTGCTACACGCCCATCACTACTGATTGAAAAGAAGTTCAATTCCTTCGCAATATCTTCCTCCTGCCACATGACTTGCCATACAGGATCCGTGTGCTTTCCAGTTTTGATACTACTAATATATATTGGTTTATTTACCTTGTTACGAACATCAAAAACCATCACGGTTCCATCGTAACACCCTACAGCTAATAATGCTGGGTGTTGTGGGTGGAAGTCTAAGCACATAACACCACTTTCTGTACTAAATGTATATTCTGGATGAGACGTATTTTTCAAGGAAAAGCAGCAAATCATACCACTACCTTGACGCATGAAATCATATGAACCGTAACCGACAGCAAATAAATCCTGGTATTTAGGATTCCATGCGACGCTTGTGACTTGTTTTCGCTTTGTGCGCTCTGTTGAAAACCGCCACAATGGCAGTAAGCTACCTTCCCCATCACGGAACTGATCACTTTGATCCTCCCAATATTTAAAGTCTTGGAAGATTTCGTCTTCTTCGTTTTGGTTTACCATGCGCTCTAAAATCTTCAAAGATTTTCCCATAGCAGCACTATGTATAACATCTTCATCTTGCTCTTTTGCTTTATCAGCGTCAGCGCTAGAACTGCCGCTGGATGATTTACTACTGCTAGGCTTAGCCGTCAGCTCTGCTTCACGCTGTGCATTTGCCATTAACTCCATATAACTGTCATAAATATCCCACTGCGTTACTGTTGCACCCATTGTTTGCATAGGTGGTGGTTGTGTTGAAACACCTCTCTCACGCATTGGGTTATTAAATGTTTGTGCAGCACGTTCACTATAATTAAACTGATTTTTGCCACCTTCCGTTGCTAAAATAGCATCTTCGTCGCCGTCTGTCTTCGCCTGGCGGCGTATTTCTTCTTGTTCCTCCTTTTTGCGATTTTCTTCCGCTTGTTGCATCTTTGCTTCGTCACTATCGATATGTAACGAGGAGCCAATCATATGAAAATGGATAGCTAATTGACCGTGCGCAAGTGGTGGTTGTGGTCGAAAAGATTTATCTTTAAACGAGTAACTTGCAATATTTTTTGGTTGATTCGGGTCATCAGCGGTTAGTACGCATGTTACCTCTTCGTTTAATTGCGCATCCGTCAAATCTTTCAGTACTGGACCCCCCATATTGTCTGGTGGATCAATATATTCAACCGTTGGTTCTTGAAAGTCATAATCGTCAAACTGTTCCTTTTTTGGTTCGTTCTTTCTACCTCTCTTACTCATATTGTTACTTATTTTCAAAAAGCTTTTGTATATGTATTGTATTTTTTTAAAAGCGAAAATATCACTGTACTGTTCGCTATCTAAATAAATAAATAGACGTTTCTGCGCATTTACCACCACCGCGGCGTGTACGAAACGAAAACCATCATGGAAGTATGCGTTAGTAAATGATAATAATAAATAATAAAATAGTATTATTATTACTACTAGGACAACATGTTGTATGATATTACTACTCCACAGTAAACTGAAATACAATGTTATTTGGTTGTTGTTATTTTTTGGAAGAAAGAGTCGTTCTGTACTGTAGCAAGTATGACCTCTTCTAGCAACCTCGCTGTACAATAGTAGTCGGATTCAAATTTGTTCGAGCGGGCGACTTTAACTTTGTTCACTACAGTGTAGTATTGTACTAGTAAACTAGAAAACGATAAAAACGAGATTTGATCTGCGGGGTCCGGAGGCAGTGCTATTCCCATGTTACATCCATCATTTCTACGTCTGGTATCTGTTGGAGCCGACAGGCACTTTATGTATTGTTGTGTGGTGTAATCTACCTGGTGGTATTATTAATACATCAACTAGTTCATTGACATGTGCACCTTATTAGACACTATATATATATATCAATATATAATATAATAGAAAGAAGTAGTTGGTTCATTTGCAGAATTACAATTAACTGTTAAACTACCGCCTCGGGTCGGGAGCCCAGGGAGTAGATAAGCGGTATTACTATATGGAAACGATTCTTTTCGACGACTAGTTAAGCGGTGTTACTACCTGGAAACGATTCGTTCGACTAGTACGTACTCGTAGATTAGAAGCAATAGCACTATATGATATACTATCTGGAAACGAGTAGGTCATTCCTTAGCATTCTAATATGGAGATGTTGGGAAAGTTTTAACACAGTATAATAGTATTGCAACTGTAGCCGCCACCCGGTTCGGATTTATTGCTGTACTGTATTAAAATCCGTACTTTTTGGCCTATTTATCATTACACGATCACTCGATGAAATAAATAGGAGAAATAGTATACGATTTTCAAGCTGTATTGATTTCAATAGTATTGCGTCTACTAGAACTTGGCCGCGATGCTACTTCGTTACCTGTTGTTAATACTGAATGCGTTTTATTCCACGTTTCTACTGTACTATGGTAGGGGTACTACATATGGTTGAGCTACAATGGTAGGGCCATTATATATGCTTGTTGTAGAATACTGGTATTAATTCTATCGTATTACCACTGTATTATTACTACTATTCTACATCCGTATTTGTACGTTAGTTAGTTCGTAAATAATATAGATTATTTATCCCAATAGTGATGCGGTCTAATTGTTAAATAATTGTTAAGTAATATATATTATATTATGGTATTTATTATTATTTATAATAAATAATTATCATATTATTATTATTATTAAATAATTAATAATAATTATCACACACTAGTGCACTACTAACTATTGAAACTATACTACTACAAACATTATTGATGTAACTTTCTTCCCAACATACACACACACAAACACAGCATTGAATGGAACTGACAAAGAGGACACACATTACGCATACATATACTAGACCCCTTATACCTATATAGGTAAATAAGGCACTTACCAACAGTCGGTCATTGTGATTATCGATCATCATGGCAGAAACAAAGAAAGGAAAAGGTTTGCCGCAAACACTAACGCTAGATCATGTTTCCCCAGCAACACGTTTATTAGAAAAACGTCGACAAATGTTCGAGGTCCAAGAGGCATTAAATGCACAGAAGGAAGATTTCGCACGCAGGGAAGAAGCATTTCGTAGGCGGGAAGAGGGTTTGCGACAAAAGGATTTGGAGTTACAAGAATCTTTAATTAAATTCAATAAGTTCTTACAAGAAAATGAAAGCAAACGTAATAGGGCAGAGAAAAGAACTCGTGATGAAAATAGGCAGGCTACTGACAAAGAAAAGGAAATACAACAACGTACTATTGAGTATGAAGTTATGAAGTTAGAATGTGAAAAAGTCAAAGAAAAATTAAGAAAAATGTCGAAATACCGCGATTTCTTAGAAAGAACACAAAATGAAAATGCAGAGGACTACCCAGAAATATCAGATTTAGAAAGTCGTCACAAAACTTTAACCTCTTCGAACAAAGAATTAGTTGAAGGGCAACGTAAAAATGAAATAAAAAATGAAGAGCAACGGACTAACTTTGCTGATTATACTAAAAAGGAAACAAATAATATGTTAAATTTTAACAATACGATAGCTAATTTACAACAGCAATTAGAAAGGGCAGAAACAGAGGCGGGGCAAAGTCAGGAGGAACTGGATCAATCAATAAATATGGCTGGAAAAGAAACGTTAGAAGTAGGACAAGTAATAATGGCAGTACAAAATTTACTGCAACGTTGTACGAAAAATCATGGCACGATTAAGCATTATGATGATTCAAAAAATAATAATAATGGCATGCATCACGAAGAGCCAAAAAATGCAGAAGAAGAATTAAAGTTGAAAGGAAAACAAACAGAAGAAATTTTAGAAGTAATTGCTGCGTATGTAAATGATTTTGCGGCAATTGTACAGGAGTATGATAGCACACATAAATAAGTAAAAAAAATAATTTTTATTAAAAATATAAAATTTTATAAAATATACAAGTCGTAAAAGAAATTACTCGTAATACGTAATAATAAAACACAAAAACATTTTATAAGTTTACGCACGTACCAGTATAAAAAAAGGGGGGGGTAGGCGTTTAAGCTTCATAAAACAATTAAATTTTACGTACGTTTGGTATTATTATAATAATATATGTTTATTATTTTAGACATAAATGTACACACACACAAGACGATGTTAAAAGATACCATACACAATTTCTTCTGGTTGTATGTATGGTTTATCCTCACCTCTTCGTCTAATTGTTGAAGATGTTGGCGCATATTTTGACTTAGGCTTTTTATAATGTTCTGGCATCATTGCCGCGACACTTCGTGATTCTTTTAGTATGTTTCCAACACGCTCTTCAATTTCAAATACTGATAATGCGGGGCATTTTTCCATCGTGCCAATTAATCGAGCATTATTATATCGCTTCGGTATGTGCTTTGAGTCATCCACTTTTATGTTTCTTAATGTATACGTAGATTTAACACCATGTAAAATTTCCTGGCCGCGATGCGAACATGGCAAAATCCCGTAGACAATTGGTGATGGTGTAGTAAAAGCATTTACACCTTTCTGTCGCTTTAATTGCGCTAGTCTTTTCTTCCGTTTTTTATCCATTTCCATTGAATATAAATATGGTGATTTTGCTTTCAATTTTGCCAATCTTTTTTTCTCCAACACATTTTCTTTATGTAAATTCATTTTTTTATACTCTTGCATTACATCTACCATGGTGCTTGGAAGCCGACTTGGATTACGGCCAGAGAAGCTTGTCAATTCCATACGTTCAATTAACTTTGACTTTGGAACAACCCATTTCAAGTTCCGTTCCTTATTTTCTTCTAATTGTAGTAGCATCCTGGATTCTTCTTGATTGTCCCCCCTCTCACTATTACCGTCTGTCGACAAAGAACCAATCATAGATTCTTTTCCGCTAAAATATTCCTTCAACTTTCGTAAGTTCATGTTTTTACTTAGGTCTAAGATTAAGACGTTACTTGGGTCGTCAAAATCATCTTTCTCCTCAAATGGATAATCATTATCGATTACAACATGTTCTTCCATCCACACCTGTGCACCTTCTTTTTTTTCTATTTGAACAGTAAAACGATAATGATGATTTCCCTCCGGCACTTGCAAAGTTGTGTGATAATAAATTCCACGTTTAACATCTTCCACGCGCTTCATTTTAACTAAACGCCATAACGTAAAGGTGCCCGACAATTCTACAGTTTTTAAACCAGGAATTTCTTTTTTAAATATAAAAACAACGTAAAAAACATTAGGGTATTTTTCAGAATTTTTTCTTACATATTTGGTAACAGTAGTGGTTTCTT
>JACKZZ010003614.1_pt1 | contig 19069 bp, 12 predicted proteins | sample 8027871 | NCBI WGS metagenome assembly JACKZZ01 (sample SAMN15724774, study PRJNA655200) | protist metagenome | isolation source: fluorescence activated cell sorting (FACS) single amplified genomes of... | place: USA: West Boothbay Harbor, Gulf of Maine | collected 2000-07-19
CGGTATGGAAGCGCGACCGGGAAGACGTCGTTGGCAAAAGGATGCCCTGGCGAATGCAGTCAAGGTAGATATAGCAACGCAACAGGGTCAACGAAGGAAGAGTTTTGTAAAGAGTGCGAAGCTGGGCAGTATGAAAGCGAGAAGGGTCAGGTGGCATGCAATTTGTGTCCCAAGGGACGATACGGAAACCTTTTTAAACAAATCAGCATGTCGGATGGATGTCCCGGACAATGTATTCGAGGGGAATATGGCGATGTCATGGGGCAGACGAGTTCTTCAAAAGCTTGTAAAGCGTGCGACATTGGCAAGCATTCTGATAGTGACGGGGAGGTAGATTGCAAAAGTTGTGAAGCGGGATCGTATGAAGACGAAACTGGCCAGGTAAATTGCAAAACTTGCACGAAAGGCCAGTACAGTAGTGAACTAGGCCAAGGTGAATGCAAAAGCTGTGAACCGGGATCGTATGAAGATGAAATTGGCAAAGAAATTTGTAAAGAGTGTCCTTCAGGTCGATATGGAAACATTACTGGGAAGACGTCAAGGGAGAAGGGCTGCCCTGGCCTATGTCCACCGGGGGAGCATGGGTCTAAGACGGGCGGCACAAGTGCAAGTGCTTGCACTGGGTGTGGCAGGGGCATGTATTCAAACACAAACCAACAGCATGATTGTAAACTGTGTATCGCAGGTCAATACCAAGACGAGCACGAACAGACTACGTGCAAAGAATGCCCTGAGGGAAAATATGGTAGTGAGACTGGAATGAAGTCCTTGGCGACTGGATGCCCGGGGCAGTGTAGTCAAGGAAAGTAAGGCTATGTCACGGGGCAGACGAGTTCTTCAAAAGCTTGTAAAGCGTGCGATATTGGCAAGTATTCTGACAGTGACGGGGCGGCGGGGACGTGCAAAAGCTGTGAAGCGGGGCATTACGAGGACCAGACTGGACAGATTAACTGCAAAGAATGCCCTGAGGGAAGATATGGAAATGAAATCGGAAAGTCATCAACGGACAAGGGATGCCCGGGGCAGTGTAGTCAAGGAAAGTATGGCGCTGTCACGGGGCAGACGAGTTCTTCTAAAGCTTGTAAAGCGTGCGATATTGGCAAGCATTCTGACAGTGACGGGGAGGCGGGGACGTGCAAAAGCTGTGAAGCGGGATCGTATGAAGACGAAACAGGCAAGGTAGATTGCAAGCCATGCCCAAAGGGACGATATGGGAGTGAAAGGGGGCAGAGTGCTTGTGAGCTGTGTTCTACGGGGCGATATGGAAGTGAAATAGGGAAGTCGTCGACGGAGACGGGGTGCTCAAACTGCACTAAAGGAAAATATAGCGACGAAGTGGGCCAGTCGGTGTGCCAAAGCTGTCCAACAGGGACCATGGGAACTGGGAATGGGTCCTATAGTGAAGAGATAGGCTGCCGAGCATGTCATGGAGGTCAATACAACGATGAACGAGGAAAAGAAGTTTGCAAAGGGTGCATTTTAGGGAGAGCATCATCTACAAAAGGGGCCAAGGCGAGCACAGCGTGCAAAGAGTGTTCAAAGGGATACTACGCAGATGAAACAGGTTTGCTGGAGTGCAAATTATGTTCTCGGGGAAGATCCTCCAATATTATTGGCTCTAATTTTTCTTGCCAGCCATGTTTGGAAGGAACGTTCGAAAACGAAGAGGGACAAACCGTGTGTAAGCAATGCCCCAAAGGACAATATGGGCCTCTGACAGACGCAACAAAGTGTGTGCTTTGTGGATATGGCCAGTACTCTGGTGAGATGGGTGAGAAGCACTGTAAGCAGTGCATCAAGGGGAAATCACTCAATAGTCGAGGTTCCATACTTGAGAGCAATTGTGAAGATTGTTTGCCTGGTCAGTATTCTCAAATAAATGGTGCAGAAAATTGTACATTGTGCAGTGTTGGATTTTACAATGCCCAGGAAGGGAGCTCGATATGCTTGGACTGTGCTCCAGGGCTGCATGCTACTAAAAAAGGGAGCAAAGAATGTATCAAATGCCCAGGCGACCCACCGTGCCTTGGTCGAGGAACGTGTTCATCTAAAACGGGTGGGTGCATTTGTTCCCGGTATCCGCCAAACGGTTGGGAAGGCAAGCAATGTGATATATGCAACACAATATGGTCCAATGACAATTTACAGTGCAACATATGCTCAAGCGGTTATGAGATGATTCAAGGTACGTGTATGAAGAACTGCCCTACTGGCCTTTACCACGAGGGGAAAAAATGCGTAACAAGTACAGCTGGTGTAATCTTGGTATGGATCAAATGGATTCTTACCGGTTCATCAATCCTCGCGTTTCTTTATCGAATGCATGTGTACATTCAGTTGAGTAGAGCTGGGTTGCTGGACCCGAAGATAGGTTTCGTGAAGGGTTTTCTCGCCGTGTTTGCGTATGGAAAGCAAGGAGACCATGTACTGAGCACCTCGTCTATGAGAGATCGCCGAGAGTCCTTGCTCGAGCTTGGAACTCGCCGAGATTCTTTGCAGAGCTTTTACTCCCTTGCAAAATTCAACGCGGTCATAAAGAAACGAATCGATACTTACGGCGTTTTGAGTACATCCGATTTATACGACCTAGACGACGGTGATTTAGATGCCATAGGGTTGCGGGCACTGGACGTCAAACGGTTTAAAGCTGCCCGTTCGAAGCTTGCTGGAGAGACCGGTGAGGAACGACGAAGAGCGCCCAGTGCGTTTGACATGTATGATATTCTAACCGATACAATTGAGGAAGAAATCAGCGAAGAGGACACGGGAACAAACATGGGATTGGCATCGCTTCGAAATGTTCTTGTGGAACTGAATTTGCCGCAGTACGAAGAAGCTCTAATAGCGGCAGGAATCAAGAGTGCAACAGCCCTGTCTATTTTGGATGTCGAAGATTTGATCAGTGAATGTCATGTGAAGAAGCTGCACGCAAGGGCGCTCATCAAGCATGCCAAGGATGGGTTGGCATCTCTTCGGAATGTTCTGCTAGGTGTAAATTTACTGCAATACGAAGAAGGCCTAATTGCGGCAGGAATCAGCAGTGCAAAAGCGCTTGCAATTTCGAATGACGATGATTTGATCAGTGAGTGCCACGTGAAAAAGTTGCACGCAAAGATGCTCATCAAACATGCCAACAAGGAGCTCAGTTCTGGGTCTATCTAGAGTGCAGGCAAACCACGCGCGATAGAATTACGGCGTCACTTTGCCACGCGATGAGTGAGCGAGTTTTAACAATCTGTCTGTATGTCGATAATAGAAATATTTGTACTAAATATTCATCCTATTATATGTTGGTGATGAATACTGAGCTTTTACGAGTTGTAAAATCTGGTGTGGAAGTGGGAAGGATTCGTGAGCAACGTATCGACTGGTGACATCGATAGACTGGTGACATCGAAATACTAGAAGATTCGTGTTTCTCATTAAATGAAACGACGTTCGGCGACGTTGATTCCGTGGACCTGACTCTTTTCGCTTTTGTTCAATTTGGTAACATCGTAACGCAGGCTCCCGTGTCTTCTGTAAAGGAGTTTCAAACAAGTGGAAGTATGGAAGATATTTACAACAGCTTTGCTCGCAATGGAAAATATTGTGCTGCTGAAGATATGGCAGGGAAAGATGTTTTGACGATCATCTTGTCCGATGGTGAGCTAAATTCTACCGTTTGGATCAATATAACTATTCTTGATGTCGATGACATTCCTCGGGTTACGAAGCCGTCCGATACATGGAAATGCGAGGAAGATGTACGCTGTCAAGTAGGCCCATTTTCAATCATTGATCCAGATTTCACTGGGATAAATATGGGTAAAACTCTCCGTGTAACCCTTACGGTGCATGCTGGATCGTTGAATATTACAAATGGCTGCCATGAAGGTTGGAATCGAAGTAACTTGTCAAGGATTACTAATGAAAAGTATTTTAATTTTTCGAATTCGGCTGTTTCAAAATTGCGGGATCCAAATGTAAAAAATATTTCGGGGCAAACGATTGAATTAGTATGCAACTTGTCGTCTATCAATCAAGCCTTGTCCATGCTAGAGTATACGGGGAAGGCTGACTTTTACGGCAATGAAACGCTCGAAATTTATGTGGACGATTGTGGCTGTTGTGGAAAATCAAACACAACTTACGTGTCCAATGAGACGGAGGCAAACCGCACAAGCCCTTCTGCGTCTATTCCGTTTGTTGTAGAACCAGTAAATGATAGACCGACCCTAGCCGTTATTTCTCTTGAAAAAGGCGATGCCTCTGTTGAAGAAAGCTTTGATGATGACTGCGTTGAACCATGGAACGGTACTTCCAAAATTCTCAATATTTCATGCAAAACCGACAAAACTAACGGGACTGATATCGAAATTATTCGAGGAGAAAGTGTCACCTTTAGTGTGTATGTAATGGACGATGTGAAGGAAGATGATAACATGGATGTTTCCATTTATTATACTCGCGGGTCAATTATATTGCCAAGAATGGAACGTTTAAATCACCACAAGCATTTATGTACATATAAGAACAACAGCAATCTCAACAGTTTGAATGCAAGTGTGCACAACCTATGTTTTGTTGGGACATATGGATATATAAATGATGTTCTCTCCGAAGTCAGATATTCGAGCGAAACATCTTACATTGGGGGTGTCAACATTTCTATCATGGTAAAGGATGGAGGATGCTGTGGCGGTGTTGGTATACCGGAACAGGGAGAGACTTCAATATATTTGCTTGTGACCAATGCATCTGTACCTACCACTGGCGTATCACCAAAAGTATCGCCCGGGAAAAATGTAACACAAACTTTACAAATTAGCGGTTTAACAAAAAGGCAGATTGAGATGCATAAAAATGAAGTTGAAAAGGATTTGGCGGATGCCCTGAACCTTTCTGCAACGGATGTTGAAATTGTTTCGATTACAGAAATAAATAGAAGGCCTAGACATAACAGAGGTTTGGACGCGAATCAAATTGAAATGGTTTATAGAGTAAGAGCAAAGGATAACGCTACTGCAATGATTTTGATGAACACGATGCAAACTGCCGCGTTTATTGATGAGGTTACAAGAAGATTTGAACGTACTTTTGATGTTTCACCGATTTATATAGAGTTTTCAGGGGGAAGAAAGGCAATATCTCCATCTCCTTCCGGAGGCGATGATGACTTTCTAGATGGTTCGCCTTCTCCGTCTCCTCACAGGGATACACATAATACGTTGCTGGCGTGGCTGGGAGGAGGAGGGGCTTTGTTTTGTGTTCTCATTACCATTATATGTATACGTCGTAAAGACAAGAAACGCCGTAATAATCCCTCTGTTGGGGAAGTTGAAATGACCACTAACCCCATGAGCGACAAGCCAGTGAACGATCCAAAGTCCAAACAAAAGCGCAATAGTCTTTTAGTTTAAATATAAATGGTGCTAGGCATCGAGCATGAAAATGTTCCACGTTGGATTTCAATGTTGATAAACACTTGAAAGACAGTATCCATAAGAAAATTCGTGGCATTGATCTGCTTCATAGACTTTGTCATTTGTGTCAAATATTCGTCAGGGGCATTCAAGCGATTCTGCGCAGTTTTACCACGGTTTGGTTTGTTATTTTCACATCTACCCGTTGGGATGAACTATTTGCACTTGACGTGATGAATGAAGTACGACCCGATCTCCAGGGAAAGAATTGACGGCGCCGGCATCGTCTATAAGTTCGGTGAAACACGTGATGTAACAACTGCAATATATATTTAAGAAGAAAATGTGAAATATATATATATGAGCAAAGTAACATCTGCGAATATTGACAAGCTGACAGTTACTGAATTGAAACGAGAAATTATACAAAGAATGATGAAAGACCAAATAATGGTAGAAAAGAGGAAAATAGCCCAAAAGAAATACAGGCAATCTCTCAAAGGTAAGATCGCGAGTAGAAGAGCCCAAAAAAAGAGATACGTACCTACTGGAAGAAAGCCAGGAAGGCCTCGAAAACAACTCATGAACATGTCCGTCGAAGGGAACGAAGGAAAAACAGGAAAATAAATTGGTAGAAGTCTGAGAAAATTAAAATTCTCATTATTTTTGGATTTCTACAAAAAATTATTTTTCCTTCGTTTCCTTCGTAACCAAAATAATTGATCGTCAATTAGGAGACAGTCGCATTTGTGTCTGGAATAATCTCTTCAAATGCTTGCGACTTTTTTTCGCAGCCTTCGAAAACCTAACATGCATGTCTTAGTTAAATTTTGAAAAAAAAACATAGCGAATGGTATATTTATTAAAATTATTTAAAGAATTATTTTCTAACATATATATACAAGAATGATAGAAAGCGAAAACTTGTGGGTAATCCAAAAGAATAGTAGCGAACTGTTTCATTTTGATAAACAAATCAAAGAATCTGTTAATGTAGGGAATCTTAAGAGGATTTTAAAGAGCGGTTTCAATAAGACATACACGGATACACAATGGCTCGAGGAGTTTCATTGTCCATATTCATCAGTAAGAGGACATTTAAAGAAGATATTGAAACAAATCAAGAACGGTTTTATAGTATCACATGCACAAATACCAGATGGATATGGAAGAGCAAGTTTTAAAAACCATCTTTCGTTGTCACAACTACCAAACGAAATTAGACAGGCGCTGTCTGTTGACACCACGATTGATTACGACATTGAAAATGCTCAACCACAATTGTTGTATCAAATTTGTCAAAAATCAAACATTCCAAAGAGTGAGTATAAACATTTGTCCAAATACTGCAATAACAGGGATAAATGGTTGGAGAAAATTGGAAAGCACTTTTTCGGTAAATACGATGGTACGATTAGGAAGTATGTAAAGGTTTTAATTATATCGGTCGCGTTCTTTGGAGGCGGCTTCAAAAGTTGGTACAAAAACAATGACATATCAAAAGAGAAGCAAGTTGATCAAGAAAACGTTAAATTATTAAAAAAGGCAGTTCAAAAAATTCGAGATAAATATATTGTTCTAAACAATACAGATATTTTTAGTGAAATAATTCAACAAAAAACGTACGAATACAACAGTAAGTTAGACTATTATGAAAAGAACAAAAAGAAAACAAACAAATTAGAAAAGCCAATTAAAAAAGACCCAAAAAACACAATCTTGACGAAATTCTTACACGAGTATGAAAGAAAATGCGTCGAAGAGGTCATACTAGTATTGGTGAGCCAAAAGAAAATGATAGAAAATAGGTACATATATTGTTATGATGGATTTCAAACTGAGAACAAAGATGGGTTTGTAGTAGAAGATTTAAATCGCATTGTGAAAGAGAAACTAAATCTAGATGTGAAATTTACCATCAAAGCACCAATCGACGGGATTCAATTAATGGAACATATTGAAGAAATGATTAAGAAAGACATGGAAGGAAAAGAACATCCCACAGAAGCTGTAAAATCTTTCAACATTGAATATTTTCAATCGATCGAACACGATTACGAATTGCAAAAAGATTATTGGGAAAGATTTTGTTGTTTTACACAGAAAGATGCTAATTATTGGTTTGTCGACATTGAATTCCATAAAGATCCTCAAACGGGAAACGACATAGAAAAGCGGATTACGGAACCTTATAAATATGCTGAATTACGGCAATCTTACGGACATTATCGAACTACAGTAATGAAGACGTTGGTGGACAAGCATGGCCACGAAACGACTGTATCAGTAGAAGAGAAATTTGTTGATGTTTGGGTGAAAGATAGAATGCGAATGTACAAGAGGATGGACTTTTATCCCCAAAACAAAAAACACAGTGACATTATCGAAAACCCAGAATTTTTTAATACATTCAATGGTTACCCGGATTGGATATTCGGCGAAGAAACAGAAGATTACGAAAAACATGTCAACATCTTTAAAGGGATCGCCACGAATGTTTTGGGGACAGAGAAAGCATTCGAACAATTTTGTTACATTGTGGGCTATAAAATTAAATATCCATCGAGGAAAAAACCGTTTGGATGTATCATAAGGGGGAAACAAGGCGAAGGAAAAAATTGGTTGTTAGAACAACTAGCAAAGATAATAGGATTCGAACATTATTTAACGTCGTCCAACATTAAAGATGTGATTGGAGATTATGCGATGGGGTTATTTCATAAATTGATTGTAAATCTAAACGAAATGGATTTAACGTCGACGAAATCATTGACAAATCGATTCAAGTCAGTCATTAGTGAAAACCAAATCACGTTTAACCCAAAACATAGTAACCAATTTGAAGCTGTCAATTATGCCTTGATCATCGTCACCAGCAATGAAACCTGCCCGATATCACTAGATGTTATGAGTGGAGATAGACGATGGTTTATATTTGAAGGCAATGGCGCCAATGTTGATTTGACCGATCAGCAGTGGACACAAATCTTTAAACACTGCGAAGACGCAAACTTTACCAGAAGTCTGTACAAATATTTTATGAGTTTAGACTACGAAACGTACGATTACAAAAAAGAAAAACAAAATAACTCGAAAAGTGAAGCATACAATAAAGTAGCACAATTATTTACCCCATACGAATATTTATTTTTTAAAGATTGGATTATTGATCAATACTTTGCCGATTCGCCGCAAGTGATTAGTCCGTTGGATGGTTCCACTGATGATGACGACGAAGAAGCACAAATATGCTTGTATTATGAACACAATGAATTTTACGAAGCGTATAGTATTGAAGCAGCAGATTTATTAAGGCAATTCTGGGATTGGAGTAAAGAAAACAAAGTATTATTAGGTGAAAGTAAAAATTCAAAACAATTTGTAGGGAAAATAATGAATTGTAATTTCACGGGATTGGTAAAATCGTTAGACAGTAAATCCAGAAGATCAAACTTTACATTTTATCCCGTGGAAATAATGAGAGATTTGATTCAAAGAGGAGCGTACGATGATGATATGTCTGATTGGAAGCAATTAGATAAAAACGGTGAATTCCAAAATGTAGACAACAAAGAAAAACTAACGTTTATAAGTTTATTGTAAATTCATCAATTAATTATATAGTTTTATAATTAATTAATTTTAGATTTTTTACACTATGAATTAATCGTCCTCAACGAATTCGTCCAATTTTTGCAAGTAACTGCTTTCGGCCGTCCCCACTTGGTGAAGCATCAATTTCGCCAATTCTTTCTTTTGCGTATCGCTGATCTGCTTTTTCTTCCACATGTACGTGACGTAACTGTGTCTTAAAATGTTGGCGCTGATTGGATTGCCATCATTCGCTTCCAACACGTCAGGTGTGCTGAAGGTACTGCTTATGGTACCTGATAAATTCGAATAAGGCTTTCCACTTTCTGGATTGACGATTAAATATTTTCGGGGAAACGCTTTCACGGACTGTTGAATAATTTTGCGAAGTGCTCCGAACGACCCAAACACGGCTTTTAAAGCGGTGCGCGTCAGAGGAAATCGTTGCTGGTAGTACCTTGCACTTGTTTTGTACTCTTGCAGAACGAACACGTTATTTTTCAATCCGTAATAATTCTCTACTTTCCCCGTCTCTGGATCTTTTACCACTTTCTTTCTTCCCACGACATTTTTTACAGGAATGGTGTCGACGAGCAGCATATTGGAGTACGTATTTGCCCTCCGAGGTGGTTGCAACGTGTACAAAGCGGCTATCAGGTAATACATGTTGACCCGTTTGTAGTCCTTTAACGCGGTCTTCACAGCTTGTTTCGAAGCACTCGTAATCTTCTTTTCGTACTCTTTTAATGCTTTCTGGTACGTTTTCTCCGCCAACAAGAACTCCTCTTTTCGAATGTGTAAGACACTTGCAATGAGCTTCCAATCGATGGTTGTCATATCGCGTTTCTTCTTATCTTCTGCCCTCCATTTCTTCATGATTTTGTCGAACTCGTCGTTCCATTCAACAATTTTGTCGCCCAGTACGTCTTGGAATCGAGGGCTGTACCGGAACAAACTAATGACACTACTGTACAATTGCTTCCCGTAGTTTGTTCTCCTCACTTTCTTTCCATCCACAATTTTGAACTGCAAATTTTTCATAAACCGTGTCTTCTTCAAGCATCTGCCAAAATCGATGTTGGAATGCGTTTCTGATTGATCAACACTTGCATCTGCTGGGAGGCAACCTAATAATTTTGCAATGGTTTTCAAATTCTGGATAATTCCTTTTTTCGATTGTGCTTTCAAAGGTTTCCCGTCGTTCCTTACGCCTCGATTGTTGACGTCTGAGATTGCCATTTTCAACGTGTAGGGCTGATTTGTTTGAGAGGGTGCTGGTTGAGGCTCCTCTTGCACGTCATCAACGGTTATGGTTTCGGTACCATCCGGTGTCACCGTTTCTTCTCGTTCGTCCACTTCCTTTTGTCCAATACTGACATTCTCTGTTGTTTCCGAAGTACCACCGTCGGGGCAAAGCACGTTGACTTTTACGTCAATCTTTTCCGGGTCGATGGACGAGTGTGTATTGCCTATTAACAAGTTTCTCAAATTGTTCGCCACCACACTAACCGTCTCATTGATGTATTCTGGAACGGGTGTCTTTTCTAATTCTTTTTCGAACTGGATTTCTTCCTTCAACAATTTCAAATTATCTTTTGTCGTGTTCTCTTTGTAAAAGGTTTCCAGTTGGTACTTCTTCAACGTGGCCAGGCGAACGACATGCTTTCCTAAAATTCGCCGCACCAATCGCTTCCGATTGTACTCGAACGAGTTGGATTCGTAGAACTTTCTCCACCGCAGTGCGTTTTGAGCTCTTTCCAGCATTTTCGCGTCTTCGGTTGTTTTTTGTTTGTTTTGACTTCTGGTTTGAACCATGTATATACTACAGATATTTTATTTTTAAATAGTTTTTTTAACTGGGAAATTGGACAATATCTTTTGTTGCTACTGAAAAGAGGAAATAATATTGTCAATATTTTTATATCGTGAAAACCCGAAGATATCAAACAAACCACCTATCAACACCACCCCCAAAATTGAAAGGGTCAAATAGCTTCAAGTAAGCTTTATATACATATAAAAAACACTTACGCAGCATTGTTGTTAGGCATTTTGTATATCTATCTGTCGACCTGACGGTCGTGTGGAGTTGAATGGCTAATTTGAAAGAGCCTATTATGTGTATTTTGTAGTCTACCGTCTATCAGCAGTACACACAAAATTGAAACTGGATAGTAGTAGTAGTATAGTAGTAGGTCTAAGTAAAATTTCCTACCAGGACACAGCATGTCGTTAGGCATGTTGGGCAATATCGTTAGTCAACGTTGGGAAGCTTACTTAACAGGTACAGTACGCGTACGGTACCTAGGACCTAGGTACCGTAGAACCAAATGTGGTCAGGACGTCAGGACGTTCGTATGTATTTTGGGATTTTGGGAGTTGACGGAGCGACGGAGCGGCTTCCGAGTTCCGATGGGGAGGTGCGTGCAAGACGGAGGAAGGTGAGATCTCTTCCAGTGATGGATAGACGTACACGTGCACGCGTTTGTAATCAAAAATGGTAGCAACGGTGGCTGCCTTTTTGTGTGTATTGGTTGTGGTGGCGGCATCAGGGGCGTTACCGTCCCAGGTCCACCTTGCCTTGACGGGGGATGAGACGGAAATGATGATCACTTATAACACTGAATATGATACGGACACTTCCGTCGCAAAAGTGCGGCAAGCCAGCTCCAACGCAACATGGAAATTTTTTCAAGGTTCGTCCGAGAAGTTTGTCGATGGTGGCTCCAAGAAAACCGTCCGTTATGTCCATCGAGTAAAAATGACGGGCCTGGTCCCAGGGCATAAGTACGAATACGAGGTGGGCGATGAGGACGGCGGACTCTCTGGAAAGTCGTTTACCTTCTGGGCCATGCGTTCGATGGAAAATCACACCAGCAACGGGCGCCCATGGCGGTTTATTCACTTGGCCGATATGGGCTTAGATAATGATTTGACGCTCTCCAATATTTCCAGCTTCGTCTCACGTGCCGCGGAACAGGGCACACCATACGATGCAATTTTGCATGCGGGGGACCTCGCGTATGACTTTCACAGTAAGCAAGGTACTGTCGGGGACCAATTCATGATGGCGATCGAACCTGTTGCATCGGCGGTCCCCTACATGACGTGCCCTGGCAATCATGAAAGTCGTTACAACTTTTCACATTATCGAAAACGTTTCAGCATGCCTAATTACGAAGAAACGGAATCGCTGTGGTACAGCTTCAATATCGGTCCCATCCATTTCGTCTCTTATGTTACCGAAAGCTACTTTGATTACAAAAAAGGCAAAGCGTTGAACAGCACGTTGCAACGCCAATACGATTGGTTGGTCACCGATTTGGAGGCTGCAAACAATAACCGGGAGCAGCAACCTTGGATCATAGTCCAAGGGCATCGGCCAATGTATTGCACCAACTGGTACAACGCTTCTACAGGGTGTGGCCCGGAGCAAGAACAATCACGCCATGGCACCTATAAGCCGTCGGCTGGGAATGTTTTTGCTGTTGAGCCTTTGATGTATAAGTTCGGCGTGGACCTGTGGATAGGAGGGCATGTACACGACTATACTCGGTACTGGCCAGTGTACAATTTGGAGGTGAAGAACGGAACCACCAACCCTAATAATCCGTACCACAACCCGAAAGCCACAACTTACCTTACGATAGGCGCCGCTGGAAATCATGAGATGCACTTCGACAGGGGCTGCGTGCATAACGGCGCCTGTGTCTACCCCAGCTACTCTAATTTTGCTGGCCAGCCATCCCCGTTCGCTGCGTGTACGGCTGGGACGAGCCCAAATTGCCCCGATTTTAACTTTGGCGAAATGACCGTTTATAACGCCACGCATTTGCAGTGGAGTCAGTATTCTGCCGTGCAGGGACAAACGATCGATGAAATGTGGTTGATTCAGGAAAACCATGGTAGTTTCGGTCCCAATGAGAGGAATGATGAAGAATTGAACAGGTGAATAACAATATAATCAGTTTCAAAAGTAAAAGAAGAAGCATTAAATGTGAAAGAGCAAGTAAAAACAAGTTTCAAGAAATACCCCAGTTGAACGGGGTCTTGATCAGAAGCTTAAAATGTGTTCAGAACAATTAATTCTTCGGTTTTCTTCGATAAAGAAGAGAGAATAATTCTTATACTGTGTGTGTGTGTGTGTGACTTGATGTCAATAAAATTCGTTCGTGTCAACAACTTATTCAACGGGATTTGGCTGCATTTTCAGTTGAGCCCAAACTCACATGTAGATCTGTACTTAAATATATATTAGCATACAAATTAGATAGAATTAAATCTTCATAGTGTGTGACTGTCCCCCAGGTTCGGAACCGTGCTCCATATAAAATATAAATAGTGTATTGGCTGTTATTTACGTAAATAAACAAGTTTCAGAAACTGATTTATCGTCCTGAGATGAACTACAGCATGAGCATTCGCCCTTATCACTAACTATTTCTCAAATAATATCCTTTTTGATTTTCCAAGCAGTGGTTTGTTTGTAGTTGGCCTGGTTCTGACTTGGGAAATATTAGAAGGACTATCCTTTGTAAAATGAGATAGCGAGGAACGATTTGATATAGTGTCACAGTGATGCGCATTAGTACCGGTACTGGCGGGACAGCAGGGTATCATATTAGACGCTGACCCTACGTTGTTTGACTGAAAGCTCTCTGTACGGTTCAAGTGAGAATTTGAACCTTCAGCCGTGCTCACTGACATATATAAAACTACTAGTAATATAATGGCTGTATTTAAATAATATGAAAACAGTGTTCATCACATACATGAAATTAATCATGAACTGACATCCTATCCCAGCACTAATTTTTCTTCTTTTTATTACATATATCTTATAATATTTCCCAAGTAAGAACCCGGCCAACTACAAACAATTTATGCCACTGCTTGAAAAATCAAAAAGGATACTATTTGAGAAATAGTGATAAGGGGGAATGCTCATGCTGTAGTTCATCTCAGGATGACTAATCAGTTTCTGAAACTTGTTAATTCACGTAAATAACAGCCAATGCACTTTTTATGTATATTATAAATTATTATTTATCTACCCGCCACCAGAAATACCGGTCATTTTCACTTACGTCCAAAAATCTCATTATGTTTTATTCCTTGTAAATTATATTCTATATTCAAAAGAAGTTAAAAAGTTACATCATCCATTGTACCCCATAGAGACAAAAGTCCAATATCATAATATGTACGAAAGTGTATGGTACGGGATTTAGATTTGATCCCCTTCGAGATCTCATGGGTAGCAACGCATGTTATATTTCCGTCATGGTTGCTTTCTTACAGTATTCGTTTGATTTTCTTAGAAGTGAAATATGATGTATCTCAGAGACAGAACTTCTGTAGCACTCACGAATTCTTTGTCGATTGAGGCGAGACTGGCGGGGAGTTGTCATCATTTGCTGAGGAAAGGGATGCTAATGCTTTTGAAAACTCAACTTGGCATCCTTGCTCTCGCAAATGCAATTCATGGATCTTCATATCAACTTCTGGTCTTTGTATAGCGAACAATTCTCTGAGCATTGCAATATTTTTCATTTTTTCTTCATGCAACAACTCCATTGCTGCACAAATTTCATTCGCTGCCTGTGCACCAAACTGCTCGATGGAAAATAAGGATTTCATTGAGTCACACATGTATTCAGCTGTGTTAAAGAAAGACAAGTGTTAGTAAAAAAATCAATGCTCGACAGTTAACATGTAGATAAACTGACCTTGTGCTATGTGGTTTATTGTATCTCTCGCCTCATTCTGTGCCTCTTCCTCAGCACCGCTATCTGATGTACTCGAGGTGCTCGCAGAATTGACTGAATAATCACCAGATAAAGTTTGGTCATCAGGACTCCCGGTAGATTTTTCTAATCCCGATAATATTGATACTGGTTTTTGACCAGAAACATTTGATTCTAACGTCCGTCTCATTTTTTTGAAGGAACTACCAGGAAATGATCTTGCAAATGTCTCGATCAACTCATCGTTTTCATCGTGTTTGGTCGGTGTGGGTATTTCTAACAGGATCGGCTGCCCTGTTGAATGACTAATGTTCAAACGATCTTTTTTATCATTACTACTTTCGTATTTTTTTGATGGGATTATTTCTTGCTTTGATGGAATTATTTTTTTCTGTCGCGCCTCTGGACAACCAGTGGTTGCCGTGGATAGCTCATGTCTGTCTCCCTGACTGTTAGTTAGTATGGATGAAAGAGAATTTCGACCGGGCGATGAGTTGAAGGTGAACATGAGGATCGGAATGTGGCCAATAAAAACGTAACGATGCAAAAAGAATTCGATTGTGGTAAATTTTATGACTGTGGATCAAAAATAGACGCGTCTACGCTCACAAGTGCAAGTCATTCCGTGCGCATTCCGTGATCTTTGCGTTCGTTTGGGCTAGAACCGCAGTTGTGTGCGGGTGTGTGTGTGTTAGCGCGTGTTCGAGGGTTATTATGTTATTATGTTATTATCACTCAGACAAATAACAATTAAAAGCAGTGCTATTTCGGTATCACAAAATTTGGTAGATCAGATGACACAGTCTTCGATCTTCGCACTTCCCCAATCACCTCGATGCAATAGCATCATAAACTAAAAGGTCTGCTGCCCAGCTACCTTGTTTCAGGGCGGGGGAATATGATCGAGTCCGCATTCTACGGGATGGGCATATGCGCAGCGGTTATTTGAGGTTTAGGCTCAAGTGCTCTTCACACTGTCTGGGTACAGCTATGACTTCTATGACTTTGTGCAAGGCGACGACGGCAGGCAGTGGGACCAGTGCAGCAACTGTTGAAGGTATGGCTGGAAATTTCCAGAACATTACTCCAAGCCTGCCTTCTGATGTCGGGTCAGATAGGCAAAAGCAGCGGCAGATGCTAAACAAAGACTTTCGAGATCTCGCTAAAGTAGCAATGGAGGCCACGAAAACGATAATTTCTGGGGAAAAGACTGGTTCCTTGTCGACATCCGACGCTCTCATTGTTGCTACAACACTATCCAGTCTCGTCGATCAGATGAGAGCAGCGTACAAGAAATACCCACTTCTCTGTAGGAGAGGCATGAGAGAGGCCAAAATAGAGGAATGTAGTGCTTCCGAAGGTGCAGACCAAGCCATTGCGGAAAGAAAACTACCTGGCAAAAAAAAGAAACTGTGCAATCGCAAGAAACATCAAATCAAGAAAGGTGTTTGCCGGGAAGATTTTTTAAAGTTGAAATCTTCCGAAGAGGAAGATGGTCAAAGTGAAGGAGGAGACGATTGTATTAGAGCTCTTGCGATAGGGTACAATCGGGTTACTCAAAAAATATTTTATGGCTTGTCTGGTCAGTATAAAAAGCAAAAAATTCATCGAGAAATTTGGGGTAAATCTCTTCTGAAAGGACGACCGCGGGGCACGTGTGCGGAGTTTAAAGTAGTTAATCAATCGCTATGGGCGGAAGAAAAGGTATCCGATTTGACTTTACAAGTAGTAGATATTATGACTGGCGATGCAAAGCCGCGCTGTCGAAATTGCTTATATATCACACAGAATTCTATATGTTTGACAGACGACCTTGTGTTCGACGGAAATATGACAAAGCAGTTGCGTTGAATACTTCGCAGGATACAGGAAAATCAGCATTTAAAATAAATTATAATTTTCTCATAGATATGATATCATAGTTAACTTAATTAACTTATATGATAACTTATATATTGATTGGCTGGCTGTTATTTACGTAAAACTTAATAAAGCTAATATAATGGCTGCTGTATTAAATTAATATAAAAACAGTGTTCATCACATGAATCAAATTTCTCCATCAGTATTCCCCTCCGTAAATAGAGCCCTTGTAGTTGAACCATGATCATCAAGTGACTTTCTATTCCAATGCGGATTTTTCTTCTTTAAATCAGAGATAAGTGAGTTGAAGGCATCTTTATGTGCAGGATTGGTATTTCTGCCTTCACGTAAAGCCCTTATCGCTTTCATATAACTACATTCATTCATGCGCTTTTTGACGTGTTTGTTATAAACATTTATATTGCTCACCATATTCTGTCTCAGTGACTTTCTAATCGGTTTGGATGGAGTAGTTTTATATATCTTATCATATTCGTTTTAATAAAAATGATATCATAAGTTATTTTATTAAGTTAAACTTTTACTTAAAATACTAACTTAAATATTTGTTTTTTACGTACGTACATAACAGCCAATATACGTTTTATAAATATAAAAAATACGTAAATATCATAACAGCCATTATTTAGCTTTTTGCAGGGTTTTGCAGGGTTGCAATTAAAAAACCACTTTAGATTTTAGGGTTGGAACTGAAATTGTATTTGATTTAAAATGAGAGTCTTAAAGCATACTATATATTTTCTTTTTAGCTTTTTGCAGGGTATATCCTTATCAAGATTAAGTTATCAACCCTTTCTTGCTTCTTTCCGATTAGCAGAATAGACTAGACTAGTCTGACGGAAAGACAATAACAACAGAAAGAAAAAAATGGCCTTTTTTAGTGACCATGTTTGGTACTGACGGATTTTTTCACCAAGGATATTCATAAGTTGTTTCTCCAGCAGAGTTATAGTAATATGGACTTCCGTCATCATCGTATGCTTCTTGCCAATCCGAATGGATATCACCTTGTTCATTGTTACTGTAGTAGTCAGCAGCAACATTATTCGAAGGTGAATTGACAAATCCAGGAGGGGGATCATACGTAGTCTCACCTTCCTCATTGTAATAATAGGGCGTTCCACTTTCATCATGTGTAATTTGCCAGCTACCATTCTCCAGGGCTGTGACTTCTTCGACTTGTGTCTTTTTTTTTTTGATAATAATGTCGCCGCTGTCATCACTGTCATCGCCAGAGTCATCGTCAGACTCACTCTCTGAAAATTGTTCCCGAACTTCTTCTTCAACTTCGGCTTCATCTTCTTCAACAGGAGATTGAAAAGTTCGTGGATCCTCATAAGTTGATTCCCCCGTGTCCGCATTGTACCAATAATCACCTTCTTCCGGCTCTTCAACCAGTTCCCAGGCTTTCTCAGCCTCACGAATATTTTTTCGCTCTTCCAAACGTTCTGTAATTAGCTTGTGCACTTTATATTCTCGCCCTTGCCTCTTCTCAAGACGTTTGGCAAGCTTGTTTGCTTTTTTCCCACGCCGAACGACCATGCGACCCAGCCCACTAAAGACGCCAGAGTCTTTCAAAGAATTGCCTATACTGACTAAGCCTGCACCGATGGATTCGTTCAATCCACTTCGCTTTTCAAGAATGGCCAGTTTTGCGGCATGTCGTGCCTCTTTTGCTTTTTGCTTCGCTACATTTCCAATTTGACCTTCTTCTATCCCCAGAGCTTGCGCTGCTAGTTTGCCTGTCAGTTTCGCGGTGGCGTCTGCAGCTGCCTTAGCAGCTGCCTTTGCAGCTTCTGCATTTTCGCCAGTTGCAGCAGCTTTTAACTTTGCAGCTGTTTTCATTAGATCATCTTGAGTTTTCAAAATGCCAGTCTTTCGAACTCCAGTAAATTTAGCTTCTTCTACGTCTTGCTCAGTCAACCAAGGATAACGCTCCCACAGTTCTTCTTCATATAATTCCAGCTGCACTAGTTTTCGTACGCGTTCTTCGTGGGAGTCTACCTCCAATACAGGAGCGGATCCTAACCCTGCTAAAAGTCGATATCTCAACGATCCCTTGACAACACCTGCCTCTCCATCTCTGCGTTCCTTGGCAATTCTAGCTTCCATCGCATTTAATATTACGGGGTACCAAAGTCTCCGAGATTTTCTCATACGCCACAACCCTTGGATTTTTTTCACCTGCTCCACGTAGCGGCGATGCTCCTCTGCTTTCTCTCTAGCTTCTGCAGCTATTGCCTCAGCTGCCTCTTTCCGTTCCAAAAAAATTTTGTCACGATAAATTTGCATACTCCTTGTCACTAAGGGCTTCTCAATTCTTTCATACCCGTCATAATAGTAAGAATTGTTATAGCATGGATTACACATATCCGTCCCGTTCGACGTACAGCGTACAGCGTTTGCTCTTTTCTGATCTGGGCATAATTCGCACATTTTTAA
>JACKZZ010000907.1_pt1 | contig 19065 bp, 7 predicted proteins | sample 8027871 | NCBI WGS metagenome assembly JACKZZ01 (sample SAMN15724774, study PRJNA655200) | protist metagenome | isolation source: fluorescence activated cell sorting (FACS) single amplified genomes of... | place: USA: West Boothbay Harbor, Gulf of Maine | collected 2000-07-19
CGATGAACTGACAGCATCGAAAGCTGAAGTCGAATCATTGTCTAATCAAGTAGAAACATTGCAATCGCGACTGAAGAGCAAATCATCTGGCTTAGATGAGGATGAGACCGAGAGAGAGGAGAGAGAAGCTATAATTGCAGAGCTTCGCGAGCGCGTTTCTTCGCTTGATGCATCCAATGTTGAACTAGCGTCAAGTTTGGGCAGTGAAAAGGAGGTTAGTGCCTGGCTGAGGGATCTTATCGAGAAGGTTACTGAGAAGGATGAGACTACAGATGCTCTACTAAGTGAGATGAAGAGTGACCGGGAGTCTCTAGATACTCAGCTTAAGGATACACTTCGGGCCTTAGATGTATTACGGGGTGAAAAAGCTGAACTACAAGCTCATATTGATAAAGAAGCAGCATTGAGTGCAGAGCGTTCGGTAACGTTAGAGCAGCAGCGGGATGCATTAGCCAGTGGAACGGGCAGGGCTGCGATGGAGAAGATTGAAAGTGTCGAATCGGAGAAAAAACAGATCGAAACAGCGCTGTTGGCTGAAAAGAATAAATACCAAGCGCTTGAAAGAGAAGGCAAATTTAAAGAAGATAGCATACGGAGTACAGAGCGCTTGTTGGTGCGTCTTGGGCATGATGTCTTGCAATTCCATCGTGATTCAGATTTAAGTCGGGAAATGCTAGCGAGGGACGTGGATAGTCGATTTGAACAATTGAACAGCAGATTTGTTACTGCTCTGTCCAATGTTTCATCTCTTGCTGGTCGTGTGGGTAAAGCTCATCACGAGAAAGTTGTACATGAAGAGGAATCTAGACGTACGAAGCTTCTAGTGAAGCGATTGGAGACTCGTGCTCTGGATGCTGAACGTGCTGTATCGGATTTAAGAATCGAATTGGACACTTCAATAAGAGCACAATCTGAAATGGAGAGAGTGTTGGACGAGAGTCGCGCGGCGAATGACTCCTTCTCAAGAAATGGGTCCAGGCTCAATGATACGAATATCACAACTGAAGAGCTGTCCAGAGTTACCGATAAGCTCCATAGTATTGAGAAGAAAGCATCAGATATGGTACACAAGGGTGCCCATGAGTATGCTAGAGGAGTTCGTTCACTAGCAGCAGTTGAGGGAGAGACTGCACGCCAGCGCATCCTTGTCGACCATCTCCGTTTAGTGAATTCGAAATTAATGGGTGATATTAAAACATCTCATTTATCGACTTTAAAGGCGAAATCCTTGGAACATCGTCTGCAAGTAGCACATCAGAAGGAAAATGCACTACAAGAGAAGGTTGTCGCATTAGAAGCTACTGTTGCAAGTAGAGAAGCTGAAGCGCTCGATCAGCAGCAGCAGAAGCTCACTCAAGAGCAGGAGTGGAGTGAGAAGTATGAATCTGATCTGAATAGAACTTCAGATGCTCTTCGAGTTGCCCAGCTGGCTTTACAGGGAAAGGTTGGTGCACTCACTGCCCTGGGTACTGAAATGGAGACTTTACGAAAGAATTCTGGGCGTACAGAGACCGAACTGAAGGCGGAATTAGCTGCTGTTAGTGCATCGTTAGCAGCAGCACAGAAGCATACAGAAACAGTAGCCAAAGAGTTACTTCAAGCTCGTGAGGAGGCTGCGGAAAAGGCGACTGAGGCGGCAGCAGCGATGGCTAGGGCGACGGCAAGTGAGACTGAGATCGAGAATGTAAGAGCTGAGCAGCACTCTTCTTTACAGCGTTTGAATGGTGAGATCCAGGAGCGTTGTGATGCTGAGCGTGCTGCTGAAGAGCGCTGTGAGAATCTTTTAACGCAAGTGCGTGACTTAGAAGAGCAGTGTCACCTGCACCACATTACTATCACGTCTCACAAGGAATCTTCTGAGAAACATGCAGCTGATCTAGAAAAGGTTGAGAGAGATGAAAGGGATGCACGTGCCCTACTGGAGCGCCTACAGCTGTCTCATGACAGCCATGCAGATTCCTTGCGCCAGGCCACTACCGAGTTGACCTCCGTCAAGAGCAAGCTTAAGGAACATGAGGAGGTGGTGTACAAACACACTGTTGACCGCCTTGAAACCGCAGAGAACAGTGCGAAAGAGCTTGCCGAGCAGGTGGAAGTGCTGATGGTTGATATTAAGGTCTCTACAGGGGAGATTGAGCGTCTCCAGAACTCTTTGGCTGCTACAGAAGGTAGGCTTGTGAAGGCCAATACCGAGGCATCCAGCAGTCGGTCGACCATGATACTTCTTGAGGCTGAGCGAGATGATAAGGACAGAGAGATTGAGGCACTTAAGAGCAAGCTAGCTGATCATAAGGAGTCGTCTGACAGCCATAAGAGCCACCGAGAAACGATTACACTCGAGTTGGAATCGCTGAGGGAGGAGCATAGGCTACTCATTGGGCAAGTCGATGAGTTTTCATCTGCTGCGGCACATGCGGCCACTACTATGGATGCTAGCGAGAGTGATGGCCGTCGCTTAGAGGGCGTAGTGGCAGCTATGATTGAAAATATTACTTCTGCTTCTGTCCGTGTAGCAGCTTCTATCACCCACCCTACCCCTGCGCTGAGAGAATCTGGCTTGGATATGGAACTATTAATAGCGCCTATAACGCATCTTTCTGATGAGTTACTTGATTTAGAAGGAAGCTCGGAAACTCTTGTTGCGTTAGCATCTGGTATTGCTACTGCTTCTCACCACGTCCAGCAGCTGATATCTCGACAGGATGCCATGCTTTCTGCTCTTTCCCATGTACAAAATGAGCATTCGAAGACGCACAAGCAGGCCACGGAACATACAGCGACTATTGAAGTTGTAACATCCGAGCGCGATTCTTTACTTGAGCAGGTGGAAGGGTACAGAACATCGTGTATGACTGCAATCGAGCAGCGCGATGCTGCAGTAGCTACTTCAGAAGCCGCAGAGAGAAAATCACGTGATATGCATAGGCGCATGGTGTCTCTACTGCATGATGCTGGTTCATCCGCCGGAGCACACTTAACTATATACGCACCCGGCTCATCGAAGTCTACGCATTTAGGTGATGAGGATATTATTGCCTCGTTGAAGGATACCCTGCAGACATTCTCACAAGCTCTAAGTACTGCCAATGATGTTGTTAAGGGTAAGGAATACGCTCTCACGCGTATGGAGGCGCAGGATGCCGAACGTGAGAGAGAATGGGACCATGAGCGATCAGACTTGAAAGCGAAGAATGCCGAGTTATCGAGGTCTCTAGGTGACCACCAGGAGCAGTTGGATAATCATAGAAGTGCAAGCGGGAGAGGGGAGAAGGATCTAGAGAAACTCAAGTTGCTACTTAAGGAATATACTCAATCGAATGCTGACCTCGAGAAGGAACTAAAGAACTCATCCCACGTCAATATGGAACTTCGATCAGCTTTAAGTGATGCTGAAGGTGCATTACTAGATATGCGCAGTGAGAACAACCAAACTGAGGCTGAATGTGTTTCACTTACTGCTGAAATGAACAAGGCGCGCAAGGAGGCTGCATTGCAACAGAAGCGTCGAGCGAAACTCGAAGTTGATCTAGAACGCTCTCAAGCAAGCATTGGCAATTTGAAGGCTGATAACGAGAGCCTTCATGTTATTCGCCGTGGTTTAGAGGAGGAATTGGAGCGCTTACAGTTGATCCAGAGGCCTTCTTTAGTATCGCACGAGGGAGGCGCTAAGTTTGAGCTATCTAAGCTGCTAACTGCCCTATCGACCACTCTCAGTCAAGTCGTACAGACAGACAATGAGTTAGAGGAAGAAGGGGACAAGGGCAAGAGCAAGAGCAAGAGCAAGGAGAAGGGCGGTAGCGAGAAAGATAGTGATAAAGATAGTGATAAAGTTAACGCTGCAGTGAAGCGCCTAAGCACCCTTCGTGTATGGTTCCGCACCCAGGCCCATACTAATAAAGAGCTTAGTGACAGGGCCGACGCAGCTGAGCAGGAGCAAGCTGCACTACTTCGACAGTTGAGCGATGCGGAGAATCGTGTGACTCTTGCCGCCGAGGAAGCAAGGGTCGCGCGTGAGGCGATATTGGCATCGACTGAAAATGTTAAAGACAAGGAAAGCAATTCTGCTGTCGTTGCTGAACAAGACCGACTTAAAATTGCCCGCCTCACAGACGAAGCAGCAGTGTTGCGTGTTGCTTGTGAGAAGGAAAGAGGTGCACACAAGCGCGCTGCAGCAGATGCCTTGTCAAAGGCTAGTGAAGCTAATAGATTATCTGTTGAATTATCCCAGACCAATATCGAGCTTACAAGGTGCAAGGATCAAATCCAAACGATGAAGGATCGCCTGGAGGAGTCGCGCAAGGCTCGAGATGCTGCGTCTGAGGAACTTAAGCGGTCTAAATCGACGTGTGTGAGCCTGACCATGTCCATTGAAGCGAATAAAAAAGGAATTGAAAGAGCAGAAATTGAACGTGCGGCCTTATTGGAAAGACTTAAGGGAATTGAGGCTAGAAGTGTTACTGCTGGTACAACTGCAGGTGAAGAAGAGCTACGTAAGAGCCTAGCTGAGATGTCGGACTCTCACCAGCGCCACCACGAAGCGAAACTTATTGCAGTAGCGGACTTGAAGAGCGCTACATCAGAGCTAGCGAGTAAAGAAAAACAATTAGCGCTATTACAGAATAAATTGACTGAGGCAACAAGTGTTCGCAATGAATATGAAAAGAAATATAATAATGTTCTGGAACGTTTGGAAGCTGTTACATCTGCCAGTGAAACCGCTGAGCGTGCTCGCATCCGCTCTGAAGAAACCGTCATTGAGCTAAGGAAGAGCCTAGCAGCTACCTTGGAAGAGGGTGAGGGTCGTTCAAGCAATTTCAGAGAATCTTCTGAGAAAGTATCACGTCTTGAAAAAGAGAATCTCTCTCTTCGTGACCGTCTACAGAAGGTGATGCAGGCCGCGGAGAGCTCTGAGCGCAAGGCCAATACAGCCAGTGAAAGCAATCGACGCGAACGTACCGAGCTATCACAGACGAAGGCAGCATTGCAGCGTGCTGAACAGAAGGCTACTGCTGCTAGTGATACCATCACTAGGCTAAGTAGCGATGCTAGAATGATTAAATCTACTGTGTCCTCTACTGCTACTGCTGTCCGTCAGCTCTGTGATGTTCTACAAAGTCAGGATCTCTCTGGCCTAAAGGACATTTCTATGAGTAGCAAAAGTAAAGTTAGTTCTACTGGTGCTGGTACCAGCACTGGTGGTGATAGAGACCCTTTCGGAGCAGCTGAGTTAGGTGAATTAAAGGCTCTTGTTACCGCTAGTACTCGCCAGGCGAGGTCTGCTGTAAGCAATCGACTGGAGATCGAGTCCGCCCTTCGACGTGCTGAAGGTACAGTACTACGTATCACTAAGGAAAAGAAGGGTATGGAGATAGTACATGAAGAGGCAATTGCGCGCTTAGAGGCTGAAAAGAGAGAGATACAAGCACACAAATCTTCCTCTCACCAGCAATCCGATGCAACTAGTGTATCTTTCTCTTCCACCACGGCCCTTGCAGTGGAGAGAGCTGCGAGGGATAAAGCGGACAAAGAATGCTCTCGCCTGAAAAGTAAGCTCCGTGATGCTGAGAATCAATTGGATATAGCTAGAACTACTCATTCTGAGCGTCTTGGGGGATCTGATGGTCTGGCTCTAGCTACATTAAAGGCGGAGAAACAGAATTATCAAGCGGAAATTGCAACCCTTACTTTGGAACTTAAGACCGCTCGTCATCACCGTGATCGTTTGAGAATAAGTGTAGAGCAGCTCGATCAGCAGTTCCTAGCTCAATCACAAGCCTTAGCAGATGCTCGTGCACTTGTTGCTGCAAGTGATAGTAGGAGTACTGGTAATGGCAGTGGTAGTGTAGGTGGTTATAGTGCCGATGGTGACGTTACCCTACTAAGGCGTCAGTTAGCCCGCTTGAAGGCTAGAAGTGAGGCTGCAACTCAGCTCAGTAACGTATACAAAGCTAGTGTGGTAAGTGCTCTCGATGTGGAGGGGTTGTTTAACAGTAGCAGTGCCTCTACTACCCTCCTCCCTGAGCATGAACTGGCACTGATAAGGAATAGTTTTAGGAGTGAGTTGACTTTGCTTGAGGAGGAGAATAATGATGTTAGGCAACAATTGGAAAACTCGTATATTTTCACAAGAGAATTACAAACCCACTTCGAGGCTGTGGCCCGTGGTAAAGCTATTCCTACCTCCCCTACCTCTGGTTCTTCATCCTTAGTTGCTCCTAGTGAGGAACTCCGTCGGCTATCAGATAAACTTCAAATTAGTGCCAAGGATGCACGCGGAAGACATGCTTGGTTGGTCGATAGCCTTATTAGGGCGCTAGAAAGCAAGGACGTTGCTGTTGGTGCCGTAAAACGACTAGAGGGTGTTTGTTTGCGAGCTGGTATGGCTGATACTACTGTTGGTTCCATCACTAATAGCCTTGCTGTTGCTGATGCCTCCTTATTTGGAGGCGTGAAGGATAGTATTAGTGGTGATTTGCGTCAAGAGATCGAAACCAAACTATATGGTGGTAACAAGGAGAAGGAGACTACTGCTACTACTAGTGGTAGTGAGAGTGAGAAGAGTAGTAGTACTACTACTGTGCCGCTCACTGGTGGCAGAGGTGGTAGTGGCAGTGGCAGTGGAGTGCTCCGATCCGTCGGCGATGCCAGCAAGAAGAGTAGTAGTGGCAGTAGTAAGAAGGGAATGGAAGGCATGGGCACCAACTGAGTGTACCACTAAAAACCGAACGATCTATAACTATAACAAACGTCAATACAACTACTAATACACAGAATCAGAAACAATACTAATAATTTTATGCGGAGTACTTTTAGCTTAGAGTAGAAAAATGAATGATTATATTATCGTAAATTAAAATAAATGCGCATTTTGGCCTGTATTTCCTGTGTAGCTTTACTTGTATCTATAGCATTTCATTATTATATCACCACGAAGTACTTAAATCTTACGTGTCGTTTTTTTATGTTCATGTATAATATCCCCTAATCCTTATCCTACATATCCTTATATGTATCCGTATCCGTATGCGTATGCATTTCTATCAGTACCTGAAGTACTATTAATAGTTTAATAAATCAATGTGGCGCCTCTGGACCAAATCCTGACTTGAAATGGATACGTTTAAGATCTGCCTGTATGGCTATGGGGAGGAAAATCTCTCCCTCTGCTGCCCCTGGTACGGTACTCTCGATCTTAAGCGTGCCCTGACCATCGAAATGATCCTCCTTAAACCGCCCTTCATACACTGCGCCTTCCGCAAAGGTCATTGAACCACGTCCTTCTCGTAGGCCATGTTTGAAAATCCCTTGGTAGACGTGCTCTTCGGGGAATATTGTCATGCCTCTCCCTTCCATAAAGTTCCGTTCCCATGAACCATCGTAGTGGAAGCCAGAGGCGAGGGTAAGCTGTCCTCTACCATGCTTGCTATCATCCTCCCAGTCTCCTTCATATATCGATCCATCAGGCCAGTTGAATACTCCGCGACCATGTCTTTTATTCTCTCGCCATTCACCGTCATAGGAGCAGTTGTTTTTCATGACATAAACCCCTTTCCCAGATCTTACACCTTCTCGGAACTCTCCAGTATAAACATCGCCATTGGCGAAATTGTATACACCAGGGCCATGCATCATTCCATCCAACCACTCACCGACATATATTATATCACGGTTATGGCTTAATAACGTCCCATGCCCCATCTCTCTACCGTAGTACCAATGTCCTTCATATATAGCCCCATCAGAGTACACACATACACCATAGCCATGCCTAGTGCCACTATTCCAACCACCTTCATATATCTCTTGTGTGTCTTCATGATAACTTGCGTATTTATACAAGGCAGTAGCCTCCTCTTCCTCCTCCTCTTTCTCTCTCGCCTGCTCGAGCATTTTAGACCTGATTTGCCCACTAGTTTGCTTATCCGCAGGCTTACTACTACCGATTTTCGACGCATGATTACCACCAGTGCTTGAAGATAGGTAGTGGGATGATGAATATTCTTGACCATGAGTCGTTGTTTCATACTCAAATTCATAACCAACCCGAGCTCTTCCAGAACCAATACGTTTGCGTTTAGAAGACGCTATGGTAGTTCCTATATCTAACTCGGCAGCCGGCAGCACCCGGTCACATGAAATAGGTTTACGCCCTCGTTTATGCCCAGGGTTCCTACTAACTAGATACTTCTTCTCGACTTGCAATTGCATAGTCGAGGGACAAAACCTGCCAAGAAGTGAAAACCTACCGAAATTATTTCTACCAAAACCCACCAGCCACTCATAATCGCTCTCTTCTGCTTTCACTTTGGTGGTTGTATTGTTTATCCCCTGGCTTGGGGTACTAGTAGTACTAATGTTACCAGTGACACACGCGGGACAAGAGTCGTAGTCGATCCCCATTTGTGTGGCGCAGATCTGTGAGAGATAAGGCTCCGTGGGTAGCAGCGCCCACGTGGATTTACCGTAGCGACTGAGAGGAGTAGGGGACGTTATTCGGAGAGGAATGACACTATCTGTAATAGGTTTCGAGCCCAACCCTGATTCTGGCGCTGACCCTGATTCTAACCCTGACCCTAACCCTATTGCATCTGCTTCTGTTGCATCTGTTTCTGTTGTTGCTTCAAGTTGCTGCTTCGATTCTACACTTCTTGCTGCGCTATCAGCAAATGCAAAGAAGAAGAACGTTTCAGGCATTTCTACAGTAACAGGGGGTGTTCCACTATTGACTCGACGTTTCCTACCAGGTGTGTCTTGTTTCACACAAAACGTACCCTCCCAGAGGCCGAATAAAGGATGAGAGCGCTCGATAACTACACCAGTGGTCGGGAAAAAATCAGCTTCTTGGACTTGGTTCTCGTTCTCACTGTCTAAAAGAGCAGCATCTAGGTGAAGTGTACCATCAGCGCCATCCGAAACAACAGAGATGGGGGTAGAGATCTTAACATAAGGATTCGCTATACCACAACTACTACTCCTTTCAACATCAGCACCATCATCTTGGCGCCGATCATGGTCCAAGGACAACTCAAGACCCGTCCCCGTCCCTAACCCTAACCCAGCCGGGAGAGACACGACTAGCGAACTAGGTAAATCGGGCTGCATCGGTGTTTGAATGTCCAAGCCTTCCATTGTTTCTTCTTTTTCGTTATTGTTGTCATTTGATACATTGCTTACATTGGTGGCGGAAGACAGAACGGACATGAATGTATCTGATCGATTGCGTTTTGACTTTGATACGATGACTTTACCTACTTTATCGTCCTCGGCGCCATCGTTGTCACTATCATCTCCCTCTCCATCATTATCATCATCGTCATCATCATCGTCATCATCATCATCTTCATCATTATCATCACCATCGTCGCCACCATTCCTTGGGTCTTGATATGCATGGGTATGATCATCACCATCGTCCCCAAACACTACCGCACCTTCTCCCGCTAACATAGTCTCTAAATTGACTTGTGATGATTCTAATTCCACACCTGTTCCTATACCCATCGTTAAGGTGCTAGGGCTAAGGTTAGGGTTAGGGTTAGTGGTACTACTACTGCTAGCAGGGGTTGGTGGCTCTAACCCATCTTCATATACAGTCAGATCCTCTGTATTCTTTCTAGGTCTACCTCGAGGACGACCTGATACGCTTTTAGGAGGGGATAGAACCTTCTCAGCAGCAGGTGTTCGATGCTTTTTCAATCCATCTCTATGACCACGCTTTGAAGTTGAGTTCTTACGCTTTCTAGCATAACTTACTACTAGTGGAGGGTCGGAAATGAAACTCACATAGTCGAGCAGGTCTTTGCCAACAGTACTTCCTATCCTGTTGTACTCATAAGACAGACTTCCTCGCTCATCTTTCGAAAAATGCCATTGTCCTGCCCAGATCAAGTTTGCGCCATAATCAGATTTTAAGCTCAAATCGAGTCCTTTTACTTGGCCCTGCTTGATAATCGACATTATGCTATTTCTATTCTAACACATTCATTTCATTCTATACTTTATTTTCGCTCAAACAACCCCCCAAACCCAAGAAAACCTAATTACAGGGTCGCGCTAATAAAGTCCACTCATAATTTTATTTTATGTACTTTAACTTTGCCATTGTACGGGGTATATTGTTCTAGAAAGCTGAGTAGTATTAGTCTGCTCCTAAAAATTGGATAAGTCTCCTGTGATCGTTTTTTTTGTTTGGTGCAGTTGTATAGCTGCGTTAATAAATAGGAATTTAGCCTTTAAAGTTTCTCTTTGTTTTGTTTGCGCTTTACATCTCTGAAATATGCACTGGTCAACTGGGGAAGTAAGCCGACGCCTGCAAAGTCTTCCTGTTGGTGCAGATATGGGTGTAGTGATTGCTATCTCAATATTTCTTTTAATAATGATGCGACTCATGCTTGCTGTCTCCAATAGAATGACTTATATAATGAAAGCTCGTATTGACAGGCAATTGGAGCTACGGAAGAATTTTAAAGATTCATTTCGTGCTACGAATGGCTATTCATGGGATATGGTGCTTGTCTTTGAGGTCACTACAGCTACTACAAAATTAACAGAATTACAAGAAACGAATTCAATGAAAAGGATTTTGGATGCTCTTGCAGATGGTGGAGTGGAAACTAAACTATTCTATAATGTTCAACGTAAATTAGTATATTGCAAACTAAGATGTGATTATAATCGTTTTAAGGCAGAAGCGGAACGAATTGCTTACAAGTTAAAGTTAGACAGTCTCACAGTTGGGAATTGCTTGTCACTTGGTAAACCTGATGTATGGGCTCCAATAAAGTTCCCAGAACCTTCCCCCGGATCGAAAGGCTATGCGCCTACTGAATTTATCTATGCTCCTTTCAGTAGCGATTCTAAGTTCCAATGGTTATATGAAACGCATGGAGTTGGTCATACCTTATTTCAAGGAGTTGATAGGTTGAAATTACTTTTTTCTATCTTACAAGCAAAAAAATTCAACGAAGGTTGTAATTTAGACATCAAAAGGCTTGTGTATGACCGATGTTTGCAGGATTACTTTTGTTTACACGATATGGTTGAGCTTACTACTATTGAAGAGAAGATTTTACGAGCATGCCAAATGCCCTGGAGCCTTGATGTTGATTTAATTAGGAATTATTTCGGTGAAAAAATCGGATTTTACTTTTTATTTCTTTCTCATTATGCAACCTGGACGTTTGGAGCTGCGTTTTTGGGTTTGATTTGTTGGGCAAATCAGACAGTGGAATTGGGTGATGTTAATTCTACTATTAGTCCTGCTTTTGCCATAGCGATGGCGATTTGGACCCAATTTTTTGTTGAAACTTGGAAACGAAAACAATCGACAAAGGCTATGGAATGGGGTATGAATGGGTTTGAAGCAAATGCACAGCCTCGTGCTCAATTCCAAGGTGATATGCAACCTGATCCTGTGAGAGGTAAGAGTTATTTATATTTCCCTAAATCATCCAGTCTGTGCCGCCAGATGGTGAGCTACATTTTTATTACTGTTTGTGTGGGTGCCGTTATTGTCGCAGTTGGTGCCATTTTCTATCTTGAAATATTATTACGAGATGATGACAGTGTTGTTTATATGAATATGAATCAATCTAAGAATATTGTATCTGGAATAACTGTGATTCAAATTCAGCTTTTGAATGCTATTTATAATTTTATAGCGATCAAGCTCACTGAATACGAGAATCACCGAACTGATATTCAGTACGAGGATGCACTTATTTCAAAGACTTTTGTATTCCAATTTATAAATTCATTCTCTGCACTTTTATATACTGCATTTGTCAAGCCATTTATACCTGAATATGATGAATGTCTAGAATCGTGCCTTTCAGAATTGTCAAATATGCTCTTCATTCTCCTTGCTGGTAATCTTGTAACTGGCAATATAATGGAGCTTGGTTACCCTGCAACTATGCAATTCTTAAGGCGCCGTAGTGACCGTAAAGCATCAGATTACAATGAAAACCAAATCACAGAAATCGAAAAAAGTTCATATAAAGATGTTTATGATGTAGTGTTAGGTCCGTTCGCCGATTATGCTGAAGTGATTATGCTCTATGGATACACAACAATGTTCGTTGTAGCTTTCCCATTAGCTAGTTTTATGGCATTTATTTACTGTTATGTCGAGATTAGAGTAGATGCTTGGAAGTTATGTCAGCTTTCACGAAGAACGGAACCTACATCTGTTGAAGATATAGGAGCATGGGGTGATATTGTAGTAATTCTTTCTTGGATTGCAACGATTACTAATGCTGCGATTATTACTTATTCTGGTACATTCATGGAAGATTACAGATGGTCCATGCGTAATTGGGCATTCTTCATGATTGTTGGGGCTCTTTTCATCTTTAAGTACTGTATTGATTTAATGATTGCAGATGTACCAAAGGAGGTAACAGTACAGCTAAAACGCGGTAGATATATTTTGAGCAAGCTATTCTTTGATGCTGAAGACGATAAAAATATTGAACTTGATGATGCAGAGGAGGCTCTGAAGATTGAATATAGAGTTAGAGTATTCGATGATGACCCATTTTAATCTATATTCGTCTAATTTAAACAATTTCTTCAGTACAATAAAAACGTATATTTCCAAAAAAAGAAAAAGAAAAACCTCCTGTTTTGTGTTTCGCGAAAAGTCCCTCCTTGCCCTGACATGCCTCAAAAACCAATATTCAGACCGAATTGACCACATAGTGTGTATTTGTGGCTTTTGTGACGACATGATAGGCTAGCTCGACACTTGCTTACATAGAATAGTTGATACGTTAAAATCGGCTACAATAATGCTTAAGCGTATCTGTTTATGGCTCGCCTTTCTGAGCTATGTAGGGGATGCGTTTCGACCGATTATGACCCCATTACGTATAGTTCGTAATAGCCAGAGCTTGAAACTTTCCTCTATAATAGGAGGTGTTGATGAAGATAGTGCAGTTGTTGCGAATATTGCAGTAGAAGGCTCTGTGGCTGCTATTGACGATGTTCCAGCTGCCGATAGCATTGCTTTATCTGTAGTTTCAGCATCAATAAAAGAGGCATCTACTGTATCTGAGGTCAAGTATAAAGTTGGATCGCAATTGAAAGGCAGTCTTCTGCATGTAGCAAAGAAAGGGCGCGGTATTTTTGTAGGAATTGGCAAGGACAAAGATACCAAAATATTAATTAGAAAGAAAGAAATGTCGAAAGGAACATATTTAAAATTAGTAGCACAATTAAACGAGAAACAGTTATCACCCGATGAGAGGAATGTAAATGTCGAGGTCACTAATATTGATCGAGGAGCAGGAGAGCATCACACTGATAGGCTCTATGGGAAATTTATCCCCTCGTCAATTGTGGAAGATATAACCAAATTGAACGAAAAACAATTGCAATCATCAGTTGGTGGTAAAAACGAGTTTGCTGCGACTGTTATTTCTGTCCATGATTACGGTATATTTGCTGAGTTGGATAGATACGGTGTAGAAGGCCTTATTCCTTCTTTTAGACTAGAAAAAGGAGAGAAGAAATTAGCATTCAAGCCGGGGGATCCAGTTACGGTTAAAATCAATAAACTACCAGATTTAGATGTGCGCATGGTTTTGTCTATTGTTGGTGTAGAAGACGATGGAATAAGTATCCCTCCTGCAATGGAAGCTCTTAGTCAGAACCCTGAGAAATGGATGAATGGAATTATTCAAAATGTGGCTCCATTTGGCCTTTTTGTTCGGATAGCTGATCAGGATTTTGTGGGTATGGTTCATCATTCTCGTATTCCCGTTCCTTTATTGCGGACTTTAAAGCGACGAATAGAGCGAGAAAATGTAGAATCTACAAGTAATTCTACTGCAAATAGTGGCGTTAATAGTGATAGCGATAGTGATGATAGTGATAGTACTAACAAGAATAAGAAAAATAAGAAAGGGGTTAATGTAAATGCTGCTGCATCCAATCAAACGGATATAGAGATTTGCTTCAAAGCTGGAGATGTGATAAAATGCCGCATTCATAGTATCAATCCTGATGGCAAAAAGGTTGATTTATCGCTACTTCCTTATAAAAATCTTGCTGATGAACAAGATGGGTATATTGTAGAAGGAAGGGATGCGGATCCCACAAAAGCTGCATTTCAAGATACTCGAGATTTGGGAAAGAATAAAAATGACAAAAAGTATAATGTAGAAGACTTGATTGTTTGGTGGCGAGGGGCATCATATAAGAAGGCTCTAACATCAACTGATACAGATACACTAGTTGTAGGAGATCCTGAAGTGGATTTTATTCATGAAAGTCCCAGTATGGTTGACGGTGCTTGGCGTCGTATGTTTGAACTGGATATGCGGAAAGATGCTGAAGATTTCAACTCCAAATCTGCCGATTTCGATGAAAGAGAGATTGCGGATGAAATTGGTAGTCTTAAAGGTCTAGATGAGGAAATAATAGATACGTTAGGGTTAGGGTCATATACAAACACGATATATCTTGGCAATGCTATTGATAAGACTAGTCTTCCACCAGAATGGCTCGAAGAACTTACGTTTTATAAAGAACGTGAAGCAAGAGAAGATGTAAGAATTTCCTTTTTGAGAAATGGTAAAACTGCCGAGCAAACCGAACTTGACTCTTTGCTTCGAGCTATCCAGCTTAATCAAGTCGCCGGAAAGAAGTCAAAGCGGCGTGGAAGAGAGAGAGAAGGAGATAGAGATAATAGCCGAATTTCAGTAAAAGAATGGAAAAGTAGCAGAGCACAAGAAAAAGTACATCAAGAACAACATGAAAAAGAAGAACAAAAAGAAGACGCTACTGCCTGACGCTTTTGATTGTTTTATTTTCTTCAAAAAAGCAAATTTGTGCGCTTATATTGTTGATAAGAATCCATACAACTTTTTTAATCAAATCCTACTAATACTAATACTAATACTAAAATATATATACTAAGTACTTTTAATAACTACCCGTTCGTATTTTGAGTAGAAGCGAAAGCCGCTGCAATGGTGTAAGATAAAATAGAAAACAATACTACTGCTACCAATTGAATTTTATCAATACCCACATAAGTTCCGCAAACTAATAAAGAAACACAGAGCTCAGAACTCCCAAGAACTTGAAGAAGTTTAACACTTTCAATTCTAACTAAGGGATCTACATCTAAAATAAATGTTAACAATTTTTTCTTCATATTATCAACAAATTCTGCTCCTTCGTATGCTGGTACTGAAATTTCCGCAAGAACTATTATAAAGCACGAAATAGCTTGTATCATAAGAAGTATGAACATTATAGCAAGATAGGCAATCTGAGTACTAAAATACTTATCATAAAATGAACAGAGACTGGGTGTCTTTGAACCATCAACAGTTGGCCTACTTGTAGGAGCGGATGTGGGCACTCCATTATATAAATCATCATCTGAGGTCGAGGGACAAGTATCAGTACATGAACAGTAAAGAGTGTTTATCATGTACAAACTGTATAAAGTACTGATCGCAAGGGTTGCAAACCAATAAACATTGAATAACAAAACACACAGCTTAACGAAAGAGGTCACAGCGAATGGCTCCGAAACTTTTGTAACAGTTTCGTTGATCTCCAAAAAAGATTTTAGAGTTAGCTTAGTTACTACTTTTCCCCCATCCATATCATTCACAGCCGATTTGTGCATAATCCTCGTTAACCAGCATAACCATAACCATAATCCAGAAAAATGAAGTATTAAAAATCCTCCCGTCCCAAACTGGATCGCAAATACAATACATTCCGCAGCCAAGTCTCCAGGAGAAGAATTAGTCGCCGCTAACTCCTCTTTTGAAATCAACCCCTCGTCATACTGTTTATTAGAAATAAAACTACTCAAACCTTTACTAATCCAGTAGGGTAATATTAGACCAAAAACGGTAATGACAACTGGGAAAGATATAGTAAATCTAACTAATGCTTTTTGAACTACTGTTTCTAAAACATATCCTTTGGCCATTTTTTTATACAACATGTACGTATTAATCAACCATCTAGTTTGGGCTAAGTGTCTTCCAAGAATGAGACAGAATATGCTAGATATCATATATGTAAATTGGAGGCCATACATTGACGCAAATGCAGGTAGCCACACCGCAATAAGAATACCACGTGGCAAAGCAGAATTATAAACGCTATAAGCCCACATTCCAACACTAACTGCCATCCAAAAATAGAAAATAATCGGATTGTATTTCCCAAATACATATCTTCGAGTCCAAAGTAAAGTTATAATTAATAAAATACGTACGTAATATATTAATAAAATGGAGGAATAAATGGAAGGAAGGGCGAAGAAAATAAGGTACTGTTCGTTAGTTATTCATATGCTTCAAACATTCACAGCCATAGTCAATCGAATTAATAATATACAACTTACTCCTCAACTAAAGTATAAGAATATGGATATTCAAAAGGGGCTTCGTCGTTCTTCATATCAATGGATGTTGACTGAGATTCACCACCCTCATTTCCTGTTTGTTTGCCAGGACGATCCTTATGAAACACCTTCGGCACACTCATTCTTTACACTCGTGGTCGGAATAAATCATACCAAAAAGACTGAAAAGAGTTAAAGAAAATTTTAAGATAATTTTTTCATTTTTTCCATTTTTTTCATTATTTCCGGGATTTGGTGACTAGTTGGAAAGGAGTTGGAAATGGGAAATGGGTTAAAAGGTTCAAGAAAGACGCAATGCCACCCAAACGGAAAGATAATGTCAACTTCGTTGTTATCCTTGAAGATTCCTTATTTGATACGAAAGTAGGTGTATTGGATAAGGACCGTGGCATGACAATTGCGCAGAAGTTAGATGGCAAGATCAAGGTAGGTTGATATGTTGTGTTTAATGGATGATAGTTTGAGTAGTTTTGAGGAGCAATGTTTCTCACTTTTCCGCCTTACCTTCCTTTTTATTCTCTTCCCTCTTTTCTATTTAAAATAGCGTAAAACTGGTTCAAGTATGGTAATTTCGTATATGGAAGCGCGCCAAAAGGCGTGGTTGAAACAATTCAATCCTGCACCTCGGCCTTATATGATATATTGCAGACATCCTTTGGTTTCTGATCGATATATAGGTGCTAAGCAATTCCACGATCATTTATTGATCGAGAAAAGAGAAGAACTGTGTGCTATACTCATCGCCTTAGGCGCGAGGCGGATTGTTTGGAAAAATACCCCCGAATGGAGCCGTAATTATGAGTCACCAGAAGGGATGGCACCTGCTCTTGGTACATTGGAAGATACTGCTGTGTTTCTAGAGCAGTCTGCGCAGTGGAGCCATTTGGTCCAGGAGCGCTTGTTGACGTGGAGCACACACGCGAATATTAGTTTTTTATATGAAGATGACTATGGCTTAAATGATCTTATTATTGATAAAATTTTGGAGAAAATTGACGCCCACCCTGAATGTCTAAATGAATATGAAACAACTGAAGCAGAAGCAACATTCGCGAAAAAAGGTTTCGCAAAAACGAATAACATTCGTGCTCTTCAATTGAATCAAATGTATAAATCCTTCCACCCTTTGCGCGATTTTATAGCTGTTACGTTTTTCAGCAAGGAAGACTACAAAAGCGCGAATTTATTACGAATTCGTAAAACATGGTCCATTGACCATGTTGAAGCTTTCTTACGACATGTTTTACTGGATCGCTTGGTTCCCATGTTTAGGGTTAATTTCATGACAGGTGTTATGTTGTTGAAGCTTCCTGAAGAGGATGCAGGGGTGATGATGCGCCGGTTCTACATGTCATCTAGAGAGGTTGAGTTATTATGCGCATCACTTGAAGATCTTGGTGATACAGATTCATTAGATCTAATGATAGCCGTAGAAGAGGCTGCTCCTGAGATTTCTTTAGCTAATAAGAAGCGTAAACCTGGAGAGCTCGAAGACATTGTATGTGAGTATGAAAATCAAGTGCAAGTAGAAATAGCCTCGGCAAAGAAAAATAGAGAAGCGATGGAAACAAGGCGTAGATTAGAAATGGAGCAAAGTATTGAAGAGAACCGACAAAAACAGATTCAAAGGGAGCTAGAGAGAGCCGATGAGCAAAGGAGGCGTGCCGCGGCTTTTGAAGCAGCTTTGCAAGCGGAAGCAGATGCAGAGAGACAAAGAGAACTTCGTGCTTTAAAAGAGATAGAAAATGAGCGAGAAAATGAAGAAAAGTTACGAATTGTTAAAGAAGCTGTTGCTCTAGCTGAGATTCCTGCTAGTATTCATGCTATTTATGGAACTGGTGATGTCTCAATTAGTGGTGCTTTTAAACTAGTTATGATAGGACAGGAGGGGTGTGGTAAGACGAGTTTATTTAAGGCTTTTTCTGAGCAGCCTATTGATCCATATGAGTCATTAACAGTAGGTGCTGATACCATTTCTCATTCAATTAATAATTGTGAGGTTAATTTCACTGATATTGGTGGCCACAGTATAACATCCGACAATGTTATCCGTTTAACAATGCAATCCGAATGCATTTTATTTGTCTATGATATAACAAATATGGAGAGTTTTGAGTGGTTGGCCAGTATTCTACCGGACGTTATTCTTTCTGACCACTCTACATGGAAGGCTATGGCGATTGTAGGTACAAAAGGTGATTTATGCGAAAGTGTTGATGGATCAACACCACTCAGCCCCAGGGCAGTGGCAAAGGAAGACGTTGATGAACTTGCTGCAGAGATGGGAGTTGATTTAGTGTTTGAAACATCTGCTCTATCTGGTTCGAATGTAATTCGTGCATTTGCTGAATTAATTTACCAATGTGATGAGATGCGTTTTTCAGCCCCGTCGCCTCCCGGTCCTCCCGGTGCGCTACCAGGATTGGGATCGGAACAAGCAGGGCTTGGTTTAATTACGGGTGCAAGTAATGCGCAAGCGAGCTCAACAGGTTCTTCCCTTCCAGCAAGACCACCATCACCGCTTGATTGCAACATATGCAAAATTGTTTAAAATAACGCATCTCTATGATTTTGATTACGTAATATGGTAATATGGTAATATATTTATGCTTCCAAAACATGAATGAGGGTTTTATTTGTGTTATCAAAAATTAAATTATCTATTT
>JACKZZ010001866.1_pt1 | contig 19050 bp, 12 predicted proteins | sample 8027871 | NCBI WGS metagenome assembly JACKZZ01 (sample SAMN15724774, study PRJNA655200) | protist metagenome | isolation source: fluorescence activated cell sorting (FACS) single amplified genomes of... | place: USA: West Boothbay Harbor, Gulf of Maine | collected 2000-07-19
TCTCGGACAACAACGCCTTTCAGGCGTTCGAAGGCCTAGACATCAACCCGAACATCGATTTCAACGGCGATTTTTGGTCGATCGTGCACAGTCTCGTCCATTACGTGGACGATTGGAAAAATGGAATCTTCAATCTCTTATCTCAGTGGACAGGTTCTTCTCTCATCGACAAAGAGGGTCAAGCAATCACACCACTGGATCCAGGGAATCCCGTGCTGGGCGATGTGGCTGGGGCCGTTCTAAACACAGCCTACGTTCTGCAACGATACCAGCAAATGAAACGATCGAGGCAAATGTTGTTGAAATTTTCGCGTTTGTTGAGCGCCATGGACCATTGGGAAGGAGAAGAAGAAGAGGAGGCAGAAAGGCGAAAAGAGAAGCTGAAAGAGCATCAGCATGCACTGATGAAAAACAAGAAGCACAACTCTGGTACTAGAAGTTCTCCTAGAAAGAATACTAGACTAAAATCGTCAGAAATACTCTCCCCAAAGAAGATGAAAAATCCCAACAAAAAATCCAATGAAGAACTTTGCACTCGATTTGATCGGCATACGCAGATCAGTATGAATACATTGGATAAAGCTGCAGAACTTCTGTGTTTCTGGCGGCATCCAGTGAATGCAAACTCCTACGAATGGCAAGACTTCTACGATGATATGTTGAATACCGACATCACGTTGCATCATGTCGCGGATTCGACGATTGACGGCACGGATTCGAGCACTTCTGGAACGGGCTTGATCAAGAGTAAAGATAAAAATGGTGAAGAAGAGCTGTGGAAAAGGAAAAAGAGTCCCCGCGAGAGGACTACGAAAGCTAAGTTAGAAACGGAAGAGGATGAACAATTTGAGAAACGCGCCTATAAAGTGCACAGGCATGAATTTGAGGGTCGAGCGAGGTTGACTGCAACAAGGCCGCAGCGAGTTTGTGGATACAAATCGCCAAGCGAACTGTACGACGCAGACATGGAGGAAAAGAAAAAAATCGAAGGCAGCGAGGAAGACGACGAAGGAGCTTCTCAAGCAGCTTCTTCTTCACCAAACAGAGATGCAAATGCAAAAGATAGTAGTGGGGGCCCCTCTCCAAATACGAAACAGAATTATGAGATCAACGAATTGCTCTCCATCATGATCTTGCTTTCCCTCTCCGCACAGTCTGTCTCCAACAATTCTGAGAATAACCAAGTGATAATCACCAGGGGCGACTTATGTCATTTGATCTACGAGTCGTTTTTGCCGCCTCTGCAGTTTCTTGGTTTGTTGCCAAACAAGCCTGAGGACTTCGACAAGAAAACGGGAATTCGCTACTTTTTGGCTGAATTCATGCGACCGACATGCCAAGGGATTCTCACGAAAGAACTGAGAACGTTCTTGGAAGACGAGGACAGCAAGAATGAGAAGGATGGAAAAAATGGTGACAACACTCATACTCCTACCACCGAAGCTAAGATCCAGAATGAGTTTGAACATCTTCTACGACATGCCCAGGACCATCAGAAGCGGTTCGCAACGAGAAAAAACAAGGAAAATCATGATTTGGAAGAATTGGAGGCTGAGCTCTCGACGCACGTGCCCGTCATTCTCAGGAAGAAAGATAAATTGAAAAAGAAGCTCTCCACATCGGACAAGCATGCTGCGGAAGAGATTATCGAGCAACTGTGGACCGAGGGTTTGATCCAAACTCTGAACAAACACCTCCTCGAGCCCTTGGGTTTCGAACTGAGATTCAAGCCTCGATTGGCGGTTTTTAAAGAGGGATTCGGCGGGAAATTACTCGGGAGTGCGAAAGAACGCATCAATAAAGAAATCCGAAAAAAAAAGAGAGATATGAAGGAGCGCATTGGGATGGTGAAAAAGAGAGACATGAAGATCGACGTAGGCTTTGGTACTTCTGCAAAGAGCAGTAGGATTGCCAAAAATACTAGAAGTCCTCTTGGTGGTGGGAAATCGTCCTTCCTGGAGAAGATGTTGTTTGGATCTAAAGTTAAAAGAACCTCGTCGTCTAGTACAAATCTCTTTCAAGATGTAGACCTCCCCAGGCCCTACATTCTTGTTTTAAAAGATCAAGACAAATTTGTCATGCAACTCTACGAGAAAGTCTGGCTCGCGACCGGAAATTACAACTACGCTGGAGGGTTGTGCCCGGACGACGATCATCACAACGATGCAGATCGACTTTTGAAGATGCTGAAACAGAGGCAGAGACACCCCCAGTTTTGTCGAGCGCTCGGACACATTGCGTGTAGATTTGTGCCTTTGCCGGAGAGAACCGTGAGAGCCTTGCATGTGATTCTCAAAGCACACACGGCTCCGATCACAGCATTGGAACGACTGAGCAATACGTAATTAAGCAGTTTTTGATTTTGAGAGGGTGTTGGTTTTCTTGTGCAGTGATTGTGTTTCGCGTAAATTGCATTGATTTAATCAGCTGAATTTTTATCTTCGAAGGTTAGTTTTCAGTGCAGCGTATTGTAGTTGTATTGTAGTACTCATGGCAGTCCAGAAAGAGCGTGCACAATCATCTGATCACAAAACAGGTACAACCAATTCGAATACGATCATTTGTGGGGTGCCACGAAACGTGCTATTCTCGTCCCCGGGTCCATCAAATTCATCCTAATCCCTATCCTGGGTTTATCAGACGCGGCACGCGCCTTTTCGAACCATTTTTCCGTGAAATTTCATGGGGAACGCGCTCGCGCGGTGCAAGCGCGCATTGGGAAAGCCATGAATATAATCCGATGGAGCTTGATCGCAGATGAAGATCAAGAGAATTCGAGTCAAGCGACATCGGACTCAGAGGAGGATAAAGCAAATGGCATTAAGCAGCGAGCTCTCAAAATCCAAGACAGTGATGGTTTCCAAGCGCGGTTCGAGCGATTTCAGTCGGACGCGTTCAAGGACAGAAAAGTCCGCGAAGATAGCGACTACGAATGGGAGAAAGAAAACAAGGAAATCGGTTTCGGTACGTGCAAGAATTATTTCGGAAAAATCCCGCATAAGATCGGCGAAGAATTCATCGCTCAACTCGCCATGTATTCGAATGTCGAGACCGACAACTTACTCTGGTTACAAACCGAAGAAAAATACCTCATGTACATCCATCTCATGTCCGGTGTTCTCGCTGGTCCAGCGAATTTGTTTGGGGGCCCCATCGGCAACATCCTGCGTTTTGGAATCAAGGTGACAATGAAAACAATCCTTCTCACCTACACACGCATTGGGCGATTGAAAAATCCCTTCACTTGGTTTTTTCGCGCCATGAAGCAGTTTTTGAAAGACGCGCGGCATGGACAATTCGATATGAGTGCGTTCCAGACCACGCTTGGCTGCAGCGTGAAAAGACTCTGGGAACGAGTCTCGGATATCTACAAAGAGGACATCTGGGCAGCGGTCGAAGATAACGATCGAATCGGTTGTGCTGCGAGCCTGGCGAATGTGTTGTTTGATTTGGAGAAGGAGGATTTCGAAGCGCTGAGTGAGTTTTCGTTAGTGCAGAAGGGAGTTTTCGTGCCAAGCGTCGCGATTCCGTATAAACCGGTCGTAACATTATCCAAATTAACGGAAGAAGACACCTATAAGAAATTGGGCTTCGGGAAAAAACTAGGGAGGAAATTATTCAATAATAAAATCGGGATGAAACTTTTGGGCGAAGATTTTGTAAGACAAAGTTTCCATTTAAACCATTTACCTGGAAGTAGTGGTTATAAGTATAAAGGGGGATACCTCGGTTTCGAGACGATGGCGATTCAAAGTCAATCGCATTACTGGCACGACTATGTCGAAAACAGCAAAGAGGTTTGCCGCACATCCAGTCATCTGTTAGAAAAGCCTCTTCCGCGCAATTATTTGTTGATCACGAAATTTTTGGCCCCGCCGACACCGATCCAGATCTGGAACGACGGGAACCCGAACGAAAAAGTGGCATTATTCGATTTGATCACGCAAGTGGAGGGGAAAAGGCCGATTTGGTGCTACATTCCCGATGGGTGTGGTAGTTGCTCTGGTCTGAAGACTTGTGGTAAAAATACTGGTGGAAATGATGATAATCATGGAGATGAAGATTCGTCCAGTACTTCTTTCATTGAAAAAACACTAACATCGACTAAAGAAAAAGATTATATTCGGACTAAAGACCCAATTTCCTTGCTCCAGCTCTTCCAGCACACGAGGCGAAGTAGAACATCTGCGAAAGAACAAATGTCTAGACAGAAAGAACGAATGAATCCCCTATACGAGTTCTCTCCGCGTGCCGCGAAGGCTCGCGCAAAAATCCAGAAAGACCTGTTGCACATGAAACAACAGGCCCACAACTCTGTACGAAATCATTTCAAACAGCGTACAAATAGTATATGGGAAGCGCTGAAGCACCCCAAAGAGAAAGCCAACGCGATCTGGACGCAGATGCGCAACCCGTCTCTCTGGGGCAAATCCAAACAAGAACAAGAGGAAGAATCTCTAGAAGAAAAAATGTCTCTCTCGGCTCGCGAAAGACGGCAAGAAGAGCTGAACGATCATCTTGCGCACGGCTTGCTTTTGAGGAAAGACGTTTCGCATTCGGAATTCTCGAGCTGTCTAAACGATTACGGACCAAAAGCATATCTGTGGAACCATATCCAGGCAGCCGATGAAAAAGACTCGATGAAACGCGTAAGCATTAAGTTGGTGAAGGGATTCGAAGAGTCGACGAGCTCGATGTTCAGTAGCGGCGGAACGAGCTATTGCTATCCTGGAGTTGGAACTCGTCTACCTTCAGGACAACTTCTTACTGAAGACGCAGGAAAGGCATATACAGCGGTTCTTGGGAAAATCAAAAATATGAAAGACAATGCTGACCAAGAATATGCGGAAACCTATGCTAATTATGAAAGTAATAAAAAACATGTTTTGGAGGTTTTGGAACAAAGGAAGAAGGACATGGATAAGAAACTGCAGGACAGTCTAGTGAAGATCGAAGGTTTCCGAGCCGGGAAAAATTTGAAAAATCTGGTTTCACAATCACTCTCAGCAAGAGAAAAAGTAGACACATCAGATGGAAATATTAAGAAAAGCAATGATGCTCCTCAAGCTAACAAGAAAAACACTGAAGACAACAAGAAGAAACATCGTCATGATCCAAATCTCTATGCGAAGGAGAGTCGAATCCATCACGAGATCCAAACTGGTTGTTTCGATCTCTACAGTCTTGGATTGCTACGACCGATTTTGTTTTCCGTTTCTCCGGAAGAAAAGGAATTGATGAATGAGGAGCAGAAGTCTAGCTCTGATGCTAAGTCGTCGTTCTTTGAGTATGGGACAAGTGATCAGGATCAAGGACGTGATCAGGATCAGGAAAAAGATTCAGGATCTTCAGAAGGCGATGAGACAGCAAATGTTGATCCCCCCGAAGTGCAAGAGAATATTAATTTTTTCGCGAAGGAGGCGGTCCCGATTTTCTCCCGTGTGAGTCAAAAGTATGGGCCAGTGGAGCGCGCGATGTCTTTGCTGCATAAAGTGCGGGAAAAGTTTGAAATTTTGGGGGAGATCATCCGACAGAAGAATTGGTATCGAATAAGCAAAGATCCGACAGCGAGCGTTGGGAGAGTCCCATTCTGCGAAATGAAATGCATTCTGGAAAACGGAGGCAGATGTAAAGGGTATTAAGTGTTATTTCGATTGGAATTTTCTTTTGGGTTCATTTGGTGTGTTATCCGTTATCGATTTTTATGTAAGTCTTTAGTTACGTACGTTTTTCTGACATGATTGTAGAGTGCATCTGCATTTTTGCGGCCTCAATGCATGTCTAGTGCAATATATTCATCCATGAGCCATCTCCTAAATAAATCTTGATCGTGAAAGTTCATTGATTTCCAGAGGACAAAAAATGGCCAAAACAACCCAAATAAACCCACTAAACTACCTCCCGAATAAACAAACTCCACAGGTACGAAACCATCACGCGTAGAGACCGGGAGGTCGACTGTGTGCTCTTCGAGGAGACCCAGCCTGGCGTGATCGAGAAAACCTCCGACGCCGAGATTGCTGCTTCCCGGTGCGGATCCGCGGAGTGCGAATCAGAGGCCAACGAGTACATGCGAAAGGGGATGTTTCATGATGATCCCCTCCGTGCTCCGTACGCATTTCAATCGCTGGGCAGGTGGTCTCCCTGTGCCAAAGAATATGGAAATTGTTTATGTGAGTCTGGAATCGTGCGATTTGGTAGCCTTAGTGAGGGCATGTGGATCGAGAAAGAGTTCCATACTTTACAAGATGAAGTTCTTGACAAAAATGCACAGAAACAAAAATTCTCCTGCACCGTCAGAACCTTCGAAGATGATCCTCTCCCTGGCATCCGAAAAACCTGCGAGTGCTATACCCCTGGGCATGAACGCATGCGATATGAAATTGAACGGAAAGCTGATTTCCATGAGAGTCGTTGCATTATTGCACGACAATGTTTCTTAGTTGTGGATCCGCACGCTGCGACGGCTTATGAGATCAAAGATAGTTCGGTCAAGGATAAAGCGGAAATGCTGAAAAGGGACTTCGCCCACGATCGAGAAGAAGAAGAGGAAGAAATCGAAAGGAAAATTTTCCGGGAATATACGTGGAGAAATGTGCTGCAGTTGGCGGTGATTTTGGTTGGGATGATGGGAATATTCTATTTGTGCATTATCTGTTGTCTGCGGAAAAACAAAAAGTTCCTTAAGAAGGTGCAGGATCGCGTGAGGAGGAGGATTTTTAACAGGAAGAAAAGGAACAAGCGTAATAAAAACAAGCGAAATAATTGGGAGAATTGGGAAAAATATGGCGAAGATTGGAATGGAGAGGATTGGTATGATGCAGAAGAGAAGTGGGACTATGACGCAGAGGATTGGGACGATAATGACGCGGAAAAATTCCAAGCGGGTAAAATAACCTCAAATGACAAAACAGCCAAAAGAACAACCAAAGGAGCTGCAGGCGACACAAGCACGATACTCACAGAACAACATCATTTGAAGATGAGTGCCGATGAGAATTTGTTGAAATATACGACCGAAGATATGGATACAACATTCCGTCCACCCACCATCGATGCGCACCCAAGCTTGCAGCAGATTCCTCGAGGAACTGTGTCGAGAAAGAGCGCAACTATCGAGACCCATATGCAGGATCGTGCTCGGAAAAAAAAGAAGAATAAGGATAGTGGCGTATCCGTCAACAATGATGGTCAGGAGGACTTAGTATCCGTCAACCATGATGATAGACGAAGTGGCATCTCCGTCAAAGATGCTAGACAAGCTGGTGCCGCCATCAGCATTAATAACGTCAACACTGCGACTCTAGAGGTACTAGACGCAACAAGAACAAGAGACTCTTCTGGTGTGAAAAATGTAAATGACACGCCTGTGGCCGCACGAACAAGCAAGCACCTGCATGCTCCGCTAATTTCAACGATCGTTAAAAATGTCAAGAAACGTGGAAGTGGGCGTTCGACGCGAGTTTCTAATCTTCGCGATCAATATGAAGATAGGATCCAACGATCCGTATCACCTGTAATTTCGAGATCGGTATCACCTGCGAGAAGCGAGGTAAGTCAGACCTCGCGATTGACGAGAATTACTGGTGAAGTAACAAGTCCCCGGAGGACAGCGAGTCCTGCAGGAGAGCCACTTCTCAGTCCGAGTCCATTGGTTGAGAGGCACAGTGGTCTCCGACTGAGTGGAGAACAACATGCGTCTAAAAATCACCATGAGGGAGCAACACATTACGTGCCTCATGAGATGGACCGTCAGAATCGACAGCAGGGAAATGTCCTGACATTGTATCCGTTGCCACCAAATCATGATCGGCGGAGTGCTGGCAGTTCTCAGCGGTGATTCATGAGAAAAGCTCTCACACATGGATCTGATTCACAAGAACATGTCCATTTGAGTCTCAGATGATTCAGATTCTCTGCAGCAAGAGAAGGTGCTAGTTTTATCACAGCTCAGAGAAAATGAAGAGCACAAGACTCTCCTCTGACTTTGACTTTGTTCTCCTGTTCGACATTACTTTTAGTATAACAGATTGAACATCGCTGCAAAGTTTTGTTTTCCACCTGCATCTCTTCGTAATCTATTTTCTTTTCGGGAGAATGAAAAAAAGTCATCGTGATCGTTTAAGAATAAATAAAATGTTTTTTTTATTTTTGCCGACCGTCATATATAGAAAACTGCAGAAAAACATTTTCAAATTGCATGTTTTTTGAAGAACACAAAAGTAATTGAAGAAATTTCTTTCATTTCGCTCATCGGTTGTCCACATCTCATTTTTTTCCAGTTCGAAAAAGTCTGCAAGCAACCCAGTTGCCACATCTGCTAAACAAAAATATTATTTTTTCCTTTTCTCGCACATTAGTCGTCGCAAACAAGTGATTTTTGCTGCAAACCGAGTGTGTGACAGTGAGCTCGCATCGGCACTCAGTGAAGACAGGATTCAGCAGAGAAATATAGGTTCCATTCCATTTTGATTTCTTCCTGCATTGAACTTTTTTTCCTACAATTGATTCTAATGAACAATATTTTCTTCAGGTGGTGGGCGCTATCAGGTAAGGATAACAGTAAGGCTGATTTCTTCTTTGACGTTGTTCTTGGATGGACATATTTAGCTTTCTCATCGGTGTATCCTCGAAATCGTGTGTGACGGAATCTCTGGAAGTTCGTATCCTCCATTGATATCCTCTTTTTTCTTCGTGATTGTGTGCGTTGTGATATATCTCTTCTCTCTTGTGATATGAATTTGTCATCTTGTGATTGTGCCACGGGCGTGTGCCATCCCGCATGATGAACCTGCGCGATTCATTGCGATATGACAACAGATGTTGTCCCTCGAAGCATGTTCTTGACGGGGTTGCATTTGCAATCGTCGCACGAAGACGGACGAGGCAGAGCGTCGTTCTTCTCTTCAAGGACATTACTCGTCGTGCTGTGCAGGAGTGTTCCACACTGTATCACAATTCAATTCACCAAATGCCACTTGTGACTTGTGAAGTTCACATCCAATTAGACGAGTCATTGAATCGCGTCATCGGATGTGGATTGATCAATCATGGCGCAGTCGATTCTGTGTATGTTGTGATCCGATCACAAATGTCACATGATCATTCGAACAGATCGATCGCGCATTGTTTCCGCGCGTTGCATTAGGAAGCGAGTGCCCACTAGGTTGTAGTATTAGAACCGACAACTCTCCTGGTCGATCAATCAGTTTACTCGTGGTAAGCGTGGTGGCAGGAGCTGTGCCAAAGGAGGTGGTCATGGATGCACGTTGCAGAAGCTCTTTGTCTTTGTCGAAAAGAAGTAGCGCAAGCCAGCCAAGAGATCTGTCGTTGCGGTTCCACTCAACAGAGGGGAAGCTATGCATTCCAACACGGGTCTTGTACGATTCGTTTTCTGTTGTTCAGATAACCAAACAGCAGATGGTACGAGGATCACGCAGCCGTAGCTCCAGCTGTATTCCGACAATCTCCCTCTGAACAGATGCTATTTCCACAATATGATATGCAAACGTAACATTATGGTGCTGAGCCTGCGTAACTATTGAAATTCATCCCCTTCTCGACAAATGAAGATTTGCATCCTGCATTTGAAGTTTTGATGTTATTTTGGGTTCCCGCTCTTGCGAACATTTTTTGCCCCTCTCATTGTCACAACATAGACATTGCCCACATTGAATATTCATTTTGTTTATTTTTCCTCAAAAAGAAAACCTGAAAAAAAATCGATGCAGAGCAAGCATCGAAACATTCTTCCCAATCTTCTTTTGTCCATGAGTTTTTTTTGAAATCGAATTTTCATTTTGTTTTTGGAAGTTCTGTTCAGAAAAAACACCAACTCGACAAAATTTGTCAACCAAATCCGCCAGGCAGTAAACCGAGTTCTTTAGGCCAGGTTTCAGACCTAAATACTTCAGTATTTCGACTAAGTAATATTAACGATTAGCAACAATTTACGTAATTTCTTAAATAACCACTAACCAAGAGTACGGGTAATAATTCTGAATATTATTTCTTGCTAATCACTAAACTTTCAATTTTCTAAACTAAGACTACACAGCAACTAAAATTTCTAGATCGATTCTAGCAACCACTTAACAACATGTCGCAGAATCCAAATCGTGATCTTGTCGTCATGAACGACGCGAACGCAGAAGCTTTCCCCGACCGCGCCCAACACCAGGACATGGTCTTCATCGGGGACCAAGAGGGTCAACAACAAGATTTCAACCCCAACCAGGACATGGTTCTGCTGAATTCTCCTCAGAAACAATCGAAAAAGGACAAAGCCTCGCGCGATTTGGAAGTCTACCGAGCACCGGTCGAGTCTTCGGACGACGAATCTGTCCATCACGTGACCATCATCGACAAGCGATCGAAAAAAAAGGAATCAGAAGACAGCTCTTGCTGCGCAATCATGGCTTGTCTTTTGTGTCTGCTCGCATTGATCATCCTCGCTATTGTGCTTTTTTGTTGTTGCCGCGATCCGGAAACCGGAGCGATCTGCGGAATGTTCGGGAAGGAAAAAGAGGTGCAGAAAGTGGAACAACCAAAGGCGGTCGTTGCTATGGATCAAAAACCAAAGCAGCAGCCAGTTCCTGAGCCTGAAGAAGAACCTAAGAACGATCCGGCCGTGTTGGATGGCGAGGGAGAGTACGATTATGAACGTCTCGACATGCATCTGATGGACAAAAGAGGCTACTACACGCTCGTGGTCAATGCGGGAGCGCAGGTGGATATTTATGATAATTTGGATGAGTGATAACTTGGATGATTGATTTGGATTTGAATGAAAATAAGAGTTTCTCAGCTTTGTAGGAATTGAAATTTTGAGATGATATTTAGATATCGTTTGATGTTTGAATGCTATTGATCTGAGCTGTTTGATTGAATGCTTTATTACTCTTACTGACAGGTCCGCGACGCCTTGAAGGCATCTGGAAGCTACCTCAACCAGAACAATGGCGAGTACGATGCTGCAGGACTGGTATTCATTAGATTATTACATAGGAGCGTTTTTGGGGTGTTCATCGGATATAATTTGACATGGACACTATGTTGTGTAGGTCGTAGCAGAAAATCAAGAAATCCTGTCAACATGTTAATATTATTAACATGCAGATTTTAAAGTCAAGCGTAAATAAAATTTATCCAAATCACTTATCAATTTGATTTGAATTTCTACAGACCCTGAACCAGCTCCTCTGGGACACTAAATCCAAATTTTCTCCAAAAATTTCTACAGACATTGAACCAGCTCTGGGACACGAAGGCTGCTGACGTGATGAGCGAAGACCCCAAAAAGCCTCTGTCTAAGACCACCAAGAAGCCGCTCACCAACTTGCAAAAAGCGACCATCTTCGCCCACAAACTGCACTTGTTGAAGATGAAATCTCCTGCAGTCAACACTGAAGATGAAGAGGGTCAGGGTGAAGAGGAAAAGAAAGAGGAGGAAGTAGATGGCTTCAGGCCTTACGAAAATGAGGGTCAGTACATGGCCAGAATCGAAAAAGCAGATTCAGACAGACATGCGATGATTGTATTACAGTTAGACATTATGAATGTAATTCCTGTTGTGTGCGAAATAGATGCATTTGAACACAGTGAACTCTACTGGCAGGTAAATCATCAAATTAGCATTGGCACTCACTTGAATATTTTTCCCAGCTGTAAACTATAGTATAGATCCAAAACTTCTTAAATCCCATACTATTCTAAATCCAAAAAGTAAAACCGTATACTACATACTTCAAAAACATCTATACCTCACAAAATAAAACATCTTCACTCTCAGGCCATCCAAAACTTGATTGCTGAGTTGACTAGCAAAGGAGTCTCCGTCGAGTCCATCACGAAGCAGTTCGGGGAATACAATGTCAGATTGAATGACGATCAGAGACAGAAGTGGGATGAGTTCCTGCAGGATAAGGCTCCTCTCTCTTTTGATGAGAACACGCCTCACGACAAGCAACTCGTGGTTTACACCATGATGAAGGAAAAGGAAGTGGATATTGAGGTATATTTGTTTACAAGTTGTGACTTCTTATAAAGCCATTTCTTTGCCTTTTTTAGGTCTATGAAAAGCAAATACTCTCTTTGATGTCTCTCTGCTGCTGTGAAGTAGAGGACGAAGCTTATAATATACCAAGTAGAGGCCATAACTACTTCTGCTAAATGACTTAAAATCTAATCATCCAAAAAAAAAATCTTCCAGTACCAAAAGAAGAACTTGGTAGACATGCTTACGGAACTTGCGACGGAACTCTCACAAGAGAGGGACGCGGGACAACTGCCAGAGGAGCAGGCAGAGGCCGTGAATGAAGCTCTCGAAAAAATCGAAGTTGCAAAGGTACTTTACCTGATATAACATAGTGCCATGTAAAAGAAAAGAAGTTCACAGTTGCAATTTTTATGAAACTCATTGTCTGTCTCGCTCACATCTTATAATTCTCTATAGACAATGAAACTACATACTCTCAAATACATTTACTAACAAACACAATAAACCACTCTACTCTTCAGGCTGCCGTCGAAAGACTCATTTTCACTCCTGAAGATCCCTCCACCGGATTTAGCCAGGAAGAACTCGAAGATTGGAAGCCTGAGCATAACCGTGTCACTGATTATGCTTATCTCAGCATCCTTTGCACCTCTCTCCTTCTTATCGCTCTTGCCGCGGGTGCCGCCTACTACTTCTGCCTCACAGCCGCTTGCCACGACAAGATGTATCACACTGACGGCAGTCTCAACAAGGACAGCATCTACGCATGCGAAACTCCATTGTTCGGCTGCTGCTTCGCTTGGTGCGTCTATTGCGGTGTTGAGTCCTCTGGTCTCACTGGCAAACACGCTAACACCAATACTCCGAAATGGCAACGATTCAAGTACCATCACTGCGTCTGGCTCCCATGCCTCGCAGGCGAAACCACCCAACAATGCCTCACGCCAAATGCCGAAAACGAGGATGGCACTTCCAAAAAGCCGAACGCAAGAGCAGTCAAAGCGTGCGAGTGCTGCCGTGACTTTTCAGTTCTTTGTAAGTTAGTCCTGCTCATCGCGATCGCAATCGCACTCGGTGGGTTCATTTGGGATTTGATCGGAACCACGACAACCACCGTCATCAAGACCGACCCTGCAAACAACGTCAAAGTCGATGACGACGGAAACCAACTCACATACCCGCCTTCCGCGAACCTGTGGAACTCTGCAGAGATGATGAAGAACACTGGGTTCCTAGGAATTCCACAGCAGAACGACCACACCGTCGGAGAGCGCATGCACGATCAAATGCACAACATCAGTAATCAGGACCCAAAAGGGTATAAGGCGAGTGGATGGGGAGATCAATGGAACAAATTCTGGGGGAAGTAAGTCTTTAGACAGGAAAAACACCTGTTGGTTTTTTCGAAGACTCCCAGATAAGCAAGCCTATAGACTGAGCTGATTTATCGATTTCGATCTATATCCAGAACATGTGTGTCTACTATATCGATCACTACACCAGCATCGCGAGTCGAAATTGTTTATGTGTCTGAACACCAATATAGAAAATTGAGAGTGGCAAGAGATAGATTATATTCCCAGCACCGGACCAAGTGACCACAGACAGAAGCGAGCTTTCGTCCACTAAGGTACTAGAACTATGCGTGTCTTAATAATGAAGGTACGTTAATAATGAAGGTATGCAGCAAGAATTTTTTACATCGTTAGACTCAGAAGAACTCAATATTGTAAAGATCCACATTTATATTAACTCAATTGTTTCTAAATGCGTCATAAGCTCTAATGCGTGAGCTCTCTGCTCTTTATACAAAGTTTGCTACAACAGTCAACACGTATCGCAACTTCAATGAATATACGAATTATGAGTACATGTCTAGTATTGGAGTACGATGGAGAAATTCAATTTGGTAAATATATCCGATCCATTGGCACCACTGTTGAAGGTACGAAAAGTGGAGAAGATCTATATAGAGATGTTGATCGAGTTTACCTTAATAGATTCTTACATCGTATGATAACTAATTCTAACGTATGTCTACAGCAATCGAATCTTTCTCAAGAGATTTTAATACAACGAACAAATTGTCGGACAAGCTGCGCGTAGTATTTAACAAGTGGTAGTAACTAGAAATATCATTAATGTATAAAGCAATTATATATGCAATATCAGTGAGGAAGTGAATTTTAATGAGGCTAGTTGTCTAAGAACGCAATGGATACAGAGTGGTTAATTTCAAGAACACAATTATGAAGGATTTTTACAACGCACTAAGACCAATAGAACTAAGAACTAAGACCAACGGACCAAACAAGGAAGACGAGCGCTCATCTATGTAGTGGCATTTACTGCAGCAGTAGCGAGTCGACAATTGTCAAATGCGTTGATTACAAGACAGGGGGCGTATAGAATCGTGGACCACTGAGCGAAACTACGAACCATTATGATAAGATACAGAGAAGTCTCCATTGGGGGTGCGCAAGCACGTAAAGGGACCTGTAAGTATCATGCCCGTATCATGCTCACTATCAAGTCCATGATCTCTTTATCGAACACGAGAGGACCCCTCGTCATGTAATCGCTCAACTGTCTTCATGAGCTCTCGACGAATTGACTGCAGTCATGTCTGAGAGTCGTGTGACAGATGAAATTCGATAGCCAACTACGAGCACGAACTCTGATGACTAATGAAAAACTCGACTATAATGTCTGAACTCTAGTTATTTCGATATGCCTGCGAATCAATTCTCTCTCCGATCAGGAGACCAAGAACGATGTCTTCCCGTGTCTATTTTCAACAAAACCTCCTCGCCGGTTGGTATGGTTGTCTAAGAAATGTCTGAGGAGGAGCCACTATTTGAGTCGAGCGAAGATTTGAGAGAGTTTGTTTTTGTTCGATTTCAGTGCTGTTACAGCACTAAGAAGACGAGAGTGCGAGCGAAGAGTTTCTTGCAGTCGACGAGACGAAAAGGTCTATTCTTCCAGTAGAGTTGTGTATCTTCATCCTATGGACAAGGACAACGCCGCGCATAATTAATGTGCAATCACACTGACAGCCAATAAAAGCAAAGAATTGGATTGCCTGAGAGTATTATTTAAGAGCCTGTCTAGTGTCTACTACGCATCGCTCGGACAAGAGCATGTTTTTGTTTGATATTATGGCTTGTTTTTGTTGTGATTTGATTTGCTGCGTCCACTCATACACATCCTTATTTCCATCCCAATACCAGGAGACGGAGAGAGTTGTGCACCCCTTTTTTGTCTTTTATCTCTCCAGAAGTGGGTTGTTTATTTGCAGTCCTTCCTTCCTTCCAAGAAGCAGAAGGGAGTACTACATGAGCTCTGGTTGTGAGATTGAATTGGTTGAAAGGTCCTCGTTCGATAGCATGCAAATCGAACAAAAAAGTTTCCTAATGACCTGATGCTGATCATTGCCAAAAGTGAGAGTAAGTATGTAATGGATCGGCAGGCAATGAATTAATATGTTGTACCTGAAGTAGTGTTTCTATCTTAAGATTTTGGATGACGAGGACCATGTAGTTGACGTGATACACAAGATGAAGATTGTAGTATTGACACGTCTCTCTTTTTGGCTGTGACGAGTTTCAGATTTAGTTCGGGATGTTGATGACTGATATTTTGAAAATATATTTTACCGAAATTTATTCCTCCAGTAGTCGGAGTCATGTGATTTGTTCCGACAGGATGTAGTGTATGCACTAAAGCAGTATGTGCGAGATCGGGCGATTCAAGAACTCTATTGATAATTTTCCCGCCCTTCTCATTTAAGTGACAACACAACAGGAGCACTATTTTTCATATTGAACTCTAGATCTAGCTGCAAAACCATGTCGGATGATTTCGAAGGGAAAGTTTCGAAGTTCACGGCAGTGTTGAGCAATCCAATCAGTTTGGACGAGTATGCGAGGTTGTACGAATATTTGGAAGAGATCTTCTACGATGATCATGACCAGAACATTAACGTCAATGATCATACGTCATCGTCATCCCTCTCGCAGGAGATGAACAGTAATTATCTCGCGGAAAAGGTTTGCATCGTTCTCAAGGAAGTCGGAGTGCCAAAGGAAGAACGAGACGTATGGGAAGGTGTTGTACGGGAAAACCTGGTGCCGGCAATCTGGAGATTGAAAGGCACGTCAACGATTCAAAACTACGCAGCTGTGCTGAAGAAAGGTTTAAGATAGTTTACGTCTACCTAGGTGTGATATGCGAGAGTGTTTGTTTTTGGAAGATTATAAGACTCGGCTTCAGGATAATTGTGTTTCAGAGTGTCATCCTGTCCAAAAAATCATCTCAAAATTATGTAATTATCCTATTTTTCACAGACTCCGATTTCGTTCTCTTCTTGCTCCTCGTGCTAAAATTACATGCCCTCGATCCCTCGAATCTCAGACCATTGGTTTTTGAAAGATTTTCCGCTTTCTCTGGAGACCATGATGAGGACCAATTATATAATGAAAAATGTCCTCCAAATTCTGTCTCATCTTCTACGACAACAGCCTCGTCCTTCTTTTCCGTTTCGTCCTCCCCGTGCTCCTCCAGTATTCAAAATCATGATCTTTACGAAGATCTCAAGAAGCACTCTCAGAAGAAGAGCAAGAGGACGATGACATCTTCTCGTAGGAAGCGGGCCGCGCAGTGGCTCCAGCTGCGCGAAGAGGAAGAGATATGGAATCAGATTTTAGTATTGAGAGACAATAACTCGACGATGAACCAAGTGGTGGTAGAAGGAAAGTCCTCTCTGCATCTTCCGGAACGACCTTCTTTGGGTGCCGCTTGCTCATCTCGACAACAGCAGGAAGACCAGAATCTTCCAAAAGAGATGATATCAGCACTATCGGACAACGATACTAACCTCCAAGGGAGTCCCATCATCAAAAGATCATCCTATGGAGGTTTTTCTTCTGATCTGAACTCGCTGATGGCGAAGCAAGACGAGCAGCATTCATTACTCGTGGCGAGAGGACGGCTTCATAGTTGGCCCAGAATGGGAAAACATAATTTGTCCAACCTGTCCACGCTGATGGAGGAGGAGAAAATATTAACGGTGGAAGAAAACTTAGAAAAGGAGGAAGTAAAAATAGTCAAGAAAGTAGACGAAGTTGTGCCTGCCAGAGAAGCGAATCTATTCCTGTGTTGGGACACGAGTAACGTGAGTACAGCATGTGCTATAACTGAAAGAGCGGTGCACCACCACGAAGAGGAGGACGATTTTGCCTTGATCGAGGATAATTATCAGCCGAAAAATGCAAAAACGATGCATGAAGATATGTTCTCTTCGAGTTTTAGCTCATCGTCTAGTAGTGCAGATGGGGCAAGCAGTTCTTCGACGAAACATCATCATAAAAGAAACGATCCCCCCTGTGTTCCGGACACGTATCCCTACAGAAGAGCAGAAAAGACATCACAACATGATCCTGGAAACAGCCAGATAAATGAGTTTCTCTTCGACAAGATGCAGACCGATGTCTTCTCTTCGACAAGATGCTGCTTCGATAATTGCGCCGCTTCCACATCGATGGCTTCCACAACAAATAATACAAATGTCTCGACTTCATCCTCCAGGATGAGTGTACCGTGCATGTCAGACTATCTGTTGGGAAGAACAGGGCGTTCGCTCTCGGAACAGCTACACGGAGGTCTGAGACCAAACAAGGAGTCCTCTACCATGCGCCGGAGCAGGACACACACGGCTCTCTTCGATAAAAATGGTGCAGGTGAAACTCTGTGAGTCTCATAGTTAGTCTCAAAATGGCTAGTAAACTGAGAAGCATGTGATGCAATCTATCAATTACGAAATATATGCCCTAATATGCAGAAGGAAATAAAACCGAATCCCTTGTTCACATTTTTCATTTCCCGATAGTAGTGAGTGGGCGTCAAAGACGATTATTAATGATCGATGCGTGACGCATAGTCACACATTTGAGCGTTAATATATCGCTCTGTATTGTTTTTTCAAAATTCCTTTTAATTGTACCCTTACTTGCATTAAATGCATGATTGATTCTGTACTTGATGCGGTTGCGGTATTTTCAAATCGTTTGAAGTTTAAGAGTGGTAAGAGTGTGAGTGCAGGTCCTGGTGCGCAGCTGATCACATCAATATTGAGTATGACTGTTATTTGGAAAATTGGCTCTAGTACGGATGGTAGTGAAATCGTTGGCCTTTAGTATTTTTGTTAGCTTACATGATTTAGGATTTAGTGATGTCTATGTGATTACAGGCAGCCCTTGGGGCGAAAAACAAGGAAAAGGAATCGAGGGGTGGAAATAAGAAAATTTTCTCCTGACACAGTCCCTCTTCCTGTGATTTTTTCTTGATGCGAATATTTTTCTTAGATTTAAAGCAGGATTTTCAAATTTGATGGAATTCCCATAGGGATTATTGCACGAAGTAGAGTCAATAATCGAACCTGGGACATTAACATCAGCAGTACGTAGGTGTGTTGTTTTAGGCGATGTTTTTGTAGTTGTGCACTTTGGGTTGTCAATTTTTTCAGATCGTTTCAAAGTCAGCATAGTCTATAATATGTCTGGACGTTCTTATTGATCGATGTGAAATAGTGCTTAAGAGTTAAGATCATGATGGGTTCTACACAGTGACAAGTGCTCTAGCATTTCCATTTTTTCTCGGTTCTTGAACTATTGCAATTGCGTTTGATAAGTTCCAAAAAAACAGGTTTCACCCGTAGGAGTAGGACTAGTAGGACGAGAAGGAGGAGGTACTCAAGATAGTGCAGAGATCATGTTCTAAGACACCAGTTACGTGCGATTGATTGCCGCACACATGTTGTCAGACAAATGCAAAAGATTGCTGCTCAATAAGATGTAAGGACTAAGGAGCATTTGATGTTCGGCTGAAAAAATGAAGAATTTTCGAAATTAAAATTTACCGATTCTTTCGTGCCGAAATGAAACAAGTTCATCTGCATCTGGATTAAATTTGCAAGTAGCAAGTATTGCCTGCAGCAGCCCGCCTTCAAATTTTCAAATTTTTTTTTCATAAGTATCTGGCGACTGGCTCGTATG
>JACKZZ010003995.1_pt1 | contig 19050 bp, 16 predicted proteins | sample 8027871 | NCBI WGS metagenome assembly JACKZZ01 (sample SAMN15724774, study PRJNA655200) | protist metagenome | isolation source: fluorescence activated cell sorting (FACS) single amplified genomes of... | place: USA: West Boothbay Harbor, Gulf of Maine | collected 2000-07-19
AAAAAAAATTCAGGACACCTATGAATGTAAATTCATAGGCGCTGCTTGTGAGGTTTCTTTAAAACTAGAGCAAGAATACCTAAGTGTTCTTCAAAAGAATGAAGATAAAAAGTGTATTTAAAAGCTTCCGCTTAAAACCAATATCAAAAAACTTTAGCTTCTAGCATCTCTAGCAAAAAAACTAGTGTAATTGCCTTTGATTCTTTCTTCTTTTATAAAGTTGTTTAGTGACCATAAATATGCTATAGAGAATGGGATTATAATTATGTATAGGCCTATAAAACCCTGTGTATCTACTATAAATTCTACCCCAAATGAGGAAATGGTGTACATTACTGCACTAGCTAAGGCAAAAGTGATGCTCACAGCGCGGAATCTTTTAAAGATAGGGAAATATTTAAATATTACAGGTTCCGCAGGAACAGTGTTAGGGCATAAACACATGCTGATTAATTGGAATATAAAAATCATTTTAGGGCTCGGGAACATCTGCACTAAAGGTATAGCTAACAATAGAGCAGGTATGTACAATGCACTTAAAAATCTTAATATTTTTAAAGGATTAAATTTATAAGAGCAATATATAAATACAAATGCTATCCCAAAATCTATTACAGTAACAATAAGGTTTTGAGACAGAATTTCAGAAAAGTTATAACCTAGTTTCCTCATCATTACTGGCATATATGCAAAAGATAAGTATAAGGCTAGGGGATATAGGCATTCCATGAAAAAATAAGAAAATAATAGTTTTTTATTAAGAGGTCTATCTATAGCTTGCCCCTTTGGGAGTCTTCTATTGGCATCGGCAAATTCAACGGATTCTCTTAATCTTGTTCTAAAAATTAAGCCAACAAATGCAATCAGTGAGCCTGCTAAAAATATATATCTCCAATTTTCAGTAATACCTAGAGTAATCTTACTGATTAATAAAGCGAGACCGCCTCCCATCATAGCTCCTAAAGTTATTATAACTGTAGCAGGGTAAACGTGGGGCTTTGGTATAGACTCCGTCACATACAAAGTTGCACCAATAACTTCACCTAAGGATGACATACCCTGTAAGGCCCTTAAAACTAGCATGCCCACAGAAGCCCATATCCCTATTTTTGAATATTCCGGTAAGAGAAACATGCCTAAACATGAGGCCCCCATAAAAAAGGTAGTTAGAAAAATGGTATTTTTTCTCCCTATTTTATCCCCAATCCAGCCAAACAAAAGCCCGCCTAGGGGTCTTATAGCAAAAGTAGAACAAAAGGCAAATGCTGCAAGTAAAGATGCTGTTTTAGGATCTGTAGGTGGAAAAAAAAGGCCATTTAAAAGAACGGCCATATGTATATATAGTTTTAGATCAAAGTACTCTAGTAATGTTCCAGTAGCTAATATAGCAACAGATTCTTTGTGTTCAGTGGTTAGTTTTCCTTTCTCCATTTTCAAGCCCTAATTAAATATATACTCTATACTTATAATCTGGCCTTTATAAAAGTTAAAATCAAGTAGTTTTTTATAAAAGTTATTGAGAACCTTAAATTAAAGCTTATAGTAGAAAAGTTAATTTACATTAATAAAGTGTGGATAAAAAATATTCCCATATATTTCTTGAATTGGGCTAAAGTTAATCGTTTAATTTCCCTAGTGTAGTTCATCTGAGAAAAAATTACCCCGACAGTATCTTAGACTAATATTATTCTCCCTTCATTGTGAAGAAGGCAGATTCTGTATTCTTAATACTGTCGACAGCAGGTTGATTAAAAGGATTAATATTGTTGTTTGCCGCCACCAGTATGGTAGTTATCATCCATTTTAAACAAAATTCCACCACCACTTTTTCATTAATATTGGGATATTCAATATACTGAGAGGGACTCTGTTTCTTAAGAGTTAAAAAAGTATTATAAGATGCATTGTAAGACATTGCAGATAGTTCTTGAGAGATAGTATTAGTGGTTTTTGCGGCGTTAACTACATTTAATATTTGGAATATTTTATCTTTAGGACCTTGGCAAAACAATTGCAACTGGCTATGTTGATCAATTAAACCATTGCTTACTATAGGTGTAATTCCGAAGTTAGATTTACCAAGAGATTCTGCTATCAATTGTTTCCACCATGAGCACAACCCAGAGAATTGGCTGTTATAATACATCAAGATGAAGATGTTTCTGCCTGTGTGGCTTAGGTTTTCTGCTTGAGATATGATTTCTTCTGGATTATCGGTAATACGTTTTAAATAGTTATGAGCAGAAGTGACTATGCTAATAATGTCTACTCCCACTAAAGCGCTAGGTAATAAGGCTGCAATAGAGATAGGAGCAAATCTACCGCTAATAAATTCAGGGTACAATATTTGCTTTAGATTATATTGGCATGATATTTGCCTTAGCTGATTAGCACCATTAGGGCATATAACATATATGTTATTACTAAACTTTGGAGCCAGGTTCTTTGTTATGATATTTGTTTCATAAGTATTACCTGATTTACTGATTATGAGAATTAAAGTTTTAGTATTAATTTTAGCTGTAATTTCCTCCACAACATGAGGATCTATAGTACTTAGAAAATCTACAGGGTATGTGTACTTATTAATGGAGGATAGCAATGCCTCTATATTAGATGTAGCCGCTCCCATACCTACGACTACAATATTATCAAAACTTTTTTCCCTTATATAATCAAGCTGTTGATGGATGTATCCCACTTGTTTCTCTGTAGGTAAAAGGCTGTCAAAAGTAAAGTTTTTTTGAATTTTTTCCCATGTAGTTTGTAAGGTCATTATTTAACTAGCAATTTTATTAAAAGGTTGTAGTGCTATATCTCGGTCACTTAGTATGGCTTTTTCCATATTAGGCCAAATGATATTTAGATCTGCATCATTCCATTTTACACCAAATTCCGTTTGTTGGTTATAATAATCTGTAGTGTGGTACATAACATCTGCTGTATCACTTATCACTTGGAAGCCATGTAAAAAACCATCAGGTATCCATAAGGTTAAATTATTATCATCTGATATCTCAAATCCTTGCCATTTGCCAAAAGTTTCAGACCCTGGTCTAATATCAACGACTACATCATATATGCATCCATTTACCGCAGATACTATTTTCCCTTGACCAGGCTGGCTATGTAAACCCCTAACTGTGTGCTGGATAGATTTCGATTGGTTTGTTTGAGCAATAGTGCATTCTAATCCCAGATTAGAAAGCTTCTTATGATTTGTTTGTTCAAGAAAATATCCTCGAGCATCTCTAAAAACATTGGGTTTAATTATAAATAAGCCCTTAATTTCAGTAGTTAATTTTTCCATAAATGGTTTTGCCTATTAGTAGTTTAGTATTTTTATGGTACTTAAATGAATAAAATCACCCATATTGAATAGTAACTAGTGAGTTCTTGGTTTTATGGTAATTAAATATCAATCCCATTGTATTACACAGTTTATAGTCCCACAAGATATTTCAAAATTAAGCGTAGCAATGTAAAATAACGCTTAAGAGCAGATACATACTATAGTATTAGGATGGATACATGCTCAACTAAGTTGTGACTTGCACTTAATTGATAATTTACTATTGGCGAATCTCTTCATCAATTCTCATAATAATATTCACCAGTATTCATGATACAATATAATCAATTATGTTATTTTCGAGAATTAGTTCTTGTGTTAGATATTTAAAAAACCTAACATTATATACTGTATAAGCATTAATTATAAACTATCAGGCAAGCTAGGGATGAGTAATTCTTTTTTTAATCACACTGGATTTATATCTGCTGGAAACATGGCATTTATTGAGGGTTTATATAAACAATATAAACAGGATCGTACAACTGTTGACGCAAGTTGGTATAGTTTTTTTCAGATTTTAGATGATAATCAGGGAGTCATAAGCCATGATTTTTCATTAATGGCACAAATGCTAATTGAGGCATATCGTAGCAAAGGCTATAGAGCGGCAAATCTTGATCCACTAAATTTACGCGTATTACAGTCTAAAAAACGTTTAGGACTAAGATTAGAAGATTTTGGCTTTACAGATGATAAGTCTATTAATTTACATAAACCTTTTTTAGGTAATACTACATATAAAGCAGGTAGTCTTCGGGAATGTTTAGAGCAAATATATTGCGATAGTATATCTGTGGAATTTGAACATGTTGATGATGAGAAGGAAAAAAACTGGTTATACAATAACTATGAAGAAGTAGTTACCACATTTAACTGTGAGGATCAAGAAAAAGCTTTAGAAAGAATCTTAGGAGTTGAAGAATTTGAACAATTTATTCATCGTAGATTCCCAGGTGCTAAAAGATTTTCTAGTAATGGCTCAGAAACAAGCGTTGTTGGATTGCAACATCTTATAGAGATAGCCTTTTCTCATGGGATAGAGCAAGTTATTGTGGGCATGGCTCACAGAGCAAGGCTTGCAGTTCTAACAGAAGTGTTTAAAAAAAGTTACCATTCAATACTAAAGGAATTTGCGAATAAAAATGCAGCCATGCCGGATAGTTATGTTTCAGGAGATGTTAAGTATCATGTGGGATATAGATCCGAATACAGGGATGATGTCAATAATAAAGTATATTTAGAATTGCTAGCTAATCCCTCACACTTAGAATCTGTTAACTCTGTACTTGCTGGAACAGTAAGAGCAAGGCAAGATAAAACCCAGAACAAACAAAGTGTGCTGGGAGTTTTGCTTCACGGGGACACTGCTTTCTCCGGTCAGGGAGTTGTAACAGAGGCTCTTATGATGTCTAAATTAACCCCTTATGACGTAGGTGGGGTAATCCATATCATTATAGATAATCAATTAGGATTCACGGCCACCCCTTGTGAAACAAGATATTGTGGGTATGCCACTGAGGTAGCAAAAATCATAGGTGCACCAATAATACATGTGAATGGAGATAACCTAGAAAAAGTAATGGCTGCAATTGAGTTCTCACATAAATACAGACAAGAATTTTCAAAAGACGTAATTATCAATATAATTTGTTACCGCAAGTATGGTCATAATGAGGGAGATGAGCCAAATTACACTCAACCTAAAATGTATCAGGCAATAAAAAGTAAAATCTCCCCAGCAAATATATATAATAAATACTTAATAGAAAAAGGTTTAATAGCTACTGAGGCATTTTCTAAGATAAAGAAAAAAGCACAGAATACTTTAGAGCAAGCATTTTTAGATATAGATAAGGATATTTCATATCCGATGCTAGATAATGCTCTTTGGAAAAATTATTTTAGTTACCATGATAAAGAAGCTGCTCAACAGGTAAAAACGGGAGTTAACATTGATGAATTGCTAAAGATGGGCTTGAAGTTGTGTGAAGTTCCAAAGGATTTTAGTCTGCATAGTAAGTTATTTAAGATTTTTGAGCATAGGAAACAAGAATTACAGAAAGGTAAGATAGATTGGGCTACAGCGGAACAACTTGCCATGGCCAGTTTATTGTTAGAAGGATCTAATATAAGATTAACTGGGCAAGATTCTCAAAGAGGTACTTTTTCTCATAGACATTCTGTGTTGCATGATCAAGAAAATGGGAAATTATATATTCCATTAAATCATATCACGAAAACACAAGGTCAATATTACGCAGCTAATAGTAATCTCTCGGAATATGCCGTTTTAGGTTTTGAATATGGGCATTCCTTAGTTGATCCTAAGAATTTGACAATGTGGGAAGCACAATTCGGCGATTTTGCTAATGGAGCCCAAATAATGTTTGATCAGTTCATCAGCTCAGCCGAAAGCAAATGGAAACAAAAAAGTGGATTAGTAGTGCTACTACCTCATGGGTATGAAGGGCAAGGCCCCGAGCATAGTTCCGCAAGGCTAGAAAGGTTTCTTCAGCTGGCTGCTCAGAACAATATGCAGATTGCTAACCCCACTACTCCGGCCTCTTATTTCCACTTGTTGAGAAGGCAGATCGTGGCAAATTATAGATTACCTCTTATTATAATGACTCCAAAGTCTTTATTAAGACATAAATTGGTGATTTCTGATATTCGTGACTTTGCTCCAGAAAAAGAATTCTCTAGCGTGATAGATGATAACAGTGTTGTAAAAAATGATATAAAATCTTTGGTAATATGCAGTGGTAAGGTATATTATGATCTACTAGAGGAGCGTAATAGTAAAGGTAAGTATAATATAGCCCTTGCAAGAATTGAGGAATATTACCCTTGGCCAGAAAAAAAGTTGCTGGCTCTCATCAAGAGTTACAATAATATATCAAAGATAGTATGGTGCCAAGAAGAACCTAAGAATATGGGTGCATGGAGCTTTGTATATCAAAGGCTAACGGAGCTTCTTAACAGTAATAAAATAAAATTACTGTTACTGTATGTAGGCAGAGATGAATCAGCATCTCCAGCAACTGGCTATTCTACTGTGCATATTATGCAGCAAGAGCAAATTGTTAAAGAAGCGTTGGAAATTTAAATATAATAAGGATTTATTTTATGGTTAATATTATTATCCCATCTTTGGGTGAATCTATTACCGAAGCTACAATTGCCAAGTGGTATAAAAACCAAGGAGATGCAGTTGTTATGGATGAAATAATACTGGAAATTGAAACAGAAAAGGTAACGCTTGAGGTTACAGCCGCTAGTAATGGAGTTTTAGAAAGTATATTAAAAAAAGATGGAGATACTGTTGCAGTAGGTGAAAAAGTTGGTGCCATTAACCCCGATGCTAAAGGTAAAGTAGCTGCAGAAACAAAAGTCACAGATAGTCCTTCGGTAAATAATACAGGAAAGATCTCTACACCTTCAGCCGTATCTCCCGCTGCGGCCAAAATTGCTCAAGAACAGAAGATAGATATTAATAACATATCTGGCTCAGGCCCAAAAGGAAGGGTTACAAAAGCAGATGTATTGAATACTACAAAGATTCCTGTTGGTGAAAAACATCAGAATAATATCACTATAAATACGGAGAGGGTAACGGAAAGAGTTAAAATGTCTAAATTAAGAAAGACAATAGCTCAAAGGTTAAAAGCTTCACAAAATACAGCAGCTATATTATCTACGTTTAATGAAGTGGATATGCATAATATTATGCATTTAAGGAAGCAATATAAGGAAGCATTTGAAAAAAAACATGGGATAAAATTAGGTTTCATGTCCTTTTTTGTTAAGGCGGTTATAGCGGCATTACAAGAAATCCCAGCTGTTAATGCAGAGATCATAGGTGAGGAAATTATATATAAATACTACTATGACATAGGCATAGCTGTTGGCACTAGCCAAGGTTTAGTCGTACCAGTTGTGCGTAATGCGGAAAAATTAAACTTCGCAGAAATAGAACAAACAATTTCTAATTTAGGAAAAAAAGCCAGAGATAATAAGCTCACCATGGATGACTTAACTGGGGGTACCTTTTCTATCACTAATGGAGGTATTTATGGATCATTACTTTCTACTCCTATTATCAATCCTCCACAAGCAGCTATTTTAGGGATGCATAATATAGTAGAAAAGCCAGTAGCAATAGCTGGAAAAGTTGAAATTAGGCCAATGATGTATCTTGCTTTATCTTATGATCACAGGTTAATAGATGGCAAAGAAGCAGTTACTTTCCTTGTAAAAATAAAAGAGGCTATAGAAAATCCAGAGAGATTATTGTTAGGGATTTAATAGATTTAGCATATGTTTAGTTTATGTATTTAATAGGAGGAAGTAGCAATATTCCTTTAGCACTTAAGGTGGCTAAAAATTTAGATTGTGAATTACTACCTATTAAAACCACAAAGTTTTATGGTGGAGAAATATACATAGAATTATCAGAAAAGGTTAACAGCGATAAAGACTTTGTGATTTTGCAAAGTTTCACAGATAATGTTAATGACCATATATTAGAGTTACTATTGATAACTGATGCGGTTAAAAGAGCCGGTGCTACTAATATCACTGTTGTTATACCTTATTGCGCCTACAGCAGACAAGATCGCATGTTGGGTAATAATTCTAGTATAGGTATGCCACTGATTTCTAAATTACTAACAATCAATATTGATAAGATACTTGTAGTAGATATACACTCAGTAGGGTCCTTAACATTCTTTAGTGTCCCCATAAGTAATATTCAATTATACAAACTGATTAGCAATCATATTAAGGAGAATTTTAACAGTAATTATATTATAGTAACCCCAGATGCAGGCAGTATAAACAGAGCTCAACAAGTTTCTCACAATTTGGGTTGTAGGCTGATAATTAGTAAAAAAACTCGTAATTCAAATGGAAAAATAGATATTAGCGTCAGCAATTCAGATGATATTAAGGGGCAGAATTGCATCATAATTGATGATATAATCGATTCAGGCAAAACTTTGGAAGCTATAAGTCACAAGCTACGCAATTTTGGAGCTATTACAATTACAGCTTATGTAACACATGCTTTAGGAAATGTTGAAATTATGGGACAGTTGACTCAAGATTTAATAGATCAAATATATTATACTAATACCGTGAAGCATAGAAGCGCTAGAAGCTATGATAAATTACAAGAGTTGGATATTAGTCCGCTTATTGCCAGTGAGATAAAACTTATGAATAATTATTAAAAATACTTTACTAAACATGCGAGTTACCATTTTAAACTTCTATTCTTTTGTGAACATAGATAACTTTGATGTATTGTTTCCTAAATTAATGTTAATTGGGAAAAGAAAAAGTATTAAAGGAAGCATACTCATAGCTAAGGAAGGTTTTAACGGCTCTATTGCCTCTGAAGATGAGCAAAGTTGTTACTTACTTTTAAATGAGCTAGTTAGGTTAACTGGAGCTAATGAATTCGAAGTCAAAGTTAACTATAGTCACACCATTCCCTTCCGCAAACTAAAGATAAAGTTAAAAAATCAGATTGTTAATATGGGGGTGAAAGATATAGATGTTGACGCTTGCAAAGGAGAGTACATAGACAGTAATAGTTGGGATGAATTCATTCAACAAGAAGAAGTTGTAGTTATTGATACTAGAAATTCTTATGAAGTAGAGGAAGGAAGCTTTAGAGGAGCTGTTAATCCAGAAACGCAGTTTTTTCGACAATTTCCTGAGTGGGCAAAGAATAATCAAGATTTATTGAAAAAAAAGAAAATAGCAATGTTTTGCACAGGAGGGATTAGGTGCGAAAAATCCACAGCTTATTTAAAGCAATTAGGTTATGAGAATGTATTCCATCTAAAAGGCGGGATACTACAGTATTTAGCCGATAAACAAAATAATAACGGAATGTGGGAAGGTAATTGTTTTGTATTTGATGATCGACACAGTGTCGATGATGATTTATCACCTTTAAAAGAAACATAGTTGTAGTATGATTATCCATAATTATTATACTACATTAATCAAACCTTTCTTTAATGCACTAGGTGCAATTTGGCACTATTCCGTTATAACACTGGATAACAACGATGTTAGAGTAAGTAACATTATAATGTCCTTGATAGCGATCTATATTGGTGTTAAGTACTATAAAATCTTTATTAATTGGGTGCAAAGGTTAATTGCTAAGTGGTTTAATGATGATAAATATGCAAGTATAGTTTTACAAAAATTATCTTCGTATGTTTTCATAGTTGTATATGGGCTATTTTGCTTACAGATAGCCAACATTTCCTTAAGTATGCTTGCATTTATAGGAGGAGCATTAGTTTTAGGTATAGGTTTTGGTATTAAAAATCTTGTAAGCGGTGTTATTAATAGTTTAGTTATTACGTTTGAAAGGCCTCTCCGAATTGGAGATATTATCTCAGTAGATAATTATTTAGGATACGTTATTTCGATAGGAATAAGATCTGTAGCTATTGAGACCATGGATGATACAGTTGTTTTTATCCCTAATAGCAAAATAATAGAGGAAAGCTTTACTAATTTTACTAATGGTAGCGATATGATAAAGCTAAACACTCATGTTGTTGCTAGGGTGGCAGAAAGTATAGATGACAAAGCTTCTAAAGGGGCGGAAATTATCCAAATTTTACAGCAGGTTATGCATGATAATAAACTTATTGCTTCTTATCCAGCCTTTAAAGTTTGGTTTATTAGTCTAAAAGACCAAGAGTATGAATATCTACTACAGTATTTTTGCAGTAGCGATAAAGAAAACTTGCATGTAATTAAACATGAGATTAACTTAGCACTAAATGATAAAATACCTTACAATATAAGTGTAAGTACTTCTCCTAAGTTATAAAGTTAGAATATATGATCGCACTGCCAATTATTGCTATAATCCTAACCTGCATCACATTATTTATGGGTGTTATAGGTATGGTTTTTAATTCCAAGTTTTATGACATTTATAGTAATAAATTAATGATGCTTAGAGTTGCTTTTCAATCAATTAGTATACTTCTTTTACTGGTATATTATTATTTGAGATAAGGATATATATGTCCTTTAAGGTTTGTTTAGCACAAATCAATACCCATGTTGGTGACTTTGAATATAATTTTAATAAAATTTCAGATTATTGGAGAAGGGCAAAGGATAATGCCGACATCATAATTTTTCCTGAGCTTGCTATATGTGGATATAATCCTCAAGATTTATTATTTAGATCAGCGTTTCTTGATCAGGATGAGTTGTACCCAAAAAAACTCATATCTCTCTCTAAAAACTTTTCTAGCGCTTGCATTATAGGTAATACCAACTATTCTAATAATAAGTTATATAATAGTGCGTCTTTCATTTATAAGGGAAAAGTAAAATCTCTTTATCGTAAAATGAATCTACCCAATAGAGGAGTTTTTGATGAGAAAAGATGGTTCACAGCTGGTAGCAAACTAACACACATTAACTGGAAGGGAAAAAATAGTTTACTACTAGTATGTCAGGATATATGGAAATTTGATAATTACCAATATGTGTCAGAAAATAACATAGATTTAATAGTTTCAATTAACGCCTCCCAATTCAGTATTAATAAACATTCTAGGAGATTAAAATTGATTAGAGATCAGATTAAACGTCACTCAGTTTCGGTAGCGTATCTTAATCTTGTTGGAGCAGAAGATACAGTGGTCTATGATGGGGGATCTTTTATTATGAACAGGTATGGAGACATAGTAGCTCTGCTGTCATTTTTTAAAGAATCTAGTGAGGCCTATGATCTAGAAAAAACTCTAGAGAATAAAAAATTTATTTATAATAAAAAACGTTACCAAACATCACAATTTATATATGATGCTTTAGTATTAGCCTTACAAGACTATTGTAAAAAGCACAACTTTAAAAAGGTTATTTTAGGTTTCTTGGAAGGAATAAACGCTGCTTTAACCGGAACTATTGCTATGGATGCAAGGGGTAAATAAAATATTATTGTAGTTACCTTGCCATCTAAGTATACAAGTGCTGAGACTAAAAAAAATAATGACCAATTTTTTTAAACTTGCCAAGGTGCCAATAGAAATGGATATCCAGATGTTGATGAGTGCAGCTAAATTATCTCTTAGCTCCAGTATTGGTATAGATCAGGGTGATAATGTCTCGCAAAATTTACAGTCAAGAATCAGAGTGCTACTATTAACGGTTCTTGCAAGTAATTATAATTATAAAGCTGAACTTGCAGTAGGTGAGTCTATAACGGAGGATATTATACATATAACAGATGCACATAAGCTTGCAAGATGGCGTAATAGAAATATACCGGAATGTGGGTTAGAAATAAAGAATATTAGTCCTGAAAACATAATCAATAAACACCCTAGTGAGTTATCTGAAAATCAAAAAGATTCCGATAATCTTCCTGACTATGATATATTAGATGAGATATTATATAGATATGTAGATCTAAGATATTCTTTGAAAGAAATAGTGATGGATGGTTTTGATTCTAATGTTGTGAGTAAAGTATTAAACTTAGTTGCAGCAGAAGAATATAAAAGATTTCAATCGGCTCCGGGACCTAAAATCAGTGACATGAGTTTCGACTTAGACTGGCGCTATCCTTTAAATAATAAAATATTTTAATATATGAATGTAATTACACGTTTTGCTCCATCTCCTACCGGCAAGTTGCACATAGGCAATGTTCGTACAGCAGTAATAAATTGGCTTTACACTTTACAATATGGTGGGAAATTTTACCTTAGAATAGATGATACAGATATAGAAAGGAGTAAGGAAGAATATAGAGAAGCTCTTCTCAGAGATTTAAAATGGCTAGGTTTGGAATGGGACCTGAGCTTTTCTCAAATTAACAGGATATCTATATACCGAAACTTTGCAGAACAATTAATTAAGGCGGGGAGGGTATATCCATGTTATGAGACTCCGGAAGAACTAGAAAAAAAACGGCAAAAACTTTTAACTAATGGAAAACCTCCTATATATGATAGGAGTTCTTTAAGGTTATCTGAGAAACAGATTCAAGAATATGAAAGCGCAGGCAGAAAGCCACATTATAGATTTTTATTAGAGAATAATCCAATTACTTGGCCTGATATGGTTAAGGGGGAGATTAAGTTTCAAGGCGGTAAATTAAGTGATCCAGTTATAATAAGAAATGATGGTAGTTTTACTTACTTATTATGTTCAACTATAGATGATATAGAATATAAAATTTCTCACATTATCAGAGGAGAAGATCACGTTACTAACACCGCTATACAAATTCAAATGTTTGAAGCCTTGGGTGGGAAAGTACCAGAATTTGGGCACGTTAATCTATTAAAGTCTTTGGAAGGAAAAATTTCTAAAAGAATTGGAGGTTTTACGATAGAGGATTTAAGGCAGGAAGGTGTTTTGCCTATGACCATAAATAGTTATTTGGCATTTTTAGGAACTTCTAAACCTATATCTGGTTATAAAAATATTCCCAACTTAGTGAAAGATTTTAGTATAAGTCATTTTACTTCTCACTCTGCTATATACCAACCAGATGACTTGTACCGCCTCAATCATAAGCTAATTAGCACACTAGAATATAACGATATTAAAGATCACTTCAAAGAGTTAGGTATAGTTGGAGTTAATAATAATATTTGGTTAGCGATTAGAGATAATATATTAACTTTAGAAGGTGCTAAAGATTGGGTGTCTATTATTACTAAATCTCCAGAATATGATGATAGTTTGGATTGGGATTTTTTACATAAAGCCGCAACATTACTCCCGCAAGAGATTACAGAAGATACTTGGAAAGATTGGACTAATAAGGTATCTAAGGAAACAGGTGCAAAAGGAAAACAATTATATGTGCCTTTAAGGTTAGCAATTACAGGTAAGGATCAGGGACCAGAATTAAAACTTTTATTACCACTTATAGGTTCTGCTGAGTTAGTGAAAAGGTTAACGCTTAACCAAGGTTAGAAATTGCGGGATCCTATTGTTTTTTAGAGCCTTCAAGTGGTAACCAGTAGGTTGATAATCCCATTCTGGCTTAGTCGAATCTGCTGTGATATAAGATAGAGCATCAATATTTGCTACTAATTCTTGAACTTGGGTTATATAGCTTTCTATATCAGAGGCAAAATACATTCTTCCTCTAGGTCGCAACAGTCTTGCTAATAAGGCTAATCTTTCTTGACTGATAAAACGACGTTTAATTTGTTTCTTTTTAGGCCAGGGGTCTGGAAATAATATATAGATAGTATTTAAAAGATTTTCGGGTAATTTATCTAAAATTAGATCTGCATCATCTGCCCATAGATAAATATTCGATAATTCTTCCTCTTCTTTCTCAGATAGTACTTTAGCAACTCCGTTTAAATATGGCTCTATGCCTATAAAGCAATTATTAGGATTATTTTGAGCTTGATATAATAAATGATCCCCCATTCCAAAACCTATCTCTAAAATTACATTAGAGAAAGTTTTAAATATATTAGAGATAGTTACTGCGTTTAAAGTAATTAGAGGTAACTTAGTTTTTAACAATTCTTTTTTGTTAGGTGAGAGAGATTTCCATACTCTTCTTGCAAAAGATTTCATTTAAGAGATAAGGATATTTTGAAGAAACAATTTCGCCCTTTGAGAGGCAGGCTTTGTAAAGAATTGCTCTTTTTCTTGATCTGCAAGTATTTGTCCATGATCCATAAATACTATCCGGTCAGCCACTAATCTAGCTAAATTTATTTGGTGCGTAACAATTACCATTGTTTTTTTCTTTTTAAGCTTTGTAATAACCTCCGCAATATCTTTTATATTTTCTTCGTCTAAAGCAGAAGTTGGTTCATCAAACAAAACAACTTCGGGATCCATCATTAGTGCTCTTGCGATTGCAACCCTTTGTTTTTGCCCTCCGGATAATTGTGACGGTTTTACATCAGCTTTATTTTTTATTTTAAAGTCTTTAAGTAGATGTAAAGCTCTTTGCTGAGTTTCTTTTTCCTCTAATTTAAGTACTTTACAGGGTGCATATGTTAAATTCTTTAATACAGAGAGATGGTTAAATAAATGAAATTGCTGGAATACCATTCCCACTACTTTTGCAATATCTTTCGGTGAGTATTCATTAATATCCTTATTCGCTATGTGTATTTTACCCTTGCTAAAAGACTCTAAAAGATTAAGACAACGCAGTAAAGTAGATTTTCCTCCCCCAGATGGACCTATAATAACTGTAGTCGTGTTAGGTTTAATTGCTAAATTAATATTTTCTAATGCTAGATTACCATTAAAGCACTTGGATAGTTTCTCAATTTTTATCATAGTCACTGAACAGAATTTTTTAGAATAAACTTGGTAGCTAGATTAATGCCTCTCATATCTATTGTATGGGCTAAATGGGGAATTGCATGGGTTTCTAAGCTAACCTTATGCTTACTTAATAAATCCTTTGCTTCTTGCATACAGATAAAAGGAACCACTTGATCCTGTTCGCCATGGATTATTGAAACAGGAGTACGGAAATTTATAATTTTTTCTGGTAAAAATACTCTACCTGAAAATGCTACCACTGAGTTTAATGGTTGTGGCAGAACTAATGATAGATGCATTGCAACCATGGCTCCTTGGGAGAATCCTACTAAAACCAAATCTTTAAGTGCTAAATTCAAACTATCCAATTTTGAGATAATAAGGGCTCGTATTGTGGGTATAGCATTACTTAGTCCTGTCTTAATATTATCATCACTTCTATCTCGCAAGCTGAACCACTGATAGCCAAAATTTGCTTGATCATAAGGTTCTATACCATTAGGAGCAAAAAAATGCGTGTCCGGCATATGTGGCTGGAAATACTCAGCCAGCCTTATCATGTCCTGACCATCAGACCCTAGGCCATGAAGAAATATGACTAATTTTTTAGTTGCATCAACAGATTTTAATTCTAAATTACTCATAAAGTTCTTTTTTTAGGAAATTGACAATAATTTTTAATTTTACAAGTGGGGCATTGAGGCTTCATAGCCTTACATACATATCTACCATGCAATACTAGCCAATGGTGCGCTTTAGCTAACATTTTTTTTGGAATAATTTTTACCAACTCATTTTCAATTTTAATAGGAGTGTTCCCAGATGCAAGACCTAATCTTTTAGAAACCCTAAATACATGGGTATCTACAGGCATTGTTTTATGCCCAAAAATAGTATTCAGTACTACATTAGCACTTTTTCTACCCACTCCTGGTAGTTGGGTTAATTCCTCTAAGGACGAAGGGATTTTTTCTGAGTATTTTTCTACCAAAATTTTACTAGTGAGGATAATGTTTTTTGCTTTACTGTTATATAACCCAATGGTTTTTATATGGTTCTTTAATTTCACTTCCCCTAATTTCAGCATTCTAGAGGGGCTATAATAGTTTTCAAACAACGTTTTGGTTACTTTATTTACGCTGATATCAGTCGCCTGAGCCGAGAGAACTACGGCAACTAGTAAGGTAAATTCATTAATATAGTCTAATTCTATTTGAGGATTTGGATTTTCCTTTTCAAAAATAGAAAAAATTTTATCTATGGCTTTACCATCCATATATCTTTAATCTGTATCTTTAAACTCTAATAACAATTGATCTGCAGCTACTTGGTCTTCATTCTTCACATGAATTTCAGCCACTACAGCTTCCTTAGTTGCAACTATAGTATTTTCTAATTTCATAGCAGTTAGGATCATTAATTCCTGTCCAGGCATTACTTTATCACCCACAGCCACTTTTACAGCTATTATTTGCCCGGTTAAAGGAGCGTATAATTCATTACTATCTTCAGAGCTTGGATCTATTTTAGGTAACAATCCTTCTAGTTCTGCAATTCTTGGTGATCTTACGTATACATCTACCACAATGCCACCATGAGTCAGCTGATATCCAGTGCCTAGTTGTTCAATTTTCACATGTATCTTTCTCCCATTTACAAAGCCGTTAAATAATTTATTACCTAATTTCCAATTACTTTTAATTCTTATTCTATTATTATCTTGACGAATATTGTATCCATCTTGTACAGATTGAGTAATGACAGGAAATTGTTTGGCTCCTATCGTAACAACCCATCTAGTGCCAATTTTATGAGCTTGGTTATTTAGCTGCCCTGATATATTAGCCATTCTGGTTTGCTCACTTAAAAACACATGTAGAGCACTAGCTAAGAAATTCTCTGTAGTTTCAGATGTTAGTTCTGCCCCCGTAAAACCTTCTGGATATTCTTGACTTAAAAAATTGGTGTTAATATCTCCGCTAATAAATTTATCATGCGAAATAACGGCTTCTAAGAAATTCATATTGTGAGAGATGCCATCAATTACATAGGTACTAAGTGCTGATTTCATATGCTCTATCGCCTCATTCCTGGTTTCCGCGTAAGTACATAGTTTCGCTATCATCGCATCATAGAACATACTTACTTCACAACCTGGCCCAACACCACTATCTACACGTATATTAGAGCTTTTTAAAGGCTCTTGGTATTCAATAATTCTACCGCTGGAAGGTAGAAATCCTCTGGATGGATCTTCAGAATATATTCTACATTCTATAGCCCACCCATTAAACTTAATATCATCTTGGCTAAAGGATAGTTTTTCTCCCGCAGCTATTCTAATCATTTCTTCTACTAGGTCGACTCCTGTAATTAGTTCTGTGACAGGATGTTCGACTTGGAGTCTTGTGTTCATTTCTAAGAAGAAGAAGTTTTTATTGCTATCCAAAATAAACTCCACAGTGCCAGCAGAATAATATCCCACCTTCTGAACCAATGCTATTACTTGGCTATACATGTCGGCCCTAGTTTTTTCATCTATACATGGGCTTGGAGCTTCCTCTATAATTTTTTGGTGATGCCTTTGGATAGAACATTCTCTTTCCCCTAAGCATACAACATTACCGTGGTGATCAGCTATTACCTGTATTTCAATGTGTCTTGGATTTTCAATAAATTTTTCTATAAATACCCTACTATCGTTAAAGCTACTTGAAGCTTCTAGCTTTGCAGAGTTAAAGGCAGCTACCACAGCTTCAGGAGTTTTAACAACTCTCATTCCTCTTCCGCCGCCACCAGCAGCGGCTTTTACTATTACGGGAAAGCCAATATTCTGAGCAATTTCTATAGCTTTTTCAGGCTTATCTATTGTTCCCATATATCCTGGCACAATACTTACACCGGCTTCTATAGCAATTTTCTTAGCCTCTATTTTGTCACCCATTTTTTTAATAGAGTTACTACTTGGACCTATAAGGGTAACACCTTCTCTTTTTAGAGCTATGGCAAAATTAGGGTTTTCAGATAAAAAACCATATCCAGGATGTACAGCCTGTGCTCCACTAATGGATATAGCGTTGATTATGTTACTGATTGATAGGTAACTTTCTGTTGCGGGAGAATTACCAATAAAATATGCTTCATCTGCATACTGAACATGTAGAGCGTTGGTATCTGCTTCTGAATAAACTGCTACAGATTTAATGCCTAACTTCTTCAAACTACGCATTATTCTTAGTGCTATTTCTCCTCTGTTAGCAATTAGAACTTTATCAAACAACTGTGCCATTTAATATATTACTTAATTATGTTTATAGTGGTAAATTATCATGTTTTTTCCAAGGTAGTTCAGCTTTTTTACTCTCTAACAAGCTCAGCGCTTTGCAAAGTCTCCACCTTGTATTTTGTGGTTTAATAATATCGTCTATATATCCCCTAGAAGCAGCTACAAAAGGGGAGGATAAAGTATCCTTATATTCCTGAATCTTTTTGCTTTTTAATTCTGCATCTTTTGCTTCATCTCTGAAAATCACCTCTACGGCGCTTTCTGCACCCATGACTGCTAATTCACTGTTAGACCATGCGTAGTTTATATCGCCATTTAAATGTTTAGAGCTCATGACTATATATGCACCGCCATATGCTTTGCGGGTAATCACAGTAACCTTAGGGACGGTAGCTTCAGCATATGCATATAGTAGTTTTGCTCCATGCTTTATAATACCGTTGTATTCTTGTTTCGTACCAGGGAGAAAACCTGGTACATCAACTAAAGTTACTATGGGTATATTAAAGGCATCGCAAAAACGTACAAATCTTGCAGCTTTCCTGGAAGCATCAATATCTAAACAGCCGGCTAGATGCATTGGTTGATTAGCGACTATACCTACCGGTTTACTTTCCATATACCCAAAACCTATAATAATATTTTTGGCATATTCTGCTTGTAACTCAAAGAAGTCATTCTCATCAACTATGCGCTCTATTAATTCTCGCATATTGTAAGGTTTATTAGGATTCCCAGGCACGAGGGTGTTCAATGACATGTCCACTCTATCTGCTGGATCTACTGTAGGTCTTAAAGGAGGAGTGTCACGATTAGATAAAGGTAGAAAACTATAGAACTTTCTTACTTCTAAAAGTGTTTCTATATCATTTGCAAATGCAGCATCTACTACGCCACTTTTGCTAGTATGGATTTTATGACCGCCTAATTTATTGAGAGTAATCTCCTCTCCAGTTACTGTACGCACTACATCTGGACCAGTAACGAACATATAGGACGTATTTTTGACCATGAAGATGAAGTCAGTCAGAGCAGGAGAATATACCGCTCCCCCGGCACAAGGGCCCATAATAACCGATATTTGAGGTATAACCCC